>Ga0326726_10001914_pt1 | contig 19342 bp, 19 predicted proteins | sample MHFenrmetagenome_2_FD_207603 | JGI IMG/M metagenome (GOLD analysis project Ga0326726, IMG submission 207603) | Lab enriched peat soil microbial communities from Michigan Hollow, Ithaca, NY, United States - MHF15MN | ecosystem: Environmental > Terrestrial > Soil > Wetlands > Peat | place: USA... | reverse complement strand
CACGCGCGAGCTTTGATCGCCACTATCGACCCAAGGAAGATGCCTGGAGTCGGGCGCTGCATCGACTGGTTCGAGACGAAGTTCGACGGGCACACGGCTCTCGCGCCAACCAGCTCGCTGCGCTGACACGCGGCGCCGCTAGAACCCGAGCTCCGCCAGCGCTCGCAGCATTCGCTCCCGCGGCGCATCAGGTTTCATCGGGAACGCGCGCGAGAAATCCTCGCGATTCAGCGATTCGTTCCGCGCGCGGACGTTCGCCGCCCAAGATGCGCCACGTTGCATGTCCCCGTTCATGGCATGTGTCGCGGCTGCGATCATCGCGATCAACACGTGCGCTCCGGGCGAACGCGCGCCCCGCTCCGCCCAGAGTGCCGCGTCCTCATCCTCACCCAAGACGACGTGCGTGAACGCGCGCGTTGCCAGCATCGCGTAAAACAGTGGATCGAGCGGGCTCAAACGCATCGCGAGGTCGACGTGCCGGCGGGCTTCGAGAGCTTGCCCGGCCAGCGCTTCGGTCCACGCGCGTGCGTAAACACCCTGCGCGTAGTGCGGGCTGACTGTGGTCGCGCGCTCGAGCCACCCGAGGCTGCGATCGAGGTCCCCTTCGAGCCAGTAGCTGCGGCCCATGGTGAAGTTCACGAACGGATCGAGCGGATCGAGCTCGAGCCCGCGCTCTGCGAAGCGGCGGGCGTGGCCGATCGCGGCGCCGGTGTCGTCCGCGTAGTGCATGAAGGCCGTTTGAAAGTGGACGAACGACAAGCCGGCGTAAGCCCGAGCGAACGAGGGATCGAGCGCTACCGCGCGCTGAAACAGATCGGCGGCCGCGACGTTATCGACACGATTGAACCGATACAGATGCTGCAAACCGAGGTGGTAGGTCGACCATGCATCGAGACTCTCGACTGCATGGAGACGTGCGAGCGCGGCTTCGTGCAGGGGAATTCTGATCTCGAGCGCCGCGAGAACCTGCGAGCGGATCTGTTCGCGCATCGCGTCAACGTCTGCGACACGCCCCGAGAATCGGTCCGCCCATACCACGCCGCCGTTCGCCGTGTCGACGAGCTCGACGGTGACGAGAAGCTTGTGGTCCGAGGCTTCGATCGCCCCCGACAGACAATATCGAACCCGTAACACGCGCCCTATGTCGCTGAAGTCGCTCTCTGACACGCGCAGACGGAAGGACGACCCGCGGGCCGTGACAAGCAACCAGTGGAGGCGGGCGAGGTCCGTGATCAGCTCATCGGGCAGCGCACTCGCGAGCGTCGCGTAGCGCTCATCGCCGCCGAATCGAAACGGTAGCACGGCAAGCGACGGACGGGAGATTCGATCCAGGCGCTGGACCGCGGCGCCGGGCCCGGCACCGTGCAGATCGTCGCCGGATTCCGCGATCAGCGCCGACCCGGTGCTCCGCGAAGGCCTCGCCTCGGCGACGAAGCGGTAGCCTTGGCCATGGATCGTCCTGATGAATCGCTGTGACGTACCGTCATCGCCGAGCACTTGCCGCGCCGACTTGACCCGGCTCGCCACCGCCGCGTCGGACACGACGCGACTGTCCCATACTTTTTCGATGATCTCGTCTTTCGAAACGAGGCGCTCGCCGTTGCAGACGAGCAGCGCGAGCAATGCGAATACTTGCGGCTCGAGACTGACCAACTCACCGCTGGCACGGAGCTCGACCGCGGCCAGATCCAGCTCGAAGCGATCAAACCGGTAGATCATCGCCAAATAGAATAGAGCACCTCGTTGCAATCCCCCAAAGCTCTACATGATTTCTCCAGGCGCTCTGCAAGCTTGGGCACGACACGCGTGCGAATCTTCAGCCACCGGCCACGGAATGGTCCGTGGCCGCGCAACCTTGAAACGGAGATACCCACATGCCACTCGTTACGATCGACGTGATCAAAGACGTCTTTACGCCAAACCAGAAGAAGGAGCTCATCGCCAAAGTCACCGAAGCGATGGTCGCGGTGGAAGGCGAGAACATGCGCCCCGTCACCTGGGTACGAATCAACGAATTCGAAAGCGGCGACTGGGCGATTGGCGGCAAGTCCCTACGAACCGCCGACGTTCAGGCTCTCGCCGCAGGCAAGGCAGCGTAGTCGGTCGGACGCGCGCTGCGCGGCGCGTGCCGCCGGTGGGTCGGCTTTGGCGATCCGCCGGCGGTGCGAGCGTCGCTCCCGGTCGAACGAGACATCGACGCCCGCGCGCGCGTTACGGCACGAGCAGAGCGGGGCGCTTAGCGCGGCGTCGCTGAGACGCGCCGAGTAGACGGGTCAGGGCGTGATGCGGCGAAGGCGGCGACGACTTCCGGCGGGAGATTACTTCTGCTCGTGCGTCGAAGCCCATCGGTCCGCAGCTCGTACATCGCGGGCGCATCGCCTGCGACGCTGACGAGCTGCACGTACTTGTGGAGGCCGAAGAGTGCGACTCGGCACGACTCACGCCGAACCACGAAATGGTTGCGTTCCTCCGCGTGCGCTGCGATGGCCTTGTCGAGCGCGTCGCTGTCTTCGACGAATCGGGCCGGGCGCTCGACGCGGCCGAGATATTCCGCTAGCGCGAGGAGCGTGGCGTGCGACCGCGTGTGACGTTTACCATCGCGCAGCGCGTAGACCACAGGCTCGCCGCCATCCGGCGCGGCTTCCCAGCAGATGTCATAGCCGGCCCGTCTGATCGCTCTCTCGAGCTCGGTGTCGTTCATGAGTTCGAGGGTAACACGGCGAGCGTGCCCAAAGTGCTCGATTGATCGACAGCGACGAGCTTCAGCATTCTCGATGCCCAACGGAAGCGCGGGGCGTCGAGCGCACGTAGCGCGTCGCGGCGCTCGCTGTGTGACAAGATGGTTGTTCCAGCGTACATGGACCGGAGACACACGATGAGACCAGATGAAGCAAAGCCACTGCTGGACGCCGCACGACAGGCCGCTGCATGGTGCCTCCAGAAGCTCGAGTCACGCGTTGCGGGTTCCGGACAGGCTTACTCTTATTCAGAGGGGGAGCGCACGGCGCTGCACGTGGCGCATTCCATTGCGATCAGCGAAATCGCGCGGCTGCACGCCGCGATCGCGGGCTAACGCAGAGAGCCAAAGCGGCTACGGTCGCGCGCGTGGCGTACCGTCCACGATGCATGCGCCCGTTTTCTCGTGGTAGCTCTCGTCGCAAACCCAATTGTTCCCCGTGAGGCCGACATGGGCGTTGACCGGAATGTTCAGCGGGACGCAGGTGTTGCCTGCGGCCGCGAAGCCCCGCTCGCAGCGCCAGCCGGAGCCGGTTGGATCGAGGTAGCCGTTCTCCGGGACCTCGATACGCGTGCACTCGTTCCCGCTCTTGACGAAACCGCGGTGGCAGTGCCAGCGGGTGCCGGACTCGTCGAGCGTCGCGTTCACGGGAACGACCACCGCGAGACATGCGCCGTTGACCTCCCCGAAGCCTCGCTCGCATTTCCATCCGGAGCCCACCCACGAGTCGGTCACGTACGCGTTCGCCGGCACGCGCACCGCGACGCAGTTGCCGCCGCTTTCGTGATAGGTCTCCTCGCACCGCCAGCCGCGGCTGATGCTATCCACTTCGAAAGCATGCGCGGGGATGACCAGCGCGACGCAACCGTCTCTCGATTTTCGATATAGGCGATCGCACTCCCAATCGTTACCGAACGAGCTCAGATAGGCGTGCGCAGGCACGATGACCGCTGCGCATTCGCCGCTCGTTTGCCGGTACCCGTAATTGCACGTCCAGCCGCTGCCGTACGGACGGGCGTGCGCATGATCGGGAATGGGCGCCTGCGCCTGGGCAGCCGCGCCCGGTGCGATCGCTAGGAGCAGCGCGAGCGTCGCGCCGTTGGCCGCAGAGAAGAGCTTTCCGAGGCCGACTGTTCCGTTCATACGGGATCCTTATCGCGCGCCTGCGCGGGGTTTGGGCGGGGCCGCCTTGCCGAGCTTGATGTTCACTCGTCGCGGCTGGACGAACAGGCGCTCGTTGAACGCCTCCACGATTCTCTCGACGTCGACGGTGACGCTTGCGCGAGTGCCACGTCGGTAACCGGTGACGACATTCGCGCCTCGAGCGATTCGGTACACGAGCCAATCGTCGCCGACGCCGCGCGCGGGCGCGCTCGTCCTTTTGATCGAGACGAGCCGATAGACGTCGAGCACGACGTTTGCCCCTCCGTCTGTCCGTGTGTTTGTCGAGGGCAGGTCGATCGACGCCGAGCTTCCCGACGGGTCGTTGGGAGGGCTGCGAGGCGCGTCGCGTTCAGTCCGAGCGGTGTTGAGCGAACTCTTATTCACAGGCCGATTCGTGTCACGTCAGACTCGACCCATAGCACGGCGAACAGAAGCAGCACGACGACTGCTGCCGGTATCATTTCAAGGCTCATTCTTAATCCCGAAACCAGTCCGACGAACAAGATATCGCAACCGTCGCGACGCGTCGGTACGGTGGCGCACGCTTGATTCGCTGGAGCGCCGAGCGCTCCCCCCTCTATCCGGCGCCGCCTTGACGCGTTTCATTGCGCCAGTCTCGAATCGCTTGATCGGTGTCGGAGATGCTCGTGGACGGTGAGGGCCAGTCCCGCGAGCGATCTGCAGAGCACGCTCGACGTCGCCGAGCGCGCTGCCGAGATGCTGCCGCCATTCTGTATCGCACTCGCGTCATCACTCGTCAATGTTATCCGCAGGCTACGGCTAGTGTCGGTACGCTGGCGCACCGAGCGAGCCTTATGTGCGGTGCATAACAGACGCGGAATGGCGTCCGAAATAGTTTGAAAGTCGGGATATGAAGCGAGTTGGCGCCGGGTGGTCGTGAAGGCGCGCGTTGCCGCTCACGAGGAGAGGACGAGTTGGACGGGATGGATGTAATTCTCGGGCGTCCGCGCAAGCCGCAACCACAGTTGGGACGCAATCCCATTACGGATGACGTCACGGAGCACGCCCAGCTGACTCTCGACTCCATCGCTAATGCTGTCCTCAGCTCGGACAAGGCCGGCAACGTCATGTATCTCAACTCGGCCGCGGAAGCGATGACGGGCTGGTCGCGCAGCGAGGCGAAGGGTCGACCGCTCGGCGAGGTGCTTCAGATCGTGGACGGCTCGACGCGAGAACCGCTGGTGCGCGATCTCGTGCGTCTTGCAATCGAGCGGGACGAGCGCGTGGCCTTGGCAGCGAACAGCGTTCTCGTCCGGCGCGATGGCCTCGAATTTCCCATCGAGGACTCGGTCGCTCCAATCCACGGCCGGGACGGGCACGTCATTGGCGCGGTCATCGTCTTTCACGACGCGAGCGAAGTGCGGGCGACCGCGCTCAGAATGTCGCATCTCGCGTGCCACGACTTTCTCACGGACTTACCGAACCCCGTCTTGCTGGGCGACCGAATCACTCAAGCGATCGCTTTGGCTCATCGTCACGACAAGCAGCTCGCGGTGCTCTTCATCGATCTCGACGGCTTCAAGCTGGTCAACGACTTGCTGGGGCACGCTGTCGGTGACGAGCTGCTTCGAAGCGTAGCGCGGCGGCTGAAAGGCTCTGTTCGCGACTCCGATACGGTCAGCCGCCACGGCGGCGATGAGTTCGTGGTACTGCTATCGGCAATCGAGCATGCGGAGCATGCCGCGATCAGCGCCGACAAGATCATTGCCGCGGTGGCTGCGCCACACGAAATCTTCGGCCGCAAGTTGCGCGTCACGGCGAGCATCGGCATCGCGGTCTACCCGACTGACGGTGCCAGCACCAACGCTTTGCTCAAGTCAGCCGATCTGGCGATGTACCAAGCGAAGGACGCAGGCGGCAACGGCTATCGGTTCTCCACGCAAGCCGTGCCCACGGTGCGCGCAGCGCGGCTACGGGTTCGTCTGGGTTGGGTTCTGGGTTTGGCGCGGCTCGGCTGACCCGGGACCGACCGCGGGGAAGGGGCATTGCGGGCCGCGATGCGGTAGCCTGTTCCGCACATAGCCCGCCCGGTGTCGGATGTCCACGGCTCATTCTCCAACGCAAAACCATCTTCTCGCCGCCATGCCCGCAGCGGAGTTCCAGCGTCTGTCTCCGCATTTGGAGCTCATCGAATTGGCGCTCGGCGAAGCTCTGTACGAGCCGGGCGGCCGGCTCGACCACGTGTATTTCCCGACCACTTCCATCATCTCTTTGCTTTACGTTCTGGAGAACGGCGCGTCCGCGGAGATCGCCGTAGTCGGCAACGAGGGGATTCTCGGCATCTCGTTGTTCATGGGGGGCGAGACGACGCCGAGCCGCGCCGTCGTCCAGAGCGCGGGGTTCGCATATCGTCTTAGGGCGCCGTTGTTGAAAGAAGAGTTCAACCGCGCCGGCCCGGTCCTGCGCCTATTGCTGCGCTACACGCAAGCGCTGATCACTCAGATGACGCAAACGGCCGTGTGCAACCGGCATCATTCGATCGAGCAGCAATTGTGCCGCTGGCTGCTGTTGAGCCTCGACCGCCTGTCGTCGAATTCGTTGACGATGACGCAGGAGCTGATTGCTAACATGCTCGGCGTGCGCCGCGAAGGTGTCACCGTGGCCGCCCGCAATCTGCAGCGCGCGGGACTCATTCGCTACAGCCGTGGTCGCATCGACGTGCTTGACCGGCCGGGATTGGAAAAAGCCGTGTGCGAGTGCTACGCCGTGGTGAAGGCCGAGTTCGACCGCCTGCTTTCGGACATTCCGCGAGGCGATCCTTTCCACGCACTCGCACAGTCTTCTAAGCAAGCGACGCTTCGGTAGTATTGTCGGCGAAGGTTCGCCGTGCGACGCACGAGTTTACGTGCTCGATTGCCCGAAAGACCCTCTTTCCGTCAACGGCGAATCAAACGGCTCAAGACTGCTCCGGCGGCGAACGCGATACCGACGGTCGTGAGTGGGTTCCGCTCTATGTACGACCGTGCTTTAGGCAGATTCTGACGCACTGCCTCGACGACTCGATCCTGCGCGCGCCTCGCCGTTACCGCGGCACTTGCCGCCACGCCGCGCATTCTGCGTCGAACGTCATTTGCCTCGTCTGCGATCCGATCGATCGTTTCCTGCTGCGTCGCAGCAAGGCGGTCCGTCGTGGGATTCGCGTGATCTGTGCTCGCGTCGTTACTACGCGATGCGGTAGGTGAAAGTGGCATATCGGGTTTCCTTAAAGCGCCAGCGTGGCAACCAGTTGATCGGGCAGGCCTTCAACGTCGCTTGATTTTTGCGTGACCCGCCCTGCAGGACTCGTTGCATTGCAACAAGGCAGTTCGCTGCGAGCAGTCCTGTCGTGATTATATAGCTCATCTGTCTTCCTTCATTCTTGTTTCCCGCAGGGACGCATGATGCGCCCGCGGCGCGCGCGATTCCGTACGCTAACGCACGCCGCGCGCGGTGAACGGGGCGTCGGTCCTACCGGAGCGATCGACACGGCGATTGCCGAAACAAACGAAGGAGCGGCGAAATCCGGCACCGTGCGGCTCAGCGAGCCGCAACGCGTGGGCGCAGCTCAGGCCGACGGTGGGGGCCCCATCCGGTCGTGCTCGAGGAAGTACTTGCGACCGGCCGCCACGAGCTGGTTCTCGCTCGGACGGTCCACCACTTCGTATCCAACAATGCGGGCCGCGGTATGCGGCCGGTGCTTGTCGGCGTAGTGACGAAAGTCGGCGATCGCAGTGTGCGAGCCGGTTATCAGCACTTCGGAAACGGCGTCGACCGCATCGCATACTTCGCCGAAGAACTCGTGCTCAGTCCGTACGGCGCTGCCATGTTGCCTGGTGTAGTGGTTGTGGCTTCGGATCTTTTGCGCATGCAGGTGCTCGGCGTCGAATTGCAGAACTTGGGCGGAGTGGTGATCCGTCCAAACGACGGCATGCGAATGGCTCATGTCTAGGTTCCTTTCTGTGAATCGAGTCGGTGATCACTCGGCAGGTGACTGCGCGCGCATGCGTCTATCACGGCCGCCGATAGGGGGCCCGGCTCAAACCTAGACACCCTTGGCGCGACCACCGGGTCCGTTATCCCAGCGGATCTCATAGCCGGCCTGTCTGATCTTTGTTTGGATTCGGCGTCATCCATTGTTTGGAGGCTAGCACGCGGGCGCGGCGAGCAGTCGTTCTCCCGCGCACCGAGCCGGCGCGGCGCACTTCGGGAACCCGCAATATTCATTCCCCCCTCGGCAAGGCTAATGTGTTTTGAAACGACCTTAAAGGAGGTCTGGCCATGTTCCGACGTAACTTGCTCATCGGTGCCTTGGTTCTAGCCGTCTTCAGCGCCGGACCTGCGTTTGCACAAGACAAGCAACAGCAGAAGATGGACAAGCAGAAGGCGGAAATGCGCACGCGCGCCGACGAAGCGCTCCAGAAACTCTTCAAAGAGGTGCAGGGCTCGAAGCAGCTGTACGACAAAGCAGCCGGGTATGCCGTCATCAGCGTGACCAAAGCGGGCTTCGTCGTCAGCGGAAGCGGCGGGTCGGGCGTGGCCGTCGACAAGGCTACGAAGCAGACGACCTACATGAAGATGGGCTCGGCCGGCGCCGGTCTCACCTTCGGCGCAGAGAAATTCGACATGGTGTTCTTGTTCCAAACGAAGGAGCGGCTCAAGGAGTTCACCTCGGGCGGCTGGGATAGTGCGGCGGCCGCCAAGGCTACGGCCGGCAAGGACTCAGCCAGCGTCGCGTCGGATTTCTTCGAGGGCCAGATCATCTACACCATAAGCGACAAGGGATTGATGGCTTCGGCCGACGTCTCGGGCACGAAGTTCTGGGCGGATGAAGACTTGAACAAGAAGTAGCGGTGACTCGCGGGGTCGGCTCGTCCATCTGCCGACCCGCGCTCGGGCAGGGGGCAAGGGAGCGTCGGTCTTCGCACGCAGTGACGCGGTTGCGTCCCGATGGGCTCAGTCGATGACTAGTGCAAGTGGACGAAACGTCGCGTGTGCGATGTGCTGCTGCGGCGTGTAGCCCTTGTGCTGCCGCATCACGGGATTGCGAATCGACTTACGGCAACATGCGAACATTCACTTGCGACTCGTGCGCCGGCACGCTGTACTTCGAAAACGATACATGTCTCGCCTGCGGCCGGAAGGTTGGCTTTCGCCACGACAACATGACGATGCTCACCATTGCCGCCGCGACGGCGGGCGGCATGCACCCGTGCCGCAACTGGACCGAGTACGGCGCCTGCAATTGGTACGCGGCCACGAGTCGGAAGCGAAGCGACTACTGCCTGGCGTGTGACCTCAACGAGGTCGTGCCCGACCTCTCGTATCCGCAACGGCGCCAACTGTGGACCGAAACCGAGCGAGCGAAACGCAGGCTGATCTTCACGCTGTTGCAGCTCAAGTTGCCGCTGTTGGGATTCGGGGCCAAACGAGCGCTGCGCTTCCGACTGCTCGCGGATGAGCGTGCCGACACCGGCGCCGTGGACCCTCCCAACCAAGGACCCATCAACATCGGTCACGACGATGGTTGCCTCACGCTCGATGTCGGCGAGGCGGATGACGCTCGTCGCGAAGCGGTCCGGAAACGCATGCACGAGCCCTATCGGACGATGCTCGGACACCTGCGGCATGAGATCGGTCACTATTATTGGTACGTGTTGGTCGACGGAACGCGGTTGCTGCCGATGTTCCGAGCGTTGTTCGGCGATGAGCGGAGATCTTACGAAGCCGCGCTGAAGCACTATTACGACGCAGGCCCGCCCCACGCCTGGCAACAGCGGTCCGTCAGCGCCTATGCGAGCGCCCATCCGTGGGAGGACTTCGCCGAGACGTGGGCACACTACATCCACATCCTCGATACGCTCGAGACCGCAAGCGCCTCGGCGATTGCGATTGGTGGGCGCGCCATCGTCTCACCGCTGCCGCTCGCCGCCGAATGCCCTTTCGCGAAGATCCTCGATTCGTGGCGCCTACTCAGCGTCGGTCTAAATCAGCTGAACCGAAGCATGGGAATGCGCGACGCTTATCCTTTCGCCGTGACCGATCGAGTCATCGAGAAGCTGGCGTTCATTCACGAGATCTGCTTGCACGCGCCGCGTGACCCCGTCCCTCACGGCGGACGAAGCGCGCCGACGGCTGGCAATGCGAGCCACGCGCAGCTCCACTGAACATTTGCCGCCCGCTAGACGCGGCGTAAGGAGAAGGAAGGTGCTCGAGACTATTGCAATCGTCTTGGTCGTGCTCTGGCTACTGGGCTTAGTGTCTTCGTACACTCTCGGCGGGTTCATTCACATCCTGCTGGTTCTCGCCGTCGTGGTCATCGTGATTCGTGTTATCCAAGGCAGGCGTGTTTAGATAAATCGCAAGAGGAGAAGAAGAAATGAACGGAGCTAAGATTCTCGCGCTCGCGCTGATTGTCGCCGGCGTGCTGGGATTGGCTTATGGCAGTTTCACCTACACCAAGAAGACCCATGAGGGGAACGTCGGGCCGCTCAATCTCTCGATCAAGGAGAAGGAGACCGTCAACGTTCCCGTGTGGGCGGGCGTCGTCGCCATCGTGATCGGCGGCGGGCTCCTGTTCTATACAGGCAGGAAGAGTTGAGCCCGGACGCTTCGAGTCGCATGCGACGACTACTGATCCGCTGAGCCATCGCCCGCGAGAGGGCGGGGCGCAAACGAGCGCGCGTAAGCTGTCCCTCGGTAGAGAAGACGAAGGGGGTGCAGATAACTCGGGAGGATGCGAGGGTAGAATCCGTTCCGATCGGCGGGATCGCAAACGGAGCTTCCGATGAGACTGTCCTCGCGAGCGTGGATCGCCCTCGTGCTGCTGGCGTGCGGTCCGGCGTGCGCGCAATCCAACGACGTGACGATTACGTTGACGGGGCAGTCGATGATTCGATCGGACCTTCGCGCGACGGCGCCCGACGCCGTCCCGAGAATCCGGTCGCTGCTCGGCGGTGACGTGGTCTTCACGAACTTCGAGGGAGCGATCGCCGAGCCGGGACAATCGGTCACGGGCGGCGGGCGCGGCTTCCTCGCGCCGGCGGAAGCGCTCGACGCGCTCCAGACGCTCGGGTTCAACCTGCTGTCGTTGTCGAACAATCATGCCTTCGATTTGAAGGAGGTGGGCATCGACAACACCCTGCGGGAGGTCAGTCGTCGCGGCATCGCACACGCTGGCGTAGGCGCGACGCTCGCAGAGGCGGCATCGCCGGCCTACCTTCGCGTCGGCAACATGACCGTTGCGCTCGTCGCGAGCGCCTCGGGGCTCATTGCCCCGGGCGGCGGCGCACGCGCAGACGGCCGCGGCGTGAACGAGTTACGCGTGATGGCGGGAGACGCCGTCAACGAGGCGAACACGGACCTGCCTGGCGCGGCGGCCAATGTTCCCAATCGCGAGGATGCGGAGCGCGTTCTGCAAACCATCCGCGAGGCGAGAACACGCGCGGACCTCGTCGTCGTCTACCAGCACAACCATGTATTCGGCAACAGATCGTTCAATACGATCTTCTCGGAGGGCATGGGCGAGCGGCTCGAGCCGAACGCGTGGCTCAGGGACTGGACGCACGCGGAGGTCACCGCTGGCGCCGACGTCGTAGTCATGCACGGCGCCCCCGTCTTGCATGGTATCGAGATCTTTCGCGGCAAGCCGATTTTCTATTGCCTCGGCAACTTCATCTACAACGTGCCGCCGGCTCTGACGTACATCTCCGAGCCGATGAGCTGGGAGAGCGTCGTCGCGCATCTCGAGTTCCAGGGCAAGACGCTTCGCTCGATCACGCTGCTCCCGATCGCGCTCAACTACATCGGCAACGGCCAGCCCGACGTTCACAGCCAATACACGAGCAACGAGTTCTTGTACACACGCGGGCTGCCGTCGCCTGCCGAGGGCGCGCAGGCACGGTACATTCTCGAGCGGCTTACGGAGTACTCGTGGCCCTTCGGAACGCGGATCGCGATCGCCGATGGGGCCGCGAGCATCGAGCTCGAGAAGAGCCGTTAGGTGCGTGATCTATTGGTCGGGGTGAGGCGCTTTGTGCTGTCGACCGATTCCGCGGCGTGTCCACTCAGACCTTTATAAAGAAAACGGCGCGATCTCTCGATCGCGCCGTTCCGCCTTCCTTGGCGCCCGTCGCTCGTTGTTATCTTGCGGCGATTAGTCCTCCGGTCAGCACGATCTCGACACGGCGGTTACGCGCGCGCCCATCGGCTGTTGTGTTGTCGCCGAGCGGAGCGGAGGAGCCGAGCCCCGCCACGTCGATGCTCGAGGCCGGGACGCCGCGCGAGATCAAGAAATCGCGCACGGTCATGGCGCGCTTTATCGAGAGCTCGTTATTGGTCGCAATGCTGCCGGTGCTATCCGTGTGCCCCTCGACGTTGAACCGCAAGCCGGGATATGACGCCACGATGCCCGAGAATTTCGCGAGGTTCTCGCGTGCCGACGCATTGATGTCCGCTGTGCCCGTTGCAAACTGCACGCCGCCGATCTCGGAGATCAGCCCGCGATCGGTTTCGCGGGTCGGGAGCGCGGCGTTCAACCGGCCGAGCAAGTCGCGGCGCGCTTCCGAGGCGGATTTCTGGTGCTCCGTCTCGGTGGCGAGCTGCGTCGCGGCGACCGTCGTGGCCGCAGCGGTTTGGGCAGCCACAGCCGTCGCCTGGTCAGCGGCCCGGGCGGCCACAGCCGTCGCCTCGGCCGAAGCGGCCGCGGCGACAACCGTCGCTTGGGCCGAAGCGGATGCCGCTTCGCGTGAGGCTTTGTCCGCGGCGTCTGCCGCGGCTTGGCGCTGTGCCTCGGTGGCGGCAGCGGCGGATGCGAGCATTGCCGCGCGGCGCGCGTCCTCACCCGCGGTCACGGCCTCGCGAGCCAGCTCGGGAGCGGTCTTGCGTTGCGAGTTGCTGCCCTTCAGTGCGGCCTCGGCGTCCGCCAGCTTCAGCGTGGCCGTCGTATAGGACTGCGTCGCAAAGCGATCCGCGCCCGCACTCTTCGCAATGGCAACCGCGTAGCGCGCCTGCACGACCTCGACCGGAGTGGTCTTATCGATCGCGATACCCGTGAGCTTGGAGTAGTCGGCGCGCTCGGTCAGTGTCGTAACCTTGGACTCCGCGGCGCCCTCCACGTTGTCGGCAACGTTGTACATCGCAATCATCGTGCTGGGCACCGAGACGGCAAAGTGTGGCTCGGCCGTCACGATCAGTGCGAACTGCGATGCGTTGTACTGCGTATTCATCTCGCCCTTGCCGCCTTCAGCTCCTGCGAGCACGCCCATGTTCGATGCGCGGCCGTCCGGCGTCAGCGCCCAAAGCACGTAGGTCGTGTAAGGGCCAAGCGACGCGGGCTTCGGCAGGTTTTTCACTTTTGCGGAGATCTGCGCGTTGCCTTTCTGGTATTCCACCCGCGCACTGCCTTGCGCGTTTTCGGCGATCGGCGTGCCGTGAAGGAACAAGTCCGATTTGTGTCCGTCGCGGTAGCTGAACATCGAGATCTTGCTCAGCACACCGGAGCTCGCGATGTCTTCGGACCGCTCGACGCCCTGTGCCTGCGTGGCCATCGGCGTAACACCGATCGCCGCCCATGCCGCAACGGTAAGAATCACCGTTCGGTTCGTGCGGATTCTCTTCACGATCCGGACTGCGGCGGCGTCGGTGCCGACTACGTCTTTGAATGTCGTTTTCATTTCGAAATCTTCCTCTAGTTTGACCAAATTCAAATCGCCGCGAGCGCCGTCTAAGACGTTCACCGAGGGCAAAGCCGGGGTAGATAGGCGCGCCGGAAAGTCAGCCGATGGTGTGAGCGCTGCGCAGTCGTAACAGTACGGAAGACTCGTGACTGGGGTCTGTACGCTGACGTACGGAGGGGCCCAGTTCGGTTCGGCCATCGTGGCTCTCTTCTGATTCAGCGGTTCGCGACTTCCTGCCCGATTGTGGCGCGAGACCGCGCACCCAGTGCTGCCAGTACTCGCGCGTGTCCTCGAGGAGCGAAGCGGGCAGGCCAGGTGAGACCCGGAGCCTCGGACTCCGCTCGAGAGATGCTCGGGACGTCGGGGAGATTTGCCCATTCGGCCGAAAAAAAACCCGCCGAAGCGGGTTAGAGATCCTTGGGGAGGATGCACCTTTAGGGGATGCACGACACATCATATGCCCCCTTCGCTGAGCGCTCTGTTCGGTACCGCACAAGAATCGTCGGCTCGATCGCGCGCGGGCCATCGCCGTTATCGACGGCAGTCATCAGAAAGAACCCCGCCGAAGCGGGGTCTCTGTTACTGCGTTGAGGACACTCGTCTAGTGGAGCATCCTAACGAGCCGACTGGCGCTGTTACCGCCCTGGCTGATTCTCGGTGAGCCGCTCCCCGGTCGGCATGACCCGACCCCGCGGTCACCCTACTTCTTGTTCAAATCTTCATCCGCCCAGAACTTCGTGCCCGAGACGTCGGCCGAAGCCATCAATCCCTTGTCGCTCAGCGTGTAGATGATCTGATCGTCGAAGAAATCCGACGCGACGCCGGCTGAGTCCTTACCGGCCGTAGCCTTGGCAGCCGCCGTACTATCCCAGCCGCCCGAGATGAACTCCTTGAGCCGATCCTTCGTTTGGAACAAGAACACCATGTCGAATTGCTCTGCACCGAAACTGAGACCGGCGCCGGCCGCCCCCATCTTCATGTAGGTGGTCTGCTTCGTGGCCTTGTCGACGGCGACGCCTGACCCTCCGCTTCCGCTGACGAAGAAGCCGGCTTTGGTCACGCTGATGACGGCGTACCCGGCCGCCTTGCCATACAGCTGCTTCGAGCCCTCGACTTCTTTGAAAAGTTTTTGGAGCGCTGCGTCGGCGCGCGTGCGCATATCCGCCTTCTGCTTCTCCACCTTCTGCTGTTGCTTGTCTTGCGCAAACCCGGGTCCGGCGCTCAAGAGGGCTAGAACCGAAGCGCCGATGAGCAAGTGACGTCTAAACATGGCTGAGATCTCCTTTAAGGTCCCTCGAAGCAGAAGCTCATGTTCAACTCCGCGGAAAAGATGTTCGAAAGTCACGCTATCGCGAACGCCGTTGCGCGTCTGTACTGCACCGCACGCATGTACCCTTGGTGCTCCAGCTTACCCGTCGTAGCCTCCTACCCCGGCTTGCGGTTCAACGTCGAGGGGCACACGGATAGCACCGGCGGCGTTGCGACGAACAACGAGCTGTCGATGCAGCGTGCCATCACCGTACGCGACTACCTGATTGGGCAAGGTGTCCCGGCCTCGAGCATCGACGTTGCGGGGCTCGGCTCCTCCGCTCCGCTCGGCGACAACACAACAGCCGACGGGCGCACGCGTAACCGCCGTGTCGAGACTGTGCTGTCGGGAGGACTGATCGCCTCGAGATAGACGCGCGGGCGATCGCGGCGCTAATCGTGTGCGACATCGAACAGAGCCCTCGGGAAAAACGGCGTAGGATCCAAGCCGTAATCCCCCCAGGATTGCCTGACCTGCTTCGGCGGGTCTTTTTTTGGCCGATGGCGGATGTCCAGGCGGGCCCCTCAGTGACCCGCTTCGGTGCAGGGTCTCCCTTCTCACAGACGGTTTGACTGCGAGGCGCCCAAGCGGCTGATCCACTTCCGCAGCTCGCGCAGCCACAGCACGACGCTGGCCATCGCGGCGCAAACGAGCCACTGCTCGAGGGTAAGCGGCACGGTGCCGAAGGCCACGTTGAGGAAACTCGCGTTCACGACGGCCACCTGGAGCAGCACGGACACCGTCACCGCCGCCCACAGCCAAGGATTCGTGAACAAGCCGCGGAACGCGCTCACGAGGTCCGAGCGTGCGTTGAAGCAGTTGAAAAGCTGCGCGAAGACCAACACCGTGAATCCTGCGGTGCGTGCGTGCTCGAGGTCGGATCTACCTTGTATGAGTCCGCCCGGAAGGTAGAAATCGATCGTGAGCAGCGTTACGACGGCCATCACGGCGCCGATCTCGAACACTCCCACCCACATCCGCGCGTCGATCACGCGGTCCGAAATGTGTCTCGGCCTGCGGCTCATGACGTCTTCGGTCGGTGGGTCGAGACCCATCGCAAGCGCCGGGCCCGAATCCGTGATCAGGTTGATCCAAAGGATCTGCGTGGCAAGCAACGGCAGCGCGAACGTCTCGCCCGAGCCCGTCAACCCAATCGTGCCGGCGAGCACGACGCCGAAGAACACCGTCAGCACCTCGCCCATGTTCGACGATAGGAGGTAGCGGAGAAACTTCCTGATGTTCTCGAAGATCGCGCGCCCTTCGCGTACGGCATCCACGATCGTGGCGAAGTTGTCGTCCGCAAGGATCATATTGGCGGCTTCTTTAGCGACCTCGGTCCCGGCTGCCCCCATCGCGACGCCGATGTCTGCGGCCTTCAGCGCCGGCGCGTCGTTCACGCCGTCGCCGGTCATCGCGACGATGTGGCCGTCCGCTTTGAGTGCCTCGACGATCCGCAGCTTGTGCGCTGGGGTGACGCGTGCGAAGACGCATGTGGAGCGGATCGCCGTGGCGAAGGCCGCATCGTCGAGCGTGTCGATTTCGCGGCCCGTGAGGGCGGTGGCTCCCGGCTCTACGATTCCGAGGTTCTCAGCGATCCGCGCGGCAGTGCGGGGATGATCGCCCGTGATCATGATGACGCGAATCCCGGCCCTATGCGCCTCGCGAATCGCGACCCCGGCTTCCTCGCGCGGCGGGTCGATGATGCCGACGGTGCCGACGAAGATCAGATCGCGCTCGGGTAGTTCGCCCGCGGTGGGATCCTCACCCGCGGCGAGCGGGCGGTACGCAACGGCGAGCGTGCGCAAAGCTTCACCGGACAACCGGTCGACGTCCGCCAAGATGCGCTTACGCCGCCCGTCGTCGAGGGTGACGACGTCCATGTGCTCGCGCGCGCGGCTGCAGCGCCCGAGCAAGACGTCGGGCGCACCTTTGGTGATGAGAATCGCTTGGTCGTTCTGCTCGTGGTCAATCGCGATCGTCGACATCATCTTGCGCTCGGACGTGAAGGGGATGTCGCGAATCCGCTCGAAGCGCCGCTCGCGCCTCGTCGTCGCGCCGAGTTTGCGTTCGGCGACGAGGAACGCGGCTTCTGTCGGATCGCCGTGAATTTCCCAGACGCCCTCGCTGGTCTGCCGCAGATCCGCGGTGTTGGCCAGGCTCCCGCCGCTCAGCACGACGATCTGCTCCGCGAGCAACGCTCCGGCCGCGGGCATGCCCTCGTGCTCCACGCGGCCCTCCGGCGCATAGCCGATGCCGGTCACGCGGCTGGTGCCCGACGCGGTCACGACGCGTTGGACCGTCATTTCGGAACGTGTGAGCGTGCCGGTCTTGTCGGAACAGATGACCGAAGCGGACCCGAGCGTCTCCACGGAGGCGAGGCCCTTGACGATCGCGTTGCGGTCCGCCATGCGTTTGACGCCGATGGCGAGCACAACCGACAGGATCGCCGGCAAGCCTTCGGGGACCGCAGCGACCGCGAGCGAGACGCCGAGCAACAACGCACCGACGACGTCGCCGATCCCGCGAGCGGGTGAGAAGAGCAGTACGGTCGCGACGACGACGGCCGCGATCACGACGACCGCGGTCCCGAGCATGCGTCCGATGTGCTTTACCTCCTTCTGCAACGGCGTCGGCTCTTCCTCCGTGGCTTCCAACATCGCTGCGATGGCGCCCATCTCGGTGCGCATGCCGGTCGCGGTGACCACGGCGCGGCCGGTGCCCTGCGCGATCGCGGTGCCCTTGAAGACCATGTCGAAGCGGTCCCCGAGCGGGGCCGGCTCCGTGAGAGTGGCCGGGTCCTTGAGCACGGCTTCGCTCTCGCCCGTGAGCGAGGCCTCTTTCACGCGCAGCGCGGCCGCTTCGACGAGGCGCGCATCCGCGCCCACGGCGTCGCCCTCGCCGAGCACGAGCACGTCTCCCGGGACGAGCTCGGAGCTCGGAATGCGTCGGGGCCGGCCGCCGCGCACGACGGCCGACGTCGACTCGGTCATCCGCGCCAGGGCCGCCACGGCGTTCGCGGCCTTGACCTCCTGCAAGAAGCCGAGGACTGCGTTGATGACGACGATCAGCGCGATCACGATCGCGTCGACGGGGAGGCCCGTCACGCCCTCGATCGCCCAGACCGACAGCGAGATCGCGATCGCGGCCAGCAAGAGATAGACGAGCGGGTCTCGGAACTGCCTGAGGATTCGACTCCAGACAGACGGCGGCGGCGTGACGCGCAGCTCGTTGCGGCCCACCTCCACGAGCCGGCGCTGGGCCTCCAGCGCGGTGAGTCCGTTGTCGACGTCGGTACGAAGCGATCTCGCGACCGTCTCCGCGTCTCGTACCGATGGGTCGTCGTGGGCTTGCCGCATCCTTATGATTCTGGGCCGTTGCTCATCGAGTAACACGGAAGCACATGTGAATCGACAGAAGGAAATAGCTGTAACTAATTGATGTATTGGTCGGGGTGATAGCGCCGGTTGCGCGCAACGCCCTGACCGAACTCGTACGAAAGGCCGAGCGCGAATTGGGCTTCGGGTAGGATCTGCTGCAGATGCGCGTGGGCCGGCTCCAGTTCGGAATCCTTCCCAAGACACTCCTCGCGAAGAGTCACGAGAAGCGGTCGATGCGCGTGTCGCAGGCGCTCCTGGAGAGCGCCCCGCTCGACGTCGCTGGGGTATACGCCCACCTGAAGACGCGCCCCGAGGGACTGACGACTGCCGAAGCCGACACGCGCCTGGCCGAGCATGGTCAGAACGTCCTCGCCAAGGACCAGCGCCCCGGGATCCTCAGCCTAGTGTGGCGCGCGGTACGCAACCCTCTCGTGGTCCTGCTCGCTGTACTCGCGGCAGTGTCGTTCGCGACGGGAGACCCGCGCGCAGCGACGATGATGCTGCTCATGATCGCGCTGAGCGTCGGGCTACGGCTGATCCAGGAGGCCAAGGCCAGCAGCGCAGCCGCGAAGCTCAAGGCGATGATCTCGGTCAAGGCGACGGTCCTTCGCGGTGGCACAGCCCAGGAAATCGCAGTCTCGCATCTCGTCCCAGGCGACGTGGTCCAGCTGACCGCTGGCGACATGATTCCCGGCGACGTGCGGGTGGTCCAGGCCAAGGACCTGTTCGTGATCCAGGGATCACTGACCGGCGAGAGCTTTCCCGTCGAGAAGTTCGTTGTCGAAAAGAACGGCGACACCTCATCGCCTCTCGACCTGACGAGCGTCGCATTCCTCGGCACCAGCGTCGGCAGCGGCGCGGCGACCGCGGTCGTCGTGGCGACGGGCAAGGACACGTACTTGGGCGGATTGGCCGAGTCCCTCCAGGAGCACCAGCCGCCAACGGCGTTCGACCGAGGCATCGCTCGCTTCACGATGCTCATGCTCGGCTTCATGATGGTGATGGTTCCGCTCGTCTTCATCATCAACGGCGTGACGAAAGGCTCGTGGAGCGAGGCCTTCTTCTTCGCGGTGGCGGTGGC
>Ga0326726_10001913_pt1 | contig 19350 bp, 18 predicted proteins | sample MHFenrmetagenome_2_FD_207603 | JGI IMG/M metagenome (GOLD analysis project Ga0326726, IMG submission 207603) | Lab enriched peat soil microbial communities from Michigan Hollow, Ithaca, NY, United States - MHF15MN | ecosystem: Environmental > Terrestrial > Soil > Wetlands > Peat | place: USA... | reverse complement strand
AAAAAACTAAAAAGACGTTTTTTGGTCGGGTGTTTCTATGTGTAGTTGCTTTACTAGATCCTTGTATCTATTTCTAACTGTAACCTCTGTAACTCCAGCTGCTTCTGCGATGTCTTTTTGTGTGGTTTTTTCAGTATTCTGCAAACATGCTATGTAAAGTGCGGCTGCCGCTAGTCCCATGGGCTCTTTTCCTGCTGAAAATCTTTTTTGTCTAGCCTCTCTAAGTATTGCTACGGCTGCGCCTTGTGTTTTTCCCGATATTCCATTTTTTTCTGCAATTTTTGAAACGTATGTTAGTGGATCAGAAATTGGCATATGAAAATCTAGCTCTTGCAGCAATAGTCTATAGCACCTTGCAACATCCTTTTTGTCAACAAGACTTGCTTTAGCAATTTCGCTAAGGGTTCTAGGTGACCCGACTTTGCGGCAAGCTGCATAGAGTGCGGCTGCGGCGAAGGCGTTAATTGATCTTCCTCGAACTAAACCTTTATCGAGAGCTTTTCTGTAAGCAACGGCGGCTTTTTCTTTTATTGGCGGTGAGATAGAAACCATACTGGATAAACGCTCAAGTTCAGCCATTGCTCGTGCTAAGTTTCGATCGACGGATGAGCGTACTCGACTGCGAATTTGCCACTTTCTTAGACGCCACATTTGCAGTCTAGTGGACATCGGCAATTTTCTTCCAAATGCATCTCTGTCAACTTGGCTAATAATTGTGGATAATCCTTTATCATGAATTGAATAGCATGTTGGCAAACCAACGCGACTTCTTGAAGCTTTTTCTTCTGAAGTAAAAGCACGCCATTCCGGACCCTTATCCATCATTTGTTCATAAAGAACAAGGCCACAATCACCACAGATGGTTTCGCCTGTGTCCTTGTCGTGAACTAGATTTTTGCTTGTACATTCAGGGCACTTATCAGCTAAGCGCGAATTAATTATTGGAACTTCTTTAGTTAAACTCAATTGGGTTATACTCATTTTTCTGACTCCATTTCGATTACTATTAATTTCGAGAACATGCTCGAATTTTATTTCTGAGTTAGCTAACAATAATGTCGTAGCTTTGAACTATTTTGCAAAGGGAACTTTCCAGCTAGATTGCCCATAACCCTCATACGAGGATGTTCCAGGCTAACTGGCTTTACCCTGCCTTTTACATAGTGTCTTATAATATAGTTATCAGGATTTTGAGGAGGCGACTTACTATTTTGTTTTGATCCATGTTCTTACTGCTTCTTGAACGGCTTTGGATAAGTCGCCTTTCTTGCCGCCGAATTGCTGCACAGTTTTTAATCTTAGCTGTTTTTCTAATTCATCTGAGATGTCAACGTTAATTCGGCCCAATTTTAGTCACTTGTTTCTATTTTTGTAATAAGCGATGTGCTAATAATTGCAGGTTGTTTTACCATTTTTGGTTCGCTTTGAGTTTGCTTATTTATATAAACGTATGTGCATATACGCGCTTATAAGCATATGTGTTTAAGTGTGTAAAATGTTATGGACTATTGAAACCTTTGGCTTGCAAGACTTTCTTAATGGGGTAAGCCTCTTTCTGTTGGAACAAACTGCATAGAGACAGTTATTCGTTTGCGGCTAAGGCTGCTGCGTATTTCATTGTTTATTCTTGTGTTTCTTGTGGTAAACCAACAAGACAGTACCTGCCATCACAGCAAGTAATAGAATTGTTATTGATGGAAACTCTGGAACTGCTGGCGTTGAAGAAGGAGATGTGTTTGCTGGAATGGTTATTGTTTGTGTGTTACTCCATCCACTGGCTTAATCATAAGCGACAGCAGAGACAGAAAATCCACCATAAGTAGGGGTAAAGGGATGCTGAATATACCAGTATGTAGAATTATGTCCAACTAACGCCTCTACTTGGAAGTCAAGTTGGCTGTCAATTGGAATCCCATAGAAAGGAGTACCATAAATGTCATATCCATTTGCTTGATAGACGTCAGTTGGCGCAACTTGAAAATCAATGATTGTAGAGGTTGAATTTGATTGGGCGGGAGAATAGACATACCAAGCGAAGGGAAAAATTCCATTCGCATTAGCTGGCGAACTGGTAAGATTTTCTAATGGATAAACTTCTGTCCAGTTGTCTGTGTTTGAGAAATGAGGTTTGATACGTATGTTAAAGTATATTTGATACGTTAAGTCGTTGTTTGAGTAATCGAAGGGCTGGTTCTTAATCGTTATTTCAATTGAGTTGTTATTGATTAACTGAGTTTGGTTTTGTCCAGTATAGGAATTTGTTGTTGTCACAGTATAAGATGCATTTACGAACTTGATTGTGAATTGTGGAATGGTTAAGTTTGGTATTGTCTGAGCATTTGCAGGTTTAACCATCATTACACTGGTACTCGAGATAGCCATAATTAGAATCAGAATTGCTACTAGATTCTTGTTATTCATGGATAGTCCTTCGATGCTTAAGGTAAACTGCAACTAAGAGCAAAGAAACAAAGAATGATAATATTGCCAGTATTGGAAACTCTGGAATTGAAGGAGTCGGCGTAGGTGACGTCGAGGTTGTAGTCTGGGTGGGTGTTGGGTTTACGATTGGACTTGAAGTGGGAGTTGGCGAAGGTGACGTTATTGGTATGTAAGTTGGTGCTTGCAGGTCGGGTGCTGTTAGGAATGGGACAAAGTTTACCGTGCCTAAGTTAAAATCATTCTTGAAATCATAAATCGATTGATTGATTGCTTGTTGGTCAGTTGTTCCCCACCAGTTATTGGTTACATCGGCGTTGTTGGATGCAGCTAAGTAGAAGTTGTATTGAGAGTTGTTCTGTAGATTGTTAAACTGAATGGGTGGCGTTGCCGAATACCCGTCCTCAATTAAGGATATTCCAACGTTATTCGCCGAAACCGTGTTTTTTTGTACTGTTGGGACGGTCGTAGTGCCACCATGGATATCGGATAGGCTGATTTTGATGCCGATGGAATTACTAAGCACTAAGTTGTTCTCGGCTGTTGCATAGCAAGGGAGATTGCCACCAAAAACCCTCACAGTGTAAAGGCTAATCCCTATTTCGCAATCATGAACGTAATTGTCATGAATTGAGCCATAACCGGTGCACCCGATTCCCCCGTTAGTGACACTATTGTTGAATATTTGTGGTGTACCTTGTGGACTTCCTGATATGATTGAGCCGTAAACTGTATTGTTGTAAACTGTACAAGCTTCTGAAGGTGCTGTAATTGCGCCTAAGGAGACTGACCCAAGAATGATATTACCATGGATGGTATTACCTGAAATTGCCGATGTATCTACAGGGGGACTAGTCTGACCCAATGAAGGTATTGATGAGTGGCTATTAATGTCGCCTATTACTACGTTGTTTGATATAATTGACGAGGTAACCGTGATTTGGCTGTTTATGATGCAACCATCAATTTTTATGGGGTTGCTGTTGGAGATTGAAACTTGGTTGATGACTGAGTTTTCGATTATGCAGCCAGAATTAGATTGTTCATTCCAACCACTGGCAGAAGCTGTCAAGGATATTTGTCCTCCGTTGAAGGTTATTTTATCGGAAGGGTTGCCTTTTGCAGTCAAGGTGCCGTTTACTCTTATGTAGTAGCTTCCAAGATTGACCGCGACGCCTGGTTGAATAGTTAATGTTACCCCTTGATCTACAAGGGTATTACCAGTAAGCGTGTACGGGCTACCTGAAGGTGTCCATGTTGTGTTTTGACCTATTATGCCTGTTATATTTGTGCCAGTCTGGGCTAATCCAAGAGGCATAGAACCAAGTGCAACCCCTCCCAAGACTGTTAAAACAAAAAGTAATGTAAAGAAGTTCTTGATTGGAAATCTCATACTTAACCAAAGGAAAAGTTTGCGATAAAAAGCTTCCAGTAAAAGACTCTTGACTAAGCCCGTCAAGGTTTCTTGACTAAACATAGTGGCCTCGGGTTAAATGGGGTGTGCATTAAAATCTAATCCATGGCTTTAACATATTGTAGGGAAACAGTTATGCGTTTTCGGCTGAGACTACCTCGTACTTCATTGTTTATTTTTGTGTTGCCTTGTCCTTTGCTTGCGTGTCCAAAACGGGCAATTTTCCAATTTTTCATATCTCCTCTGATTATCTGAGGGTTACTTGTTAGTATATAAAAGGGCATTTTTGTTTGAGAATAATAGAGTTCAGCGATGAAGTCTAGAAGTCGTTTGCCTACGCCGATTCCTTGATAGTCAGGAAGCACGACTAAGCGGCTGACTCGATAATATTTTGCTTTCATTCTTACGCAAGCCACAGCGATGAATGCAACAGGTTTGCCTTGATAGACTGCGTTGTAGCATCTTACTCCTGCGCCTAATTTTCCGTTTAGATAATGATATTGCCGAAACATCTGCCACATGGAAGCGCCGCACCGATAGACTTTGAGTTCAACGGGCGGCCGACTTCTTTTTTTCGGTCAAACTCCATATTGTCTGTGCAGAAAACCCAATCCGGATTTAGCCAATCTACAACGTCATAGTGGCAGGTGACAGCAATGAATTTCTTGTTTGATCTGCGGACCGCTTTGCTTATGGCAAAGGCACTAACTTTAGCTATTTCCCTATCAACCACACTCGTAAATTCATCAAAGACGATCAGAGGCTGATCCAAACACAGCGCACGGGCAATATCTACTCGCATCTTTTCCCCTTGGCTAAGGCATTCGTAGCTTTTGAGCCAGTCAGGCGGAGAAGCAAAACCAACACTGCAAAGCAGCCTCGTGATCTCTGCGGTTTCAAGTTCTTGGGGAAAGTCATCAAGGACACATTTGCTATTGTATTCAAATTCTCGTATGTATGCGTCTGGGAAAAGCTGTTTTGCTATGCTTGTCTTGCCCGAACCGCTTCGGCCAACTATGACGCCGATTTGCCACTCAAAATCCTCCAGAGGCAAAGAACCCTTAAACCGTTTCTCTAACTTTACATCGTTTAGAGTATAACTGCCCACTACGCTTTTTGCTCTGAAACTGTCGGATTCTTCCCAACGTTTCACAATGTCAAAATCCGAAGTTTATACCCCTCCCCTTTCAATTTATCGTAAATCTGTTTTTGGTGCACTTCATTTTTGCATTCAACGATTATCTCGTAAGTTTCAGGGATAGAACTTGCATAGTCATGTTCTTCAAATTCTTTGGGAAGCTTTTCGCCAACAGATTCTAGAAGTGCTTTCAAATCGTCGCCTTCACCCTGCTGGAGGATGCGTACGTACTCTTCTTCGTCAAGCTCTCGATTATGTTTGCCTTTGAGCTTGTTTAGAATCTGCCTCAGCATTCTTCTATCGACATCTGACAGAGGCAAACGCAGAACTGGCGCATAATACTCGCCATGATTCTTGCAGACTTCAGCTCTTTGCTCTCCGTCAGCGTAGACGCCGTCTTTGTTGGTGATTATTGGATAGGCCCAACCGTATTTCTGCAGGCTTCTCCAAATCTGCTCCTGCTGTTTGATAGTGGTACGATTAGGGTTGTTTTGGTCCGCTATTAGAACTCGTAGGTCTTCAATTAATGGCTCATAGGCTTTTGGAATCTTTAGAGTGGTTTTCCAATCCAATTTCTACATCTCCCTTAAGCTTTGTTTTCTTAATTGAGATTCTTCTCTTGTATATTGATCGACTACTTCATTGGTAATTGCCTGGACCGCCCTATACAATTCAGCGACGACCTGCTGAGGTGCTAGCCCTTGCGCAGCGAGTTCTGCCATGAACTGGTTCGTTGCTTCCTTCTGCAATCTCAGCAATTCAACTATTTCGCTCGCCCTCTCAACGTCGTATTTTGGTTCAGGACTCAAAACTCGATGCAGCAATTCAACTTCACGTTTCAACGCATTAAGGCTCATGGGGTAGTTTGCTCCATTGTCGCACTCTTAAACACAATAAGACGGTTATGATGCTTCAAGTTGTATTCAGTTGAAAAAGCGGCCAAGTCATTAAGATCTTGTTCTGAAAGCTCATTACGCGATAACTTAACCAAACCCTCAATGAGGAAAGTTAGCCCTTCCATTCTTTCTTTCTCCTGCCAATCATCTGACGGCGTTAGCCCTTGCCGCAAAATTCTGATTTCACGTTTTAGCGATGCGAGACTTGTCATTTTGAACCCTTCCCAGTATAGGGTTTGCTTCCGTCAGAACCATGGTTGCCGCACCCGCACCGGTAGCAATTAAGCCAGGATTCCAAAGTAGGGTATTGCTTAAGGAACTGGTCACTACTTGCCGGTTTGCTTTCACCGTAAACCTCATGTTTGCTGTACTTGTCAGTTAAGTCGCTAATTTCCTCGTTGGCTGTAAGCGGTTCAGTTATGCCTCTTTTTGATCCGCAAACCCAAATTCGCTGATACCCAAAGACACCATGCGGTTCCTCCGTGCAAGCGAACGGAAAAACAATTGCTATGTTAGGCTCCGGCTGGGGCAAAACCTCCGACTGTAGTTTAACGATTTTTGAACGCAGAACTCCCAGACTGGTCAATGCTTCTTAGCGACCTCCCTTTTAATTTCTTCAATCGCCTGTTTCAATTCTTCCACTTCAGCCGCTTGAACCAAATCTTTAAGATGTAACGTGTCTTCCAACATTAAACGCAGAAAACCACATTTGGCGCTGGAATTGTCAGCACGAAAATACTGAAAAGTTGCTTCCCGGTAAATGTAGTTTAGCCTTGAAACAGCCATATCAAAAAACCCTGCCCTGTCGGTATAATCTAAGAAATCTCTTTGCCACTTAGGGCGAGTTGAGTAATGCCAATAGATGTCGGATTTTGAGCACCCAAGCTTTTCAGCTATAGCTTTGACAGTTTCAGTTTTAGATAACCCCATTCCTTCGTACTTTAAGATATTAAGCCTTATTTCAAGGGTATTTTGCATTAGGGTGTGCCCTCTTTTTCAAATTTGCTTTTTGCTCAGGCAACAAAGCGAGTTAGCTCTCAAGACAACACAAAACAAGACAACAATCATATATTAGAGTCCATGAAATAAAAAACTTTTTCTAGTGTCTCGATGCTTTAAGAGTTGAGCAGCTAAAACAATTTTAACATCGTGTCTTTGATATTAGTCAGAGGTTGTCACTTTGGCTAGTTGCAATTCAGAAACCGCACAGAAAATCCTTAGCCCTGTTCCATACGACCACGGTTTCCACTTTTTCATGCCTGACGGACATTACGCAGGCGAAACATCAATGTCTCTTTGCTCTTTCCTAAAAGATCTGGGAAGCATTGATGTGGAATCAATCAAGTTCCATTTCGGGCGCGGCGACTTTCAAAAGTGGATAAGAACCACCATTGGCGATGAGGAACTTGCCCAAAGAATCGACAAATTAGATAAAAAATTGTCCGAAGAAACTTTGCTGCAACATTTGACTGACATAGTACAGAAACGAATTTCAGAACTGCAGCTAACAAATACTTAAGGCCTGTCAAAATCTAGCCACAATTTGATAATACAAGCCATAAATTATTATTTATTTTTTATATGTTCGGATGATAAGCTTAAACGAGACAGCCCTTTCTCTATACCCCCAAATTTTTTGGGAAGATCTTAACCCGTTAGCCATTTTTATAGCCGAAAAGCTACATTCAAATTAGGCAGAAACAGATCCTAGTTTGATTCATGGATCGCGGCGATTCTATGCAATTTAACGCTTAAATAGCAAGTGAGCCGTAACTCTCGAAGGGATTGCGTTGACCAAAAAAGCACTTTTGCTTGTCAGTGTCTTGATTGCGCTATCTCTCCTTTCTTGTTACGCAGGCTATTTTTTTGTCTTCGCTCGCCTGCGTCCGACGGCGTCGAATGCTCAAACGCTTTTTTGAAAAAAGCTAAGCAAAAACGATGTTCTTTATGTTTGCGCAAAAGAACCAAAAAGCCAAATTTTTAGGACCACAGACCCAAAGAACACCGATTGCATTCTTTGGATGTAGTCTGCGTTTAATCGTATGCCCCGTCAATCCTCGCCAAAAATGAGTACACCCCTTGCAAGCAAGGAACCCCTCATTTATTGGCTTGCGGTTGACACCCCATAGAGGGGAGCTTGCGACTAGCATAAAGGAAGCAAAGGAACTTGTTGACTCAGGCTTCGACTTCGCTTGTGACTTCAGCTCAGAAAAGCTGTTTAGAAATGCAAATAGTGCTTAGTCAAGAAACTTTCATGGTTGTGGTCAAGGAATCTTTGCAGAAACTCTTAAAACAAGTCTCATGCAATAGGCAGTATAAGGTCTGTTGAAATCCGTGAAAAAGTCGCTGTTGACTGCCTGTTTGATCGCAGTTATGATGAGCGTGTTAGTTTTTGCTGGCAGTTTACATTTTGGTATAAAACAGGTTTCTGTTTCTATGGGAAATGTCAATGGAATTATAAGCGCTGATACTACGTGGGTAGCTGCGACTTACAACTTTACAGGAAATGTAAATGTGCTTAATGGAGTTACACTGACAATTGAGCCCGGTGCTAGGGTGGAGTTAAATACTTATTTCCTGCAGGTGAACGGCATCCTGGTTGCGAGAGGAAACAGTGCAGAAAAGATTAGCTTTGAGGCAATGGGTGCGTACACGCCTGATTTTAAACCACTTTCACCTGGAGGAATCGAATTTACCAAGTTCAGCACCAGCTGGAATGAAAAAACTGGAACGGGCAGCATAATTGAGGACGCAATTTTAAATTCAACAACAATCAGCATTCAATCTGCCTCTCCAAAGATTGATAACGATAACTTAAATGACAGCTCAATTAACATAAATACCGAGGTATCTTTCATGGGTACAGGTTCTCCAGTAATTTACAAAAACGTTCTGATTAACAGTGGTATTGTCTTAGGAGGATTTGGCATGCCAATAATTGCAAGCAACACTATTCAGGGCAGCAACAACGGAATTTATATGAATGGAGGAAACGCCACCATTTCTAATAATCGCATCTCTGGATGCCAATGTGGTATTTTCCTAAACACTATTCCAGTTTTCATGGGCGAGTTTCCTTCGTATCCAATAGTTGAAAGAAATTTGATAGCCAGTAACACTCAAGGCATAACAATTTTATTGTATAACCGCTTTGATTCACTTAGTCCTGGAATGAATATTCCCGTGATTATGAATAATACAGTTTCTGAGAATTCTATTGGATTTGATGTTAAGGAAACAAATTATATTTCCCCAACGCTCCTAAACAACAATGTAGAAAATAATACACAATACAATGTTCGTTTGGCGGAAGGTTCGACAAGCGGTGATGTTAATGCTACATACAACTGGTGGGGAACCACTGACCAATCAGCTATCGGCAACTCAATCTTTGATTCCAAGAACGAGGCTAACTTAGGTACAGTTAATTTTGTTCCCTTTTTAACCGCACCAAACCCTCAAGCAATGCCTGACCCGAATGCTTCAGTGCCAATTCCAATTCAGTCACCGAATTCAACACCTGCAGTTCCAGAGTTTCCAACTTGGATAGCTCTACTTTTAGTCATTAGTGCTACGCTATCGCTCATAGTTCTCAAAAAAAGACACGGGTGATTTGACAACGCTCGTTGGTAGATGTTCAGACGTGGGACACAGCAAATCCCACAGCCAGAAATTTCGTGGGAGGAATATCAGGCTTCGAATTCGTATGTGACTACGGCTCCGAAGGAAAAATGTTTAGAAAACGTAAATAATGTTTATCGAGAAACCTTTATGAAAAACCTTTAATCGCTAACCGACTGAAGTAAGATTGATAAGCATGCATAGAGGTGTAGCTTTAGTGCTTATTGCTCTATTTTTAACTACTTTAGCTACAGTACCCTCTGCTATCTCCGCAGATTCTAAAACCACTTGGAATGTTCAAACTGTAGCTGAAAACGCTTCTCCCTTTGCTGGCAACTGCCCCATTGCGGTAGATTCAAACAACATAACCCACATCGCATACTCTGCCTGGACCGGTAAGGAATTTTTTGTGATGTATGCAAGCTGGAACGGTTCGGGTTTTAGTACTCAAGCAGTAGCCCCGGGTGTCTATGTAATCGATTTTGTGTTGGACGCTTATAACAACCCGCATATAATCTATTTCAATTATGATGCCCCAGGTAGACCAATAATGTATGCCAGTTGGACAGGAACAAACTGGGACATCCAGAATACAGGTATAAACAATGCACATTATGCAGCCCTTGCTTTAGATTCATCCGACAATCCGCACTTAGCCTATACTGACAGTCAATTCATGAAATATGCAAGTTGGACAGGGTTTTATTGGAATATTCAAACAGTAGACACGTATGCACGAATTAGTAACAAGCTGTTCTTGGCGTTGGACTCGAATAATACACCATGGATTCTCTATGCATATGTGATTAGTGTTACTATTGTTAAAGACATGGGTTATAGTTATAACAATGTGAGACTTGCTAAACTGGAAAATTCCAGCTGGAACATTCAGAATTTCACGTTGAATCTGAATGATTTTGGCAATATGGTTTTAGATTCTAAGGCATTTCTTCACTTCACTTGCCAAGAGCTGTTTCCTAATTTGTCTGGACTTGTCAATAGCACGCTTTTTTACGTTAGCTGGAATGGGAGCATTTGGAAAACAGACCCAGTGGTTTCTGGCATTTACTTGAACTCAATCGGTTCCTTGGCGTTAGACTCCAACAACACACCACACATCTGCTATATCATCCCCGCCCCAAATGGGTTAATAAGAACGCAGTATGCCAGTTGGACAGGCACAAATTGGGACATCCAAACGGCAGACTCAAACATTTCCGGCAGCCAACCGTCCTTAGCATTTGACTCCAGCGGCAACCCACACATTAGCTACCTTGCAAGAGGGCTCAGCGATTATGCGAATTTGCTGTATGTTACTACAATACCAGAGACAAAACAGACGCCCTCGCCTTTTCCAACTTTAATTGTTGCCGTTGCTGCTGTCATAGCGATGGTTGTGGTTGGTGGTTTGTTGGTCTGCAGCAAAGAACACCAAGCCAAGAAGGTTTAGTCAACAAACTTTGAAGAATTTCAGTCAAGGAAGTTTTACGAATATGCTTTTATGAGTAGCTAGATGAATTACAAGCATGGCAAAGGCAAGAATAGTCTCCAACCGAAGAGTTATGCTGTTAGGCTTGCTGGTTGTGGTTTTGATTTTTGTTTGTGTGCAGCAGGTTTTGGCTGCATCCACTTGGAAAGGGCAGCAAGTAGACCCTCAAGGGTCTGGAGGCTCAATAGCAATTGACTCCAAAGGAAACCCACACATTGCCTATTCATACCGATATATGACAAATAATAGTTTGGTCAGCTGGTATGCGTATGGCTTAAAGTATGCTGTGTGGAATGGCAACGGTTGGAATATACAAACCATTGACTCAACTGGACCTGGTGGAATTCTTGCTTTAGATTCTCAAGACCGCTCACACATACTCTATGCAGCTGGTTATGACCTCAAGTACGCAGTTTTAGATGGCAACAATTGGAATATTCAAACTATTGATTCTACAGACCCGGGGATGGGTACTATCAAGTACTCGATGGCTCTGGATTCAAACGGCAATCCACACGCCGCTTATTCTACATTTAATTATGCCAAGAATTACAGCAATGGGTCATCTACAGAGGACGTAAAATACGCGGTTTTTGACGGCGTAAAATGGGATATTCAAATAGTCGATGTAGTCAATGTTACAATAGGGAACCTTTCCCCGTCGCTTGTTTTGGATTCAAATAATAATCCGCATATGATTTACCTTGAAACGGTTCAGTACGTCTACAAAAATAATTTAACTAATGTTTTGGGTTCTGAGGAGACCCATAATGTCAAATATGCTTACCTGCATGGTTTAAGCTGGCAGATTCAAACAGTAATTAGCAATTGTTCAAGCATTGGAAATTTAGTTGTAGATTCCAAATTACAACCAAGTTTTTGTTATACGCATCAGAGTTTTTCGTTTGCGCCTAAAGATATTGGTGTTGCCAATGTAGATGAGTCGATGAATTATGCTTATTGGAATGGTTATGTTTGGCTGTTTCGAGAAATTGATTCGTTAGAGGGACGCCCCTATCTAAATTTGGATTCTAGCGGCAATCCCCAAATTTACTGTTATGTTGTAAATGACCAAAACCGCGATGAGAGCAGTTTGATGTATGCAAATTGGACTGGCTTAAATTGGGACGTTCAAAATCTTGGAACTATCCCTAAAAATGCGCAAAATAATAACGCACACATTGGTGACATTGCATTTGGCATAAACGGAAGTTTATCGTTAACTTATTATGAGCAAACAGGAACTTTCCGTACAGCGCCCTTCTACGGAAATTTAACATTTGCAAGCTTACAAACCAACGATATTAGTCCTAAATCGAGTTTCTCGCCGACTCTTCCTATTGTAACCGCTTTCACTATCATAATAATTGTCATTGCTTTATTGTTGTTTTGTAGAAAACGTCGAAAGACAAAATTAACTATCTTAAGCATTACTCAAAAATACTGATTGTTTGACGAAAGACTAAAACTAGTAGAAGTTGCGCGCTGAATTTAAGATAACTAAGTCCTAAAAAAGAAAGAGTTGGCTAACTCTATTATTAAACTAAAAATAAAAAAAAGAGATTTGCGGGAGATTTCGCCACTTATATGTAGATAATTACTTATCTCAGTATTTATCTAGTTATGATCATCTTCTTGGTTTGTTAAAGACTTCGAGAATTCACTCCATTTAGTTTAGACACAATGTCTTTGTTTAATGTTCTAATAGAGGTCCATCTCGAAATGCAACAGAATTATAAGCATTAGAGATTAATTTGGATGTGAGTATGTGGGGTCGTTTGATCGGTGTCTTCGAAATCTCGTTACTCGAGTTCAAATTAGCTAATATTCTAATTCTGAATATAGCTAGGGGTTACCAGGTTGAAAGGTAGTTTTCAAGATTCACGAAATGAACGCTCCTCTTCAACGGAAACGGGTGAATTTGTCATTGAAGCATTAAATCTGGTAAAAGTGTTCAAAGAAGGACAAATTAGGGCTGTAGATGGTCTTAACCTGAAAATCAAAAGAGGGGAGATCTATGCGTTAATTGGCGCTAACGGATCAGGCAAGAGCACTACCATAAATCTGTTGACTGGATGTCTGTTTCCCACATCAGGTTCAATTAATGTTCTTGGTTTAAAAATTCCAGATAAGCGTCGTATTGTTGCTTCGCAAATTGGAGTAGCACCGCAGGAATATTCACTTTACAACGATTTGAATGTAGAGCAAAATATTCGTTTTTTTGCGAAATTGTATGAGATGAAAAATTGGGCTTTTGAGGAAAGGTTGGATGTCCTTCTTCCAATTTTGAAATTGAGTGAGCGGAGAAAAACTACTGTTTTCAATCTTTCTGGAGGAATGAAACGAAGAGTTAGTATAGCTTGTGCATTAGTGCATGAGCCAAAGATTGTCTTTTTTGACGAAGCAACTGTTGGTATAGACCCCGTTTTGCGCGCTTTTTTTTGGGAATACTTTAGAGAATTGGCAAATTTGGGTTTGACAATTATTTTGACGTCTCATGTGATGGATGAAGCAGAAAGAGCTGACAGAATTGGATTAATGCGTGCTGGAAGATTGATCGAAGAAGGAACGCCTCTTGAAATTAAGCAAAGACATTCAGCATCGTCAATTGAGGAAGTCTTCCTTAACCTAAGCAGTGGAGAAATCGCAGATGAATAATGGGAAAACAAGTAGTTTTTCGCTCACTCGAGTTATGGCAGTAGCTTGGCGCGTTTTAAAGCAGATGTCGCGAGATAGACGGACTTTGGGCATGATGATTATCATGCCTGCTGTAATCATGCTTATTTTCGGTTTTGCACTTGGTGGACAAGTGAAGAATGTCCCAATTTTAGTTGATAATCAAGATGCAGGTTATACTCTCGTCGTTGGTCAAAATTCAAGCAGTATCTTCCATTTAGGCGATTCGATCTTGTCAACGTTGCAATTAGACGATAGAGTAAGAGTTGTTATTGGCAACTTCAATCAAGGTAAAGTTGGAGTGGATAACGGAACTTATTATAGCGCAATCGAGATCCCATTGAATTTTTCACAGTCCCTAATTCTGAAAAATAGTGGACGCCCACTAAATGTGTCAATCCCCCTTTATATCGATGGAACAAAACCTGCTATCGAAGCCAGTATATTAGGAGCACTTCAAAGTGCATTGCAAACCTCGATCAGTACTGGTGGTGTCGCTTTCAACGAGCAATTTGCTTTTGGAGGCGCGCAGTATTCTGGTCTAGATGTAAGCATTCCCTCTGTCACCGCTTTCGTGCTAACTTTCTTAGTCCTTCTAATTTCGCTTATAATTGTTGCGAGAGAAACAACATCTGGAATTCTACCTAGATTGTATTCCACGCCTCTTTCTGCAATTGAAAGATTGCTTGGATATTCAATAGCGTTGCTTCTATTAGGTTTCATAATGGTAAGTGTTATCCTCGTTATTGGTATAGGAGTTTTTGGAGTAGTGGTTAGAGGAAGTATTGTTCTTCTTTTCTTTGGAGCCATTCTTTATGCCTTGCTTCACGTGTTCATGGCTGTCTTTCTTTCAAACTTTGCCAGAAATGAACTCCAAGCTGTTCAAATGGCACCTCTTATTGCCTTACCAAGTATGGCTTTGAGTGGAATGCTAATACCGGTTAATAGTTTTCCAGGGTGGGTTCAAACTGTTGCCAGATTCATACCAATGTATTACGGAAATAGAGTTTTCGAAGGTATCATGCTTAAAGGATATGGAATTACAGATCTTGCGCCAGAATTTATAATAATTGGAGGCATAGCCTTACTGTTTCTTGTTTTAGCGCTAATTTCAGTGAAAGACAGAATTACAGATTAAGCGATAAGCAAGGTTACAAAACAGCTAAATATTAAAGAATATGAAATTTTTAAAACGTAATACCAAAAAGGGTAGAATGAACGATGGGTAAAGCGTATGAAGCAATGAGCACACCGTCTTCTAGTTCTAGAAGTCACAGCAATATAGTGTTAGCCATAGTCATGATTGGAACTTTGATGGGTTCCCTCGACAGCACCATCGTTCTTTTGGCTTTTCCAGTTATAAACGACAGCCTCCACTCTGACTTAGCAACCTCACTGTGGATAATTCTAGCGTATATTCTCGTGCTGGCTGTGGCAACTACTCAAATGGGCAGAATAGGAGATATCTATGGCAGAAGTAAAATATTCAATTTAGGATTTGTAATTTTCACAGTTGGCTCGGCTTTTTGCGGCTTCTCCTCACATATCTATCTATTGATTTTAGCTAGAATAGTTCAAGCTGCAGGAGGAGCAATCATGCAAGCGACCAGCGGAGCAATAATAGCTGATTATTTTCCGAGAGAAAGACGCGGAAGAGCATATGGTTATAATTCGCTTGGCTTTACCAGCGGAGCAATGTTAGGCATAGTTTTAGGCGGAATTATCACTACTTTTGTTAGTTGGCAATACATATTTTTTATCAACGTTCCAATCGGCATAGTTGCTGTAATTGCAGGCTTAAAATATATCAAAGACAACGAAAAAACATCTTCAAAGTTGGATCTTGCGGGAATGGGACTGCTTGCCTCAGCTTTAGTATTGCTTTCTTTAGGTTTGGTAAATTTCGCTGCCGAAGGAATTAGTGAAATGAGTATTATTTTATCAGTTCTTGGAGCGGTTTTGATACCTGTTTTCATTTTGTATGATCGGAGACTTAAAAATCCCATGATTGATTTTGAGGCTTTCAAGAGCAAGGTCTTGCGGAATGCAATCTTCTCAGCGTTCTTTGTAAGTGTTGGCTACTTCTCAGTAGTATTTCTAGTGATAATGTACTTGCAAGGAATAAGAGCCCTCACACCTTTGAATGCATCTTTGCTATTGGTTCCTGGATATGTTGCAGGCAGTTTTCTTGGTCCCGTAATGGGAAGACTCTCCGACAAATACGGTTCAAGAGAAATAGCAACAATTGGAATTTTCTTCTTAGGGGTGGCTATATTAATTTATTTAACAATGGGAGTTACCTCTCCGCTCTACATAGTGCTTCTTGCCTCAGCAGTTTCAGGGTTGGGCACATCCATGTTCTTCCCAGCTAACAACAGTGCTGTAATGGCGAATGCAAGAACAGGGTCTTATGGCAGCATCTCAGGCTTACTGCGTACAGTACAAAATATAGGGTTAGTTGGAAGTTATGTCTTAGCAATTTCAGTCGCGGCAGCATCAATTCCAAGGCAAGTTGCTTTTGAAGTGTTTATTGGAACAAAAAATCTAACAGGCCATGTTAGCCAAGCGTTCATATCAGGCATAGACCATGCGTTTTATGCGTCAATAGTTATTCTAACAATTGCATTCATTTTGTCATATATCAGAGGACGTGATGTAAGAAAAGAAGCCCCTGTTAAGGCATAATTAAGTTACTAAAGACTAATTACCGCCTTTTCCTCAATTAAGACTTCAAAGATTGGAGGCATGAGTTGGGTAAATTCAAATTTGGAGTATATCTTCCATTTTATATATTTCAAGCAGAAGAACCGAAGAATCGATTCACGCTCCTACGAGACATTGTCTTGGAATGCGAGCGCTTAGGCTACCACTCAGCTTGGCTTGACGATCATTTAATGTATAATGGTTGGCCTATTTTGGAAAGCTGGATTACGTTGTCAGCACTCTCTTCACTAACTAGTAGAATACATCTTGGGACTATGGTCTCCTGCAATGCACACAGAAATCCAGCATTGCTTGCCAAAATGGCTGCAACATTCGATGTATTATCTAATGGCAGGTTAGAATTTGGAATTGGAGCAGGCGCTCAAATGAATGAGCACATTGCCTATGGTTTCGGTTTTCCTACTTCGAGCGTTAGAATAGGGCACCTAAGTGAAGCTTTGCAGGTAATAACTCAATTATGGACCAAGGACAAAGCCAACTATCACGGAAAATATTACACGCTAAAGGACGCCATTTGCGAGCCCAAACCTTTGCAGAAACCATATCCAACTATAACTATAGGGGGCAGTGGCGAACTCCTAATGCGGAAAGTAACAGCTCCTTTTGCTGACAGATTCGATTGGGGATATTTGCCATCCATTGAGTTGTATGAGCACAAACTTGAGATTTTAGAAACCCATTGCAAATCCGTTGGCAGAAATTTTGAAGAAATTGAGAAGTCCTGCTGGCCTGGTGGGCAGGTGGTGATAGCCAAAAACCAAAATGAACTACAAGAAAAGATTTTGAAGCAGAAGCCATCAAATGTTAGTTCGGAAGATTTCAAGAAAACTGTTTTGTATGGAACGCTGGATGAATCTATTGATCAATTGCAGGTTTATGTGGATCTTGGTGTGACTTACTTTATGTTGTTTTTTAGTGACTTACCTAATTTAGATGATTTGAGACAGTTTGCTAGAAAAGTCATGAACCGAGTGAATTAGAGGTCGCCCCTGGCTATGTGAGACAACTCGTGAACAATAATTTCATCTAAATCATGGTAAGGATTTTCCCTAACCAAAATAACATATTCTGCATTATGGGTGTTTTTAGTGTTGAATACACATCCATCCGTGCCTTCAATTGAAAGAACATTCCCCCATTCCTCAACCTCCCGCAAATCATCCTCGAAGCACTGCCTGTTTTGAATTGCTCGGTAAAACTCTTCGTCAGTTAATCTGAGCGCTTTAACTTTGGGTAACGGCTTGCGGGATATAGTCTTCCATGCGTTCATAATTTGCTTTTCAGGTATTCGTTTTCCTTTCACCTTGGTTCCTTCGACAAAAACCATCGGAAACATTTCCATGTTACAACTTTTGCTGTTTTTGAAAACATTTCTCAGCTTATTTAAAGCGATAGATAGTATAGAAATATAGTTTTGCTGTAAAAGTGTTTGCGTTAGTTACGTTACTTCAACAATCAATCTTGTTTTTTTTATCTCTATTCGCGTTGGTTTATTCTGACGAAGTCGGTGAATATCTGCTTAAGTAACCTTTGGAAATTTTGGGTTTACGAGGTTTCCAGGTAGCTAATCTTTCTTTAAGCTCTTTATCTGTTAACTCAACTTTTAGCATCCTTTTTGGTATGTCAATGGTTATTTTGTCGCCGTTTTTAAGGGCTGCAATTGGTCCGCCTTCAAAGGCTTCTGGAGCAACGTGACCGATGCTGCCACCTCTGGTTGCACCTGAGAACCGCCCATCTGTGATTAAGGCAACGCTATCAGCTAAGCCCATGCCTGCGATTGTGGCGGTTGGAAAAAGCATCTCGGGCATACCCGGTCCACCGCGTGGTCCTTCATAGCGGATAACGACAACATCGCCAGCTTTGACGTCCTTGCCACGTATTGCGGCAAGAGCTTCTTTCTCTGAATCGTAGACTTTTGCTGGTCCACTATGTTGTAGCATGCTGGGTGATACACCTGCAGTTTTAATGACGGCACCTTTTGGGGCGAGATTGCCGGTTAAGATAGCTATTCCACCTTCCTTATGAACAGGATCATCTAAGCTGTGTATAACGTTGCGGTCCAGCACTTGTGCGTGTTTGATGTTTTCGCCGATTGACTTTCCAGAGACTGTAGGCAGGTTTAGGTGGAGTAATGTTTTAAGTTCATTCATAACAGCTGGGACGCCCCCGGCTGCATCTAAATCTTCAAGCGCGTAGATGCCACTTGGAATCATGCTGCAGAGGTGAGGCACTTTTCGGCCTATGTCGTCGAAGCGTGAAAGCGGTAAAGTTAAGCCTGCTTCTTTTGCTATTGCAGGCAGGTGCAAGGTTGTATTGGTTGAGCCGCCTAATGCCATGTCAACCGCGATAGCGTTTTCAAAGGCTGCCTTGCTTAAGATTTGTGAGGGTTTGAGGTCTTGGCTAACTAGTTTGATGATTTGTTTGCCTGTGGCTCTTGCAAGGCGCAGTTTGAAAGCGCTGTTGGCAAGTGAGGTTGCACAATACGGCAGCGACATTCCTAACGCTTCAGTCAAACAGGCCATTGTGTTGGCAGTAAACATGCCGCTGCAGGAACCGCATCCAGGGCAGGCGTTAGATTCCATTTCGAGTAGTTCTCCTTCAGTCATTTTTCCATTTGCAACTTGCCCAAGTGCCTCAGGCATTGTAGAGTAACTGATCTTTTTGCCTCGATGGTGACCCGCAGCCATGGGTCCGCCTGTAACCATAATCGCAGGTACGTCTACTCGCGCAGCCGCCATTAGCATGCCAGGGGTGATTTTGTCGCAGTTCGAAATCATAACTAGGCCGTCTAAACTGTGGGCTTGAAGCATTATTTCTACTGAGTCCGCGATGATTTCACGCGAAGGCAAAGAGTAACGCATTCCCATGTGACCCATGGCGATGCCGTCACAGACGGCGATTGTGCTAAATTCGAACGGTGTTCCGCCTGCGGCAAAGATGCCTTCTTTGACGG
>Ga0326726_10001912_pt1 | contig 19350 bp, 10 predicted proteins | sample MHFenrmetagenome_2_FD_207603 | JGI IMG/M metagenome (GOLD analysis project Ga0326726, IMG submission 207603) | Lab enriched peat soil microbial communities from Michigan Hollow, Ithaca, NY, United States - MHF15MN | ecosystem: Environmental > Terrestrial > Soil > Wetlands > Peat | place: USA... | reverse complement strand
GAGCTCTTCACCGAGGGCATCGCCTTCGACGGATCGAGCATCCGCGGCTGGAAGAACATCAACGAGAGCGACATGCTCGTCATCCCCGATCCGACCACCGCGTTCATGGATCCGTTCTACTGCCACCCGACGCTCAGCATCATCGGCAACATCCACGATCCGATCACGAGGGAGCCGTACGCGCGCGATCCGCGCTACATCGCGCGGAAAGCCGAACAGCACCTCGTGAGCACGGGGATCGCGGACCGCGCGTACTTCGGGCCGGAGGCGGAGTTCTTCATCTTCGACGACGTGCGCTTCGCGCAGGATGAACGGAGCGGTTTCTATCAGATCGACTCCGTCGAGGGCGCTTGGAACTCGGGGCGGGACGAGGGGCCGAACCTCGCGTACAAGGCGCGCTTCAAGGAAGGGTATTTCCCCGTGCCGCCGACCGATTCGCTCCAGGATCTCCGGAGCGAGATCGTCAAGAATCTCACCGCATGCGGCCTCACGTGCGAGGTGCAGCACCACGAGGTGGCGACGGCGGGGCAGGGAGAGATCGGGCTCCGCTTCGACACGGCGGTGCGGATGGGGGACGGGGTTTCGATCTTCAAGTACGTCGTCAAGAACACGGCGCGCTCGTTCGGGAAGACCGCCACCTTCATGCCGAAGCCGATATTCCGTGACAACGGCTCGGGAATGCACTGTCACATCTCGCTCTGGAAGGGAAACAAGAACCTCTTCGCCGGACCCGAGTACGGGGGCTTAAGCGAGACGGCGCTGTACTTCATCGGCGGGCTCATCGAGCACACGCATGCTCTCCTCGGCCTCACGAACGCCTCGACGAACTCCTACAAGCGACTCGTGCCGGGATTCGAGGCGCCGGTGAACCTCGCGTACTCGCAGCGGAACCGCAGCGCGGCGATCAGGATCCCCGTGGGCTCCGGGAAGACAGAGGCGAAGCGCGTCGAGTTCCGCTGTCCCGATTCTACCGGGAATCCGTATCTCACATTCGCGGCGATCCTCATGGCGGGGCTCGACGGGATCGAGAACCGCCGGCACCCCGGGGAGCCGCTCGACAAGAACATCTACGACATGCCTCCCGAGGAGCTCGCACACGTGAAGAAAACGCTCCCCGATTTTACCGCGGCGCTCGCGGCGCTCGGGGCGGCTCACGAGTTTCTCCTCAAGGGGGACGTCTTCACCGAGGACGTGATTCGCACATGGATCGATTACAAGCGGGAAAACGAGATCATCCCGATGATGATCCGTCCGCATCCGTTCGAGTTCTGTATCTACTTTGATGTATAATGGGGGCGCATCGACCGCGCGGCGCGCCCGCGAACGGACGCTCTCACGATGAAACCTCCGGTTCTCAAGAGATCGGCTCTCCCGGTCCCCCGGTTCGGGACGGGAGAGGATTGGATGACCTCCTTCGCCGGCGAGGTGCGGGAGGCTCACAAGGATTTCCTGAACAACCTCGAGAAGAGCCACCGCGCGGGCGTCTCCGGGATCGAGATCGCCCGCGCCTGCTCCACCGCGGTCGAGGTCGTCGTTCAGCATCTCCACGACTCGCTCCGTGAATGGACGGGGGCGAAGCTCCGCCGCGCCCCGGCCGTCGTCGCGCTCGGGGGCTTCGGCCGGCGCGAGCTTTCGCCTCGGAGCGACGTCGATCTCCTCTTTCTCTGGGACAAGAAACCGGGGCCCGCGGGCACCACGTTCGCGGGGTACCTCGTGCGAATGCTTTGGGATTCGGGGCTCGAGCTCGGACACTCGGTGCGCACGCTCAGCGAGCTCCGCGCGGCGCTCGAGCGCGACACCGATCTCATGACGGCCGTTCTCGACAGCCGTCTGATCTCCGGTGACGACGCGCTCAGGGACGAGCTCCGTGCGATGCGGGACGGAATATGCGATCGCGAGGGGGGCGAGCTCCTGAGGGTGAAGCTCGAGGAGACCCGCCGCCGCTGGAAGAAATACGGGTGGAGCTACCACCTCATTGAGCCGAACGTCAAGGAAAGCCCCGGGGGCTTACGGGATCACCAGATGATCCGGTGGGTGGGGATGGTGCTTCCGTGGGAGGGCACGCTCGAGGGGCTCTACCGGCTCGCCATCATCGACCGCGGGGAGATCGCCGATATCCGAGGGGCGTTCGATTTTCTCCTGCGCACGAGGCACGAGCTTCATTTCCTCATGGGAACGAACTGGAACGTCCTCACGCTCGACCTCCAGCGCTCGGTGGCGAAGGGGCTCGCGTACAAGGACGCGGGGGGACTCCTCGCGGTCGAGCGGTTCATGCGCGACTTCTACTCGATGACGCGTTCCATTTACAAGCCGATCGAGCGCTTCCTCGAGGAGACTCGGGGGGATGGCAATCTGCGAATCGTGGAGGGCTCTCTCTACCGGCGGGTCGGATCGCGCGGGCTCGGCAGAATCGACCTGCGCATGAGCGGGGCGCGGGTGAAGACGGAACCGCTCTCCCCCTTCAAGGAGCAGCTCCGCACGGGGAAACGGTTTTCGCCGCAGATGGAACGGCGCATTCGAAACGCCTTCAGGCCGGCGAGGCTCGGCGCGGCCGTCACGGCGCTGATGCGCAGGGAGTTCATCGGGCTCCTCGAGATGCCGGGGAAGAAGGCGCCCGTCATACGGAGCATGCACGAACTCGGCGTTCTCAGGCACATCTTCCCTCCCTTCGACAGGCTCACGTGTCTCAAGAAATACGATCTCTACCACCAGTACACGGCGGATGAGCACAGCCTCCAGGCGGTCGCGAACCTCGACGATCTCCTCGATCACGAGGGGGGACTCCTGCCTCGGATCCACGATGAGATCGCCGAGAGAACGGAGCTCGTGCTCGCCACGCTCCTCCACGACATCGGCAAGCCGAGCGCGCGCGGGCACGCCCGATCGGGGGCGCGCATGGCGGAGCGGCTGCTCCGCGCCTTTCCCGTCTCCGCCCCTTCGCGCTCACTCATCGTCTTTCTCGTGAAGAACCACCTCCTTCTGTCGCATTTCAGCCAGCGGCGGGACATGGAGGACCGCGACACCGGTCTCGAGTTCGTGCGGCACGTGAGGAACCACCGGAACCTGAAGCTCCTCTATCTCCTCACGTACGCGGATCTCAAGGCGACCGGACCGAGCGTATGGACCGGCTGGAAGGAAAACCTCCTCGAGGACCTCTACTTCAAGGCGTCGAGGATGCTCGCGGACAAATCCGGCTCCGGGGTCGCATACCGGCGCGTCTTCGAGAAGCGAACACAGAAGATGATCGCTCTCTGCGAGACGGACGAGGAGCGCGCGGCGATGGAGGTGCATCTGTCGAATCTTCCCGAACGCTATGCGATGGTCGTCACGCCTGCGCGGGTCCGTGCTCACGTCGCCATGGTGGCCCGGCTCCGCGGGAGGAGCGCCATCGTCGACGTTCGGCGCCTCCAGCATTCGATCGAGCTCACCGTGTGCACGCGGGATCGGCCCTTCAGGCTGTCGCAGCTCTGCGGCGTCATCACGATGAACGATCTCAATATCCTCGGCGCCTACGCGTTCACGCGGAAGGACGGGATCGTCATCGACATCTTCCATTGCACCGGCGTCGACGGCCGGCTCGCGCTCCAGGGGGAGGCCGCGGATAAGATCGAACGCGATTTGGCCGGAGTCCTCGGCGGCCAGATCGATCTGGACCGCGCCTACGCCGCCCACGTCGAGCGCTGGAAATGGCGCACCGCCAAAGGCGCCCGCGTCGCCACCGTCGTCGAGTTCGAGAACGACCTCTCGCGAGAGAGCACGATCATCGATCTCGCCGCACGCGACCGGCCGGGGCTTCTCTACCGCGTCACGAAGATACTCTCCGAGGAGGGGCTCGACATCCAAAGCGCGCAGATCACGACGAGGGGGGAGACGGCGGCGGATTCGTTCTACGTGAAGACGAAGGGGGGGCGCAAGCTCGCCGACGCGACGAAGATGCGAGAGATCAGGCTCAAGCTCAAAGCGGAGCTCGACGAGAGTGCGTGAGCGGTCTTACAGGGTTCGTGCAAAGAAGCGGTCGAATATTCCCCGCACATTGCGTTTGATGAGATCGAGCCGCCCGAGGAAGGGTCCTTTTCCCTGCACGCCATTCCCGAACAGCCGGTCGAAGTAACTCTCAAAGAAGGTCTCCCGCTCGGGGAGCGGGGGGTACGGGATGCCGTGGAGCGCCGCGGCGTGCTCGATCGTCCAGAAAACGCGGTAGGCGCCGAGGAGCGTCTCGGGGTCCTTCGCCTCGAGGAGCCCCGCCTCCCGCAGCCGTTCGAGCTCCTCGCGGCGCCCGGCGGGGGTTGCGGGCCCTACGAGCCCGAGGAGCCGCGCCGAGGAGAGCAGAAAATCGATGTCGTAGAGCCCGCCCGCTGCGTGCTTGACGTCCCAGGGGCTCTGCGACAGCGATTCGAGCTTCGCGCGCGCCTCGAGGAGCCGTCCCTTCCAACCCTCCCTCGAGAAGAGAACGGGGAGCGTGCGCGCGAGCATGTGCTCGAAGGCGCGCCCGGTTTCCGCGTCGCCGCGAATGAACCTGCACTTCGAGTACGCGATGATCTCCCAGAGGGAAGCGCGCGCCTGAAAATACCCCTCGTAGTAGTCGAGCGTCTGAACGAGCGGTGCACTCTGTCCTTCGCCGCGGAGTCTCATGTCGAGGGGGCCCAGCCGGATCGCGCGCGCGTCGTCGAGGATCGCATGAATGATTTCGTCCTCCCGCGGGGCGGAGCCCTCGTCCATAGTCACGGCGATGATGTCGAGGTCGCTTCCGAAATGCGCGCTCCGCGTCGCGAGAGAGCCTGCCGCGAGCAGCGCTATGCCGCGCCGGTCCCCGAGGTGTCTGTCGAACAAGGCGGCGAGCGCACCTTCGGAGATGTCCGAGAGCTGCGCTCCGAGCGTTTCGGGGGCCGCGTCGGGTATCGGGTTCCGGCTGTGAACGAGGAGGAGCATCTCCTCGTGCCAGCGTGCGAGACGCGGGAGCGCGTCCTTGACCTTCAGGTCCGGGGGCTCCCCGGGCGTCGCTCCCTCGGCGAGGAAATCGATAAGCTCGATCCGGTTCGCGAGGATATCGCTCAGCCGGCTCGAAAGGGAGGCGATCGCGAGGAGGAGCCGCAGGAGATCGCCGCCGCCACCGAGAAGCTCGAGCGTCGAGCGCACCGCGCCCGAGGCCTTCACGATTCTCACGAAATTCCTGAGGGTGAGCTCGGGCGCGGGAGTCACCGAGATGCGCTCGAGAATCAGGGGGAGCGATTTCGCCGCCGCGGCGAGGGTCCCGATCCCTTCGAGCCGTGGAAAGTCTCCGAAGACGAGAGAGCTGAGCGCGCGGTGGGCCTGCGCTCCCTCGCGGAGGCCGTACTTCGAAAGGATCTCTTCGACCGCGCGGTCGTTCGCCGGGAGCGACAGGAGGAGCGGGATCTCGCCGGGGGTGCGGTCCTTGAAGTAGCCGTTGAAGATGTCCCGCACCTCGAGGAGCGAGCGGCCGAGCTCCGCCGTGAAATTCTCCGGAGTGATGCCGTCGAGGGCGCTGCGGCAGACCCGCTCGCCCGTTTTCGCGAGCTCCGCCTCCGCCGAGGGGAGCGTGTGCGTGCGGACGTTCCGGAGCATCTGCATGCGATGCTCGACCGTGCGGAAGAGTCGGTACGAGCGCTCGAGGGCCTTCTTCGCCTCGGCGCTCAGGAGGCCGTGCCTCGAGAGGCGCTCGAGCGATTCGAGCGTGTTGCGCGAACGGATTTCGGGCCGGCTTCTCCCGTGGACGAGCTGGATTCCCTGGGCGATGAACTCGATGTCGCGAATGCCCCCCGACATGAGCTTGATGTTTCCCGCGCGCTCCCCGTCCGAGAGGTATCCCATCCAGCGCTCGCGCATCGTCACGATCTCGTCGAGGGGATCGAAGCTCGGGGTGGGGGCGTAGACGGCCTTCGCGCAGTTGTCGACGAAGGCGTCGCCGACGACCCTGTTTCCCGCGGTGACGCGCGCCTTGATGAGCGATTGCTTCTCCCACGGCTTCGCTCGCCGCTGGAGGTAGCTCGCGTGATCCGCGAGCGTCACGACGATCGCTCCGCTGTCTCCGTCCGGCCTGAGCCGCAGGTCCACCCGATAGAGCGTGCCCTCCTCGGTGGGCGTGGAGAGGTGTTCCGTGACGCGGCGCGCGAGCGCGTCATAGAACTCGCGTTCGCGTTCTCCCTCGGCGGGGTCGCTCACGTAGAGGAGATCGATGTCGGATGAATAGTTGAGCTCCGTGCCCCCGAGCTTGCCGAGCGAGATGACGGCGAATCGGTGGAAGGGAACCGCCGAATCGAGGCTCCAGGCCGTTTCCCCCAGCCCCGCCTCCGCGGCCAGCTCCTCGAATGCCATGCCGGCGACGGTTTCGATGACCGCGTCGGCGAGGAATGAGAGCTCCGCCGTCACCTCTTCGAGGGGCGCGAGCCCCAGGAGATCGCGCGCGCCGATGCGGAGCGTCTCGCGGCGGACGTATCGTTTCGCGCTGTTGAGGCGCCGCCGCCGGTCCCTGAACGGCTCAATCTGACGGGAGAGCTCGAAGAGGTAGGCGCTGTGCGCCTTCATCCCTCCGAGGGTGCGCTCCTCGACGAGCCACGAAAGATAGCCGGGGTTGCGGGCGAGGATATCGGTGAGAAAATAGCTGCACGAAAAAATGGTGACGAAGAGGCGCGCGATGGGACGCGCGAGGAAGAACGAGTGCAGGAAGCGCGCGGGCGCGATCTTCGCCTCGACGAAGCGGGCGAGGTTGAGGAGCGCCATATCGGGATCCGGGCAGACGGCGAGCTCGGCGAGGAGGTTCTCGATGTTTTCCGGCGGAGGCGCGTCGGGTCCCCCCCGCGGAACGAGGCGAAGCCAGAGTGCGGCCGCCTTCGCGGGGTCCTCGAAGCGGAGCTCCGCGAAGAGGGCCTCGAGCTCCCGCGCATCGGCGCGCTCAGCGAGAGCCCGCCGCGTGAGTCCGTCGTGTTTCGTGCTCATGAAGTCTATCCCAACGCGCTCATGAACTTTCTGTGGAAAGCGCTTCTCGTTTCCTGTACCCTTGAGCGTACGCTGATTATACCGGAGTGCGGCTCAGGAATCGAGGAGAAGCGATGAAGAAGATCGAAGCGTATATCAAGCCGTTCAAGCTCGACGAGGTCAAGGAAGCCCTCATGGAGGTCGGCATCGGCGGCATGAGCGTCACCGAGGTGAAGGGTTTCGGCAGGCAGCGGGGGCACAAGGAGCTCTACCGCGGGAGCGAGTACAAGGTCGATTTTCTGCCGAAAATCCGCGTCGAGGTCGTCGCGAAGGACGTCGACGTCGAGCGCGTCGTCAAGGCGATCATCGCTTCAGCACGAACGGGACAGATCGGCGACGGCAAGATCTTCATCACGAACGTCGAGGACGCGATCCGGGTGAGGACCGGCGAAAGCGGCGAGGAGGTCCTCTAGGCCCGATGGAAGAGCTCTATCTCGGCATCGAGACGTCCTGCGACGACACCTCATGCGCGATTTACTCCCCTCTCCGCGGCGTCGTCGTCCATCGCACCGCGGCGCAACTCGACCACGAGAAATACGGCGGCGTCGTTCCCGAGATCGCCTCGCGATCGCACATGCGCACGCTGCTTCCTCTGTACGAAACGGTCATGGAGGAGGCGCGCGTCCCTCTGCCGTCGCTCGCCGGCATCGGCGTCACGAACGGGCCGGGCCTCACGGGATCGCTCCTCGTCGGGCTCTCGTTCGCCAAGGCGCTCGCGTACGCGAGCGGCGTGCCGCTCGCCGGAATCCATCACATCGAGGGGCATATTCTCGCGAACGCGCTCGAGGGGCCGCTCGAGCTTCCCGCCCTCGTCCTCGTCGTCTCGGGGGGGCACACGCAGCTCGTCGCGATGGAGACGATCGGTCGCTACGAGATCGTGGGGAGCACGCGCGACGACGCGGCGGGGGAGGCGTTCGACAAGATCGGCAAGCTCCTCGGTCTTCCGTTTCCCGGAGGGCCCTCGATCGAGCGCGCGGCGCGCGGCGGAAACCGCGAGGCATTCGACTTTCCGCGCGGCCTCAAGTATTCCGGGGAATGCGATTTCTCGTTTTCGGGGCTCAAGACGGCGGTCCGGCTCAAGGTCGAATCGCTTCCGTCGCTCACGCCGGATGTCGTGAGCGACGTCTCCGCCTCCGCGCAGGAGGCGATCGTCGACATCCTCATCGAGAAATCGCTTCTCGCCGTGAGAGCGAGGCGCGCGCGCACGTTCTACCTCGCCGGCGGAGTCGCCGCGAACGGCCGCCTCCGCGAGCTCATGCGGGCTCGCCTCGCCTCGACCGGCGTCAGGGTCGGCTGGCCGCCTCCCGAGTACTGTACGGACAACGCCGCTATGATCGCGTGCGCGGCCTTCCACCATATACGGGCGGGTCGCGTGGACGGCCTCGAGCTCAACAGCTTCGCCCGGGGCGGCATCGCGAGCTGGGCCGCGTAACTTCCATCCCCTGGTCTCGTTCTGCAAGGATACTTGCATGTTCATCCACGTTCCCGCCATGTAGGCCGAAAGCCCCGCCGCGTCGATAATTCCCTGAAAATGCAATGAATAGGCCGCGTCCGGCCCATCCACGCGACGCACGGTCCGGGAGCCCCACCCTTGGCATATGAATTGCGTAACAAGGGGTTGCCAGACTTACGGAGTTCGTCCGCAGGGAGGACATCTGCATCCTGAACGGGGTCTCGTGAATGGATAACGCCGGCAAGCAGCAGGGCTACAAGATTCTCGTCGTCGACGACGAGGACCATATCAGGCGCATTCTCAAATTCCAGCTCGAGAAGCACGGCTACCGTGTCGTGCTCGCCGAGAACGGAGAGATCGCGCTCGAGCTCGTGCGGCGCGAAGCACCCGATCTCATTCTCCTCGATCTCATGATGCCGAGGATCGACGGGTTCGAAACGTGCCGGCGCATCCGCCAGAATTTCCAGACGGCGCAGATCCCGATCATCATGCTCACCGCGAAGAGCGAGCTCCCGGACAAGATCAAGGGTCTCCAGGACGGCGCGAACGATTACCTCATCAAGCCGTACGCGAACGAGGAGCTCCTGCTCCGCGTCGGGAACGTTCTCGACTGGAGCCTCAAGCAGAAAGAGGCGAACCCGCTCACCGGGCTTCCGGGGAACCGGGCGATCGAGAAGGATCTCCAGGGGCGCATCGAGAAGAGGGAGCCTTTCGCGTTTCTCTATCTCGATATCGACAATTTCAAGCCGTACAACGATCACTACGGATACCAGAAGGGGGACGAGGCGATTCTCTTCCTGAGCGACATCGTGACCGAGGCGGTCAACTCGCTCGGGGGTGCGAACGACTTCGTCGGCCACATCGGCGGCGATGATTTCGTCGTCATTACCTCTCCCGCGCGCGCCGAGTTCATCGCGCGCCACATCATCGACGAGTTCGACAAGGGCTCGCTCGTTCTCCTCCACGAGGACGACGTGAGGCGCGGGTTCATGGAGGTTCGCAGCCGTCTCGGCGAGGTCAAACGCATGCCGCTCATGTCCTTGACGATCGCGCTCGTCGTCGACGATGAGGGAAAGCTCAAGCACTACGCCCAGGTGAACGACATCGCTTCCGAGCTCAAGCGCTACGGAAAGGGGATGTCGGGGAGCGTCGTCGTTCGCGAGCGGCGCAAGACGAGCGAGGCCGAAGAGACGGTTGAATTCGAGCATTGATCGCTGATTCAGGATCCGGCCGCGATCGGCCGAGAGGCCGGATCCCGAGGTGCCACCGTGGGAAACACGACACAGACGCGCGAAGACGTGAAGCTGGACGGGATCATCCGTGACGCCGAGCAGGAGCTCACCGCGCTCCGGCGGGAGCTCGAACGGTACCGGGGGCTCTTCGATTCGGCGCGCCTCATCGTGGGGCACGAGTTCGCGAAGCCACTGACGTCCATCAGCGGCTACCTCGAGCTTCTCGAGGAGCGTTTCGGGGACGCCGCCGGCGAAAAGGAGCGGAGCTACTTCGCGAAGTCACGCGCCGCGGTCACCCATCTCGAAGAGCTCATCGAGTCCTTCGTTCAGCTCCTCCGCGTCGAAAAGGGCGCGGGCGATCTCCAGGCGCTCGAGCGCCTCGAGATCGGAAGTCTCCTCGATCGCGTCCGCGAGCGGTTCGAGGAACGCTCGGGCGCCGTCTCGGTGCGCCTCGAGGGGGAGATTCCGCCGGTCCTCGTCCGGCGGCGGTGTCTCGAGGTCGTTCTCGAGAACCTCATTTCGAACGCGATCAAGCACGGCGGGGATCACGGACCCGTCCGCGTCACGGCGTCGCTCGCGAAGGAGCGGCGCGGCGACGCCAAGGAGAAGCTCCTCGCGGTGACGGTCGAGGATCACGGCGCCGGCATACCCGAGGACAAGATCGAAGACATATTCACGCCTTTCTTCCGTCTCGAGAACGGGAGGACAACGGAGGGCCTCGGCCTCGGACTCGCGCTCGTGAAGAGCATCGTTACGATCATGAAGGGCGAGATTCACGTGCGGAGCAAGCCGGGCGAGGGAACGGCGATCACGATTCTGATACCGATTACAAACGATACCGGAAAACTACCTGACACCGTAGGCTGAGGTGGAGTCTGTATGGTCGCACATGGCAAGACAGAGGAGCGGATGCCCGCAATGTTGAGCATCCAGCAGATCCGGGCAGTCGAGATCATATCTATATTCTTCATTGTCTTCATCGCGCGGGAGATCGCCGGGTTCGTCTACCAGACGGCGCTCGTGATTTCTGTGTTCCTCGGGGCTACGTTTCTCAACCTCGTCATCGCCGGGCTCGAGAACCTCTTCGTGCACAGCGACAATTCCGCGCTGCGCAAGCGTGCGCTCTGGGAATGGATGACCGTGCTCATCGACTGCTCCACCGCGCTCGCCCTCATCTATCTCACGGGGACCGCGCAGAGCCCGTTCCTCTTTCTCGTCGTGATACCGCTCTTTTTCGCCGGGCGGCTCCTGCCCCCGGTGCTCGCCGGTTTTATCGTGACCGGCGTTTCCGTCGGCACGCTCGCGGCGCTCGGGGTCCTCGAGATGCGGGGCGTTGTGCCTCATTTCACCTGCTATCCGCATGAAACCGCCATTCCGACGAACGGCCAATACCTCGTGGGGACGCTCCTCGTTCTCGGCGGGTTCATGAGCCTCATGACGTACCTGTTCAGCAATTTCTACGAGAACTTCAACGTCTACGTGCGCAAGACGGAGGACCGCCTCCTGAGCTCCCGGAAGCGCATCCTCGAGCTCACGCGACTCTATGACATCAGCCTCGGCATCAACTCGGTCATCAGCCTCGACACGCTCCTCAAGATGGTGTGCAAGGAGATCACGCTGCTCCTCAGGAGACCCTGGGTCTCCGTCATTCTCGTCAACCAGAAACGAGAGGTCGTCGAGCACGTCGAGCTCGGGGATAAGGGCGCCGTGAGCCTCGATCCGAGCACGGCCCTGTCCGACGACCCGCTCGTCGCCGACATTTGCTCGCACGAAACCGGCCTCGTCATCGACGATGCGCGCGACGACTGCTCGATCCAAGAATCGCTCCTCGTGTCGGGTCGCAAGCTCATCTCTTTTCTCGGCGTTCCGATCTATTCGGGCAAGGACAACCTCGGCGTGCTCATGGTCGGCGATTTCGTCCGCGAGCCCTTCAACCCGGAGGACGCCCGGCTCATGACGATCCTCTCGGGTCAGGTCGCGATGGCGATCGAGAAGAGCCGCCTCTACGAGATCATGAGCGGACGCATCGAGAGGCTCGACCGGGAGAACGAGGAGCTCAAGAACTCGAACAAGCTCAAGATGAGCTACCTCTCGCACCTCTCGCACGAGCTCAAGACGCCGCTGACCTCGATCAAGGCGTACGTCGAGTCGCTCACCGATCACATCGACGACCGCGATTTTCCGGAGAAGAAGGAGTTCCTCGGGATCATCTCGAGCGAGACCGACCGTCTCATCCGCATGGTCAACAAGGTGCTCGACGTATCGAAGATCGAGTTCGGCAACCGGACCCTCAAACGCAAGATTTTCCAGCTCGGGCCGCTCGTCGCCGAGGTCGAATCGTCGATGCAGCCCTACCTGCGCGATAAGAAACTCCGCCTCGTCGTCACGCTTCCGAGCGCGCTCCCGTTCGTCGACGGGGACGAGGACCTCGTGAAGCAGGTGTTCATCAACCTCATCGGCAACGCGATCAAGTTCTCGCCGAGCGGCTCCCGCATCTTCATCGAGGCGGTCGAGGACGCGGTCGCGGTCAAGGTCATGGTGTCCGACGAGGGTGTCGGCATCCCGCAGGAGGACCTGCAGAACATCTTCAAGCAGTTCTACCAGGTCCGCCGCGGCGCCGGAGAGGGAGTCGGATTGGGGCTCGCGATCGTGAAGAACATTATCGAGCAGCACGGCGGGTACATCACCGTTTCGAGCCGTCTCGGCGAAGGAAGCACGTTCACTTTCACGCTGCCGAAGGAGCATCACTTCAACGATCTCCTCGGTTACGTATTCGATACGATCGACGCGCGCGACGAGATCCAGGAGATGTTCCAGCTCGCGGTCCAGGTCATCGCCGAGATGCTCTCGGCCAAGATCGTATCCCTCATGCTCCTCGACCAGGAGAAGAAGGAGCTCTTCATCAAGGTCGCCTACGGGCTCGACGAGAACATCGTGTCCCACGCGAGGGTCCGCCTCGGGAGCGGCATCGCCGGCAAGGTGGCGGAGACGGGAGAGCCGCTCCTGATCGAGAACGTCGAAACGAGCGGAATCAAGGGCGCGCCGAACAACCCGCAGTACGAGACGAAGTCGCTCGTGAGCGTTCCGCTCAAGATAGGCTCGAGCGTGATCGGCGTCATCAACGCGAACAACAAGACGTCGGGCAAGCCGTTCGATCAGGACGATCTCGCCCTCGTCATATCGATGGGCATGCGCTTCTCGAAGGTGATCGAGCGGATCAGGACGGCGGAAGACGCGCGCACGTTTATCCAGGAAACGATCCAGTCGCTGCGGTCGCTGCTCGCGGCGCAGGAAAAGGACGCGCGCGGAGTCGCGCGGCGTATCGTTCCGTGGTCGGTGCAGGTGGGCCGCAAGCTGCACCTGAGCGAGAAAGAGGTTCAGGTGATCCAGTACGTCTCGAGCGTGCACGACGTCGGGATGACGTGCGTCTCGGACGAGATCCTCAAGAAGACGCTGGATCTCACCGCGCAGGAAATGGAAGAGATCAAGAAGCACCCGCAGCGCGGCGCGGCCATCATGCGCCCGCTCGAGTTCGTCGAGCTCGTGAGCCAGAGCATCCTGTTCCACCACGAGAGAATCGACGGCAGGGGGTATCCGATGGGGCTCAGGGGGGACCAGATCCCGATCGGGTCCCGCATTCTCGCCGTGCTCGACGCGTACGTTTCGATGGTGAGCGAACGACCGTTCAGATCGCGCCTCGCGAGCGCCGAGGCGGTCGACGAGCTCGTCCGCCATTCGGGCACGCAGTTCGATCCGCGCGTCGTCGCGGCGTTCGTCGAAGTGCTCATGGATGAGGACCAGATCGAGGTGGATGCGTTCACGCGTATCACGGACGCGCTCCGGAACGCGAAGAAGCACCACCTCGTGCAATAGGCAAGGGGAGACGAGTGCACCGCAGATTCAGCATACCGTTGTTCGGCAAGAGCGTCGCGACCGCGCCTGATCGGCCCGCGGTGGAGAGACCCGGGCGGGAACTCGCGCTCGAGCCGATTCTCGAGCGACTGTCGAAGGTCGGGCACATGATTCTCAACGACGCCCCTGCCCGGGAGATCTTCGACGAGATGGTGCACGCTCTCGCCGAGGACACCGGCATGAAACTCGTCGTTCTCAGGATCGCCAAACCGGGCGGAGACGTCTTCGAAGTGAAGGCGGCGGCCGGCCTCGGGGACATGATGCGCGGACCGCTCCACTCCTTTTCGGTCGGGCGAACCCGACTCCTCGATCTCTTGCGGAGCGGCGAACCGTTCGGCGGCGGCTTCATTGTCGGAAACGAGACTGCCCAGGGGACGGCGGAGAGCCCCGTGCCGCGCTGCATCGAATGGCCGGATAAAAAGGCGCTCATCGCCGGCATCGAGGAAGACGGTGTTCTCGTCGGCTTCTTCACGATCGCCTTCTTCGACGCCACGCCCGGCGCCCGCGTCGCCCCGCTCCTCAACATATTCAAGGACCGCGTCCTCCTCGCCCTCCACCACGACCGGTCCCGGGAGCAGCTCCGCGACAAGGAACGCGAGCTCGCGGTCTGCAAGGAGGAGCTCGACAGCGTCAACCAGCTCAAGTCCAACTTCCTGTCGGTCGTCTCGCACGAGCTCCGCACGCCGCTCACGTCCGTCAAGGCGTACACGGAGACGCTCCTCGACAACGTCGATTCGATCAAGCGCGAAACACTCCACGATTTTCTCCGCGTCATGGACGAGGAGACCGAGCGGATCATCAAGCTCGTTGACAATATTCTCAACTTCTCCCGCATGGAAACCGGACACCTCAAGGTCGAGCGGACCTCCTGCAATCTCAATCGGATAATCGAAGAGGTCCATGCGTCGCTTCGGGCAAAGTTCCTCGCGGCCTCGATCGACACGGAGCTCCGGCTGCCGCGGCATCCGTGCCGCCTCGAGGCGGATCAGGAGCTCGTCACCCAGCTCTTCCAGAATCTCATGTCGAACGCCGTCAAGTTCACGCCTCCCGGCGGCAAGGTCACGATCACCCTCGAGGAGGAGGCCTCCGCCGCGCGCATCGTCGTGCAGGACACGGGGAAAGGGATCCCCGAGGATCAGCTCGAGAAGATCTTCGAGCGTTTCTACCAAGTCGACGGGAGCAATACGCGGGAGCACGGGGGGTCCGGTCTGGGGCTCGCGATCTGCAAGAACATCGTCGACTGGCACGACGGCAAGATATGGGTCGAGAACGTGAAGGATTCGGGCGCGAAGTTCGTCGTACTGCTCCCGATGAAGGATATCGTCGTTCGCCAGGCCGTCTCCGCCGGGTTCATCGGCTCGCGACGGTTCGAGCGCGAACGCTACCTCACGCTCCTCGTCGAGATGCTCTCGGAGTTTCTCCAGGCCCGCAAGGCCTCGATCATGTTCCTCGAACGCGATCAGCAGATCCTGAGGATCGTCGCCGCGAAGGGGCTCGATCCGGAGTTCGTGCAAAACACACGACTCGAGATCGGTGACCGGATCGCGGGCAAGGTCGCCCAGACCGGCGAGCCGCTCCACGTCTTCGACATCGAGAGCGACATCGAGTATGGGCGCGCGAACAACACGCTCTTCTACGGGACGCGCTCGTTCATCTCGGCGCCGCTCAGGGACGGGGACGAGATCGTCGGCGTCCTCAACGTGAGCGATCACGTCGAGGGACGGGAGTTCACCCGCGCCGACCGGGAGCTCCTCGAATCACTCGGCATTATCATCATCGGCATGCTCAAGAAGCTCGACGCGTACGAGAAGGTCTCGATGAACTTCGAGAAGCTCAAAGAGGCGATGCGGGCGAGCCTCGACATGCGCGAGGCGTGGGGAGGCAGGAGTCTTCTCAACCTCACCCTCATCGCCTTGACGGTCGGGAAGAAGCTCTCCCTCGACGAGCGCTCGCTGACGGCGCTCCGCCTCGGGATGAACCTCTACGACCTCGGGCTCATGCGTATTCCGCGGCACATCCGCGTCAAGAAAGAGGAGCTCACGGCGAAGGAGCGCGAGGTGCTCCGCGAGCACCCGAACATAGGATTCATGCTTACTTCCCCGATGGGTCTCGAGGACCGGATCACGAAGATGATCCGGAGCCACCACGAGCACTACGACGGGAGCGGCTATCCAGACGGGCTCGCGGGGGTCGAGATCCCGGTCGAGGCGCGCATCGTGAGCGTCGTCGACGCCTTCCGCGCGCTCATGAGCGAAGGGCCGTACCGGCGCATCTACTCGCTCGCCGAGGCGCGCGCCGAGATCGAGCGGGGCGCCGGCACGCGTTTCGATCCGATCGTGGTGAGGGCCTTCGGCGACGCGCTCGACATCCTCGGTGCCCGCGAGGACAAGCACGAGCTCGTGCTGGAGGCATTCGAGAAAGAGTTGGAACGCGAGCGCAACGAACGAAAGAAGAAACTCGAAACGACTAAAAAGGAAACAGTGAAGGAGGAAGTCCGATGAAGAAGGGGAAGGTACTGGTCGTCGACGACGAGGTGAACATCACGCAGATTCTCGAGTTCTCCATCGGCGCCGAAGGCTTCGAGGTGATCACCGCTCAGAACGGCGAAGAAGCGATCGAAAAGGCGCGGCGCGAACAGCCCGATCTGATCATTCTCGACATCATGATGCCAAAGATCGACGGGTACGAGGCGTGCCGTATCCTCAAAGCGAACCCGCTCACGAAGAACATCCCCGTCGTGCTCCTCACGGCGAAGGGGCGGGACATCGATAGAAGGCTCGGCATGGAGGTCGGCGCGACCGATTACATCGTGAAGCCCTTCAGCCCGAACAGGCTCGTCGAGCGGATTCATCAGCTCCTGTCCTGCCACAAGAAGTAGCGGTTTTGGGTTGCGGGGTGGTGTGGGCTCCCGTATTGTGTTTCGTATGGGAGCCCCGAAGAAAGCCGCTACGCTCATCGACGTCGCCGTTCCGTTTCCAGTCGACAAGCTCTTCACGTATGGGATCCCCGAGGCGCTGCGCGGCCGAGTGAAGCCGCTCGCGCGCGTGCTCGTCCCCTTTGGGCCCCGGCGAGTCACCGGATACGCGATCGCGGAGCGGGGCAGGATCCCCGGCGCCGTGAGGATCAAGGATCTCGTGGGGCTCATCGACGAGGAGCCGCTCCTGACTCCGGCGCTCCTCGACCTCGCGCGCTGGATGTCCGATTACTATCTCCATCCCCTCGGCGAGGTTCTCAGGGCCGTCCTTCCGTCGAGCATACGGGGGAAGGGGCGCCCAGGGAGCGGGGAGGAGCCGGAGGATAAATTTCCTCCCGAGCTTGAATCTCCGGTGCTCAACGCCGATCAGCAGGTGGCCTTTGACGCCGTCCGGGGAGCTCTCGTCTCCGGCGGGGGGGGAGCCTTTCTCCTCCATGGGGTCACGGGGAGCGGCAAAACCGAGGTGTATCTCCGATCGATCGACGAGGCGCTCGGCATGGGAAAGAGCGCGCTCGTCCTCATCCCCGAGATCGCGCTCATCCCGCAGACGACGGCGCGGTTCAGGCGGCGGTTCGGGGCCACGATTGCCGTGCTCCACAGCCGCCTCACGGGGGCACAGCGCGCCGCGCTCTGGAGGGGCGCTCGCAGCGGCGAAATCCGTATCGTGATCGGCGCCCGCTCCGCGGTCTTCGTGCCGCTCGAGGGTCTCGGGATCATCGTCGTCGACGAGGAGCAGGACTCCTCGTTCAAGCAGGAGGACAAGCCGCGCTACAACGCGGTGCAGGCCGCCCGGTTCAGGGCGCGCCGCGAGGGCGCCGTGCTCCTTCTCGGCTCGGCGACGCCGTCGCTCGAGGCCTACGACGCGGCGCGCAAGGGCGAAACCGCTTACCTCACGCTGCGCGCGAGGCCCGGGGGGCTCGAGATGCCGCGCGTCGAGATCGTCGACATGCGGAAGCGCTACGAGATCTTCTCCGAGGAGCTGCTCCGCGCTCTCGAATCCTGCATCAGCCGGCGCGAGCAGGCGGTCATTCTCATCAACAGGCGCGGCCACGCGAACTTCGTCCAGTGCCGCAGCTGCGGCTGGATCGAGCGGTGCCCCAATTGCTCGATCTCGCTCACGTTCCACAGCCGCGAGCAGAAGCTCCTCTGTCACTACTGCGGATTCCGGGAAGAGGTTCCCGACGCCTGTCCGCGCTGCGGCGCGTACAAGATCGTTCACCGGGGGGTCGGAACGGAGAGAGTCGAGATGGAGCTCATGAATCTTCTGCCCGGGGTCAGGGTGGCCCGGATGGATCTCGATACGACCGCGGGCCGCTCCGGGCACCTCGCCGTGCTCGAGACCTTCGCGACCGGCGAGCGGGACGTGCTCCTCGGGACGCAGATGGTCGCCAAGGGGCACCATTACCCGAATGTGACGCTCATCGGCGTGCTGGCCGCGGACCGGGGACTCCAGTTCCCCGATTTTCGCGCGGCGGAAAAGACATTCCGGCTGCTCTTCCAGGCGGCGGGGAGAACGGGGCGGGGGGAAAAGGGGGGCACGGTCCTGATCCAGACCTACGCCCCCGATCATTTCATCTATCGCTACCTCGTCCGCCACGACTACGAAGGGTTCGCCGCCAAAGAGCTCGAGATGCGCGAAACGCTCGGGTATCCGCCGGCCGGTTCTCTCATGCTCTTTACCGTTTCGTCGCGTTCGCTGGAGAAGACCGCCAGGGCGGCGGAGCTCGTCGCCGGAGCGCTCGAGAAGGCGGCCGGGGGACACCCCATCGGGGTCCTCGGGCCGACCCCCGCGCTCATCGAGCGGCTCCGGGGGAGGCACCGGCTCCAGATTCTCGTGAGGGGGCCCCTCGATGACGGGCTCAGGCTGAGCCTGCTGCGTGCCGCGCGCGGGTCGCTCGCCGGAATGAAGCCGGTCGACCTCCAGTGGGACGTGGATCCGATAGAGCTTTCGTAGCCCGATAGTGCTTGACACCGCGCGCGGCGATTGGTAGTTTTGCTCAAAAGATACCACCGCCTCATGAAGATCAAGATTGCTTGATCGCGCTCTGAGTTATCCAGGAGGAATCCCCCGGGCAGAAGTCAGGAAACGTCCACACGGCCTGAGTCCCCGGAGCGCATAGAGGTTCACCGGCGAATCGATTCGGAAGGAGGCATCGAACAGATGAGAAAGATCACGGCGTTTGTCGCGATCGTCGTTGTCTCGCTCTTCGCCGTATACGGGTGCAAGAGCGTTGAGACGACGAGTGCAGTGCTTCACAACGAGCACGGCCAGTATGAAAAGGCGATCGAGATGTCCAAGAAGGCGCTCGAGAAGAACCCGAATGATGCCGAGGCGCACTTCCAGCTCGGCGTCTCTTACAGCTACACGGGGGACATGGCCAACGCGTACAAAGAGTTCCAGACGGCGGCGAGGCTCGATCCCGGCAAGGCCTCGGATGCCGAAACCGATATCAAGTCCAACTGGGCGAAGCATTTCAACAACGGTCTGAGCGAAGTCCAGGCGGAGAATCTCGCCGGCGGGGCGCACGAGTTTGAGCTCACGACCCAGGCCGATCCGCGACAGGTCAAGGGCTGGTTGAACCTCGCGAAGGTGTACTACAGCCTGGCGCAGAACGACACCAGCTACCTTCCGATGGCGTACACGACGGTCGATACCCTGCTCGCGAAGACGACCGACAAGGACGAATCGTACACGAGCGTGCTGACGCTCAGCGGAGCGATCATGGTCAAGCGCGGGATGAACGACGAAGCGCTCAAGATCTTCGAGAAGCTCCTCCTCGTCGACC
>Ga0326726_10001911_pt1 | contig 19351 bp, 18 predicted proteins | sample MHFenrmetagenome_2_FD_207603 | JGI IMG/M metagenome (GOLD analysis project Ga0326726, IMG submission 207603) | Lab enriched peat soil microbial communities from Michigan Hollow, Ithaca, NY, United States - MHF15MN | ecosystem: Environmental > Terrestrial > Soil > Wetlands > Peat | place: USA... | reverse complement strand
AGGCAATAACTCGCGGCGTCGAACATGTCGAGGTAGGTCGTCCCTTCGACGAGCACGTTGATCACCGCAAAACCGCCCGGACGCACGTGAGACTGGAGTTCGCTCAGTTGCCGGAGGGCGGTGGGACAGTCGAAGAACATCAGGAGCCCGATGCAGACGACCGTATCGAACTCCTCCTGCAGGTGGTACGCCCGCAAGTCGACCTCGGCCGATTCGATCGAAAGCGAGCGTTCTCCGGCGACCCGACGGATGTGTCCGATGGCGGTTGCGCTGGCATCAAGTGCCAGGACCGAGCAGCCGCGCAGTGCCGCAGCGATCGCAAGGTTGCCGAGCCCGCACCCGAAGTCGAGCACGCGGCCTTGGACATAGTCCAGCGCTCTCTCTTCGAAAGGGTTCAGGCGCAGGTCCGCGTCGCGCAGCTGGCGCTGGAACTGGTCATCGAAGAAACGGACGCTCGCGCTCGGCTGCATGGCGCAAATCTACGCCCGCGCAGACGCCGAAAGCATCCTGGCGCCTGGCCTTCATAACCCGCGGCAGTGCAGGCATGGCGAACCGGTATTTCCGCGCGGCCGATCCACAGCGTAGCTTTGCGGCTCCACCGTGCGGCGCGAGGAGCGATTGCCGTGATCCCAACTGCAAGCGCTGCGCGCCCCGAGTACATTGACGATGCCTCCGCCCGGTTCGACGCGGATGGATTTCTCATCGAGCCGGAAACCTGGACGCCGGCGCTTGCGCAGGAGCTGGCGCGCGAAGCGGGCATCGTCGATCTCACCGCAAAACACTGGGAAGTCATCGACTTCGTTCGCCGGCGCTACTTCTCGATTGGCGCGCTGCCCGTCATGCGACTCGTCTGCCGGGCGGCCGGCCTGGATCCGAACACGGCGCACCATCTGTTCAGCAGCTGCCGCTGCCTGTGGCGCGTGGCCGGCCTGCCCAATCCGGGCGAGGAAGCCAAGTCCTACATGAACTGAGGCGTGGCCCCGACGCGATGTCGGGCGCGGCTCGCCGCCGCAGCCGTCTTCCCGAAAACGGCCGAAAAGGCCACTGGCGCTGCGGCCGCACGCCCGTCACGGATGCGCTAGGCGGTTCTTTTCGCCGCGATTTCAGCGAGCTGCGTCGGCGCAATCACGTGGCCGTTCAGACCGGCATCGACCGCGCTGCCGCCGTAGGCAACTGTCATCAGCTGCGTGTAGTAGACGACCGGCATCGCAAACTTGGTGCCCTGCTTGCGATTGATCTCCGTCTGGTAGACCTCGACGTTCGCCTGGCAGAGTTGGCAGGGCGTGACGATCATGTCGGCGCCGTGGTCGTAGGCGGATTCGACGATGTCGCGGATCTGCTTTTGCGACTTGTCGGGCTCGGAGAAGGCGAGCGCGCCGCCGCAGCAGGTGACCTTCTGCTCGTACTCGGGGATTGACTGAGCGCCCGTCATCTCGACCATCTTGTCGAGGTACTGCGGGTTCTCGAACGACTCACCGTCGATGCCGAACGGCCGGTTCGTCTGGCAGCCGACGTAGCCCGCGAACTTCAGGCCGTCGAGCTCCTTCACGACGGGGCGGCGCATCTCCTCGAAGCCGACGTCCTCGACCAGAACCTCGACGAAGTGCCGCGACCTGACCTCGTTTTTCAGGTGCAGTCCCGCTTCGCGCAGCGCCTCGTTGGTTTCGGCGAGGAGACTGTCGGATTCGTGCAGCCGCTCCGCGGTCTCCCGCGTCGACAGCCAGCAGGCCGGGCAGACCGACACCATGTCCTGCCCGGGCAGGTTCTCCTCGGCAAGGGCGAGATTGCGCGCCGAGAGCGCGAGGCGCGGGAGTTCGCCGCCCTCGCTGTAGCTGATCGACGCTCCGCAACAGTTCCAGTCGGGAATCTCGTTCAACTGGATGTCGAGCTTCTGCGTGACCACCTTGATCGAGCGCAGGAAGTTGTCGGCCGACGCCCTGCGCTGCGACGAGCACCCGGGATAAAACGCGTACTGCTTCTTCGCCATTCGTTGCTCCCGAACTATCCGCCACGACGGCGCGCCTCGAGGGCGCGCGCCTTCGCGATCATTTTCGCGATCCCCGCCTGGTCCTTGCACCGATGTCCGCGTGCGAGTTCCAGTGGATTCATCCGGCCGGCCTTGACGAGTGCGAGCCCGATGCCACGCATCGTGAGCGCGGTCTTGATGCCGCTCCAGAAGCCGTCCTTGAAATAGAGCGCGAGCGAGAACCTCAGCTCGTTGACGCGGCCGGCGCGGATGAAATGCTTCCAGAAGATGCCCGCGACCTCATGCGTCGGCTGGCCCTTCGGCACAAGGCCGAGGCGGTGCGCGTGGTGCGCAAGGCCGTGCATGATGTGCGTGATGGGCAGCTTGCGCGGGCAGCGCACGACGCAGTTGTAGCAGGACGTGCACATCCACATCGCGTCGCTGGTGAGCACCGCCTCGCGCTGGCCGGCGCGGATCATCATGAAGATCTTCTGCGGCGAATGCTCCCAGTGCGGGCCGAACGGGCACGACCCCGCGCACACGCCGCACTGCATGCACATCTTCACCCACTCACCGCCTTCGACCTGCGCCTCGACTTCGCGCAGGAAATCGCCGCGGTACGCCGCGGCGGCGAACGGCAAGACCTGACCTTGGGGCAGGTTCATGCGAACCCCTTCATCGGGCTCATCCCGATCTTGCGGATGGTCTCGACGTACTCGTTGACGAGCTGCGGCAGGCGCGCGATGTCGGTGATGGCGACCTCGTGCGTGACGACGCGCTCGCTCTCCAGCCCGAGCTGCTTGAGCGTGTCGTCGACCTTGCCCAGGCGGTAACTTGCCATCTCCGAGCCTTTGACGAAGTGGCACTGGTAGTCGTCGCCCTTCTTGCAGCCGAGCAGCATCACGCCGTCCCAGCCGCCGTTCAGCGCGTCGGTGATCCAGATCATGTTGACCGAGCCGAGGCAGCGCACGGGCACCACGCGGACGAACGCCGAGTACGCGCGGCGCTGCAGCCCGGCCATGTCGAGCGCCGGGTAGGCGTCGTTCTCGCAGGCCAGCACGAGGATGCGCGGCTTCTCCGAAAATTCGTCCGGCATGTCGACCGCCTTGATCTGCGCGCCGACGCTGTCGACCGAATAGTTCTCGAACGAGATCACGCGCACCGGGCAGGCGCCCATGCAGGTGCCGCAGCGGCGGCAGCGGCTCTCGTGGAACACCGGGAAGCGCCGCTCGTCCTCGTCGATCGCGCCGAACGGGCATTCGACGGTGCAGCGCTTGCATTGCGTGCACCCCTCCAGCCGCACGATCGGATACGACAGGTCCCCGCTGCGCGGATGCGCGGCACGTCCGACGCGCGCGTTCTCGACCGCCTGGATCGCCTTGAGCGCGGCACCGGCCGCGTCATCGGTCGCCTGGGCGATGTCCATCGGGCGGCGCGCCGGCCCCGCCGCGTAGATGCCGGTGCGCCGCGTCTCGTACGGAAAGCAGATGAAGTGCGAATCGGCGAAGCCGTGTTTGAGCTGCGGCAGGTCCGGCCCTTGCCGATAGTTGAGGTTCAACACGGAAATCGTGCGCAACCGCGCCTGCTCAGCCTTGCCTTGCTCCGAGCCGCCTTCGGCTTGCGTGACGGCGGCATTCCATGCGTCGAGGTCGACGCCCGCATTCGGGACCAGGCCGGTGGCGAGCACGACAAGGTCGGCCTCGACGACCGCATCCGCATCCAGGATCAGGTCGCGAAATTGCACGCTGCACCCGGCGCCCGCGGCCTGCACGCCGGTCGCCTGGCCTTTGGTGAACGTGACGCCCTTGTTCTGCGCACTTCGATAGAAGTCCTCGCCCAAACCCGGCACGCGCAGGTCGGTGTAGAGCACCAGCGTCTCGACCGTTGGATCGGCATCCTTGAAGTACATCGCCTGCTTGATGCTGGTGGCGCAGCAGAAGCCCGAGCAGTAGAGCAGGTGGCGCCCGCTTGCGTCGCGCTGGCCGGCGCACTGGATGAACACCACGCTCTTCACGAGCGCGCCGTCGCCGCGGCGGATCGGCCCGCCCTGCGCGGCGCGCGCGAGCGCTTCGAGGCCTGCCTGGTCCACCACGTGCACAACCGTCCCGCCCCCGAGTTCGGGCAGCTTCCCGATGTCGTAGGTCTGGGCGCCACTCGCCTGCACGATCGCGCCGAAGCGCTCGCGCGTGCTTGCGCCGCTTTCCAAGGCGATGCAGGCCTCGAAGCGGCCGGGCGCACCGGCCGTTTCTGCGACGGTGGAATTCAGGTGCACGGCGATACGCGGGTGCGTGGTGACGCGCTCGATCAGCGCGTCGATGGCGGTGTCCTGCGGATCCGCATGCGGCGATTGGAACGGAACACGCTTGTAGAGCCGCGCGGCCCAGCCCCCGAGCCGGCCCGTCTTCTCGACCAGCGCAACGTCGTAGCCGGCTTCGGCCGCCTCGAGCGCCGCGGTGAGACCGGTTACCCCGCCGCCCACCACGAGGATCCGGCGGCAGTCGGCGCTTTGCGGATTGCCGGCAGGCACCTTCAGCTTCTTCAACTCTGCGCACGCCATCCGCACGTAGTCTTCGGCCATCTCCTGCCGCACCTCCGCGTGGTCGGCATTCGGCGAGGTCACCCACAGCACGCCTTCGCGCAGGTTGGCGCGGGTCAGCGCCACGCTCGGAAAGTGGAACGCTTCGGACTTGGTACGGCGCGAGCACGCGGCGATCGCCACGTGCGTGACGCCTTCGGTTTCGATGTCGCGGCGGATCATTTCCACGCCGTCCTCGTTGCAGAGGAAGTCGTGCTCGCGCACGAGCGCGACCTTGCCTTCCTTCTGCGCCACACGCACGAGGCGCGCGGTGTCGAAGTTCTCGCCGAGGCTGCAGCCGCGGCACACGTAGGCGGCGGTCTTCATTTCGCTCATGGTTGTGCCCCTTGCACTTCGGGCTGTCGCTCCGCTTGCGCGCTCGCATGGATCACCTGGATCGCGCGCAGCGCCGCCGCCGTTGCATGCTGGGTCGAGCGGTTCACGTCGAGCGGACCGGCCGCGCAGCCGGCCGCGAAGATTCCGCCGGCAACGCTTGCTTCGATGAAGCCGCTCGAGTCGGCGACCACGTCGGCCGGCACGTCGGCGCCGTCGACCGACGGTTGCATGCCGACCGCCAGGACGACCAGGTCATGCGCGTTCGCGTAGCGGTGATAGCCCTCGGTGTCGACGCCATGGAGAACCGGGTTGCCGGTCGCCGCATCCTGCTCGATGCGTGCCACCTTCGACTTGATGAAGCGCACCGTCGGGTCCCGTTGCACCTTGCCATAGAAGTCCTCGAAACGATCGATCGCGCGGATGTCGATGTAGTAGATCGTCGAATGCGCTGCGTCGCCGTGCGCTTCGCGCACGTACTGCGTCTGCTTGAGCGAGGCCATGCAACAGATGCGCGAGCAATGGCGCAGGTGATTCTCGTCGCGTGATCCGGCGCACTGGATGAACGCGACGTTCTGCGCGGGCTTGCCGTCCGAGGGCCGCAGCAGCTTGCCGCCGGTCGGACCCTGCGGATCGGCGAGGCGCTCGAACTCGACGCTGGTGACGACGTTCGGGAAGCGCCCGTAGCCGTACGGCTGGATGCGCGCGGCGTCGTACGGTTTCCAACCGGTCGCCCACACGATCGCGCTCGCGGCGAGCGTGATGGTCTGCGCCTGCATCGCAAGATCGATCGCGCCCACCTTGCACGCGGCGCTGGCACGCGCGCCGTCGTCGGTGCCGACGATCGACGGATCGAGCACGTAGCGTTGCGGGTACGCGAGCGCGTGCGGCAGGTATGCGGCCTTGATCCGGCTCAGACCGTAGTCGTGCGGATTGGCGATCTCCGCGTCGACGGCGCGCCCGCAATCACCGCAGGCGGTGCAGCGCTCGTTGACGTAGCGCGGCAGCACGCGCACGGTTGCTTCGTAGGCGCCGCGCCCTCCTGTGATGCGAGTGACCTCGGCAAGCGTGAGCACGCGCACCTTGCGGTTGCCCCGAAGGCGGCGCAGGTTGATCTCGAGGCCGCAGGTCGGATGGCACATCTTGGGGAAGTAGCGATAGAGCTGCGCGGTGCGGCCACCGAGGGTCGGCGTCTTCTCGACGAGGATGACCTCTTTGCCGCACTCGGCCGCTTCCAGCGCGGCCGTCAATCCGCTGATGCCACCGCCGACCACCAGCACCGTCGCGCCGGTTGCCCTCGATCCGCCTATCGCACTGGCGCTTTGCATCGCGCCCTCCTTCTTCACCACAGTTTCAGTTCGGCGCGGGCTGCACTTCGAATCGCATCGTCGCGAGATCGCCGAGCACGTACGTCGCGGGTCCGCCGAGGCCCGCCACCGTCCCGGGATTGACCAGCCACACGTCGCGGCCAGCGAGGTTCGGCGCGCGCGCGACTTCCGGTTGATGGCTGTGACCGCAGCAGACGAGGTCCCAGTCGCCTGTCGCAGCAAACGCGCGGCCATAGTGCGGGTAGTGCACCACGCAGACCTTCTTGCCACCGAGATCGATCTGCGCGTCGGCGCCGTAGTAGCGCAGCAGTCCGTCGGACTCGGCGACGAGGCGCATCAAGGCGAGCGCGTCGCCGAGGTTGTTGCCGTGGATCGCATGGATCGGCAGGCCCAGTCGCAGCAACGGTCGCAACGTCTGCGCGCCGATGACATCGCCACAGTGCACGACCGCCTGCGCGCCGCGCGCCTTCGCGTCGATCACGGCTGCCTCGAGTCGCGGTGCGCGATCGTGGCTGTCGGAAACGATGCAGACCTTCATGCCGCGCCCGGGCGACATCGCATCGTCGCTCCCCTTTCAATGGAACGACCATGCCAAAGGATCGTCTCGGCTGAATCACCCCGTGGGGCTACTCCAAGGAGCTAGCCGCGATAACCGTGATTCGCTGCCGTCCTCGGGGGGCGCTCGCTAAATTGATCGCTTGCCCGTGCCCGCTCCAACCCCGCCTCGATGCAATCGGCCGCTCCGTCGGAGGTTCGCAAGACGACGTGTTACATGTGCGCATGCCGTTGCGGCATCCGCGTGCACATGGATGGCGATCGTATCCGCTACATCGACGGCAATCCGGACCACCCGATCAACAAGGGCGTGATCTGCGCCAAGGGCAGTGCCGGCATCATGAAGCAGTACTCGCCGGCGCGCCTCACCAAGCCTTTGCGCCGCAAGGCGGGGGCGCAACGCGGGGCCGGCGAGTTCGAGGAGATCTCCTGGGAAGAAGCGTTCGCGATGCTCGCCGAGCGGCTCGGCAGGATCCGCGCCGACGACCCAAAGAAGTTCGCACTCTTCACCGGCCGCGACCAGATGCAGGCGCTGACCGGTCTCTTCGCGCGCCAGTTCGGCACGCCGAACTACGCGGCGCATGGCGGCTTCTGCTCGGTCAACATGGCCGCCGGACTCATCTACACCATCGGCGGTTCGTTCTGGGAGTTCGGCGGGCCCGACCTCGAGCGGGCACGGCTCTTCGTGATGATCGGCACCGCCGAGGATCATCATTCCAACCCGCTCAAGATCGCGCTCTCGAAGTTCAAGCGCGACGGCGGCCGGTTCGTCGCGATCAATCCGGTGCGCACCGGTTATGCGGCGATCGCGGACGAGTGGATTCCGATCAAGCCCGGCACCGACGGTGCGCTGCTGCTTGCGTTGATCCACGAGATCATCGCGCTCGGTCTCTACGACCGCGAATTCCTGGTCCGCTATACGAACTCGGGCCAGCTCGTCAATCTCGACCCGGCGAGCGACGAGTTCGGCATGTTCATCCGCACCGAAGTGCCGCGCGAAGAGGGCTGCCTCGATCCGCAGAACAAGCTGTGGTGGGATCGCACGACCGGCAAACCCGTGCTCACGCACACCGAGGGCTGCGATCCATACCTGCTCGGCGACTTCGCGCTGCCGGACGGCACGCCCGTCAAACCGGCGTTCCAGCTGCTACAGGAGCGCGTCAAGGACTACACGCCCGAGTGGGCGAGCCAGATCACCGGCATTCCGGTTGCAACCATCCGGCGCCTGGCGCACGAGATGGGCGTGACCGCGCGCGACCAGCGCATCGAACTGCCGATCGCCTGGACCGATTCCTGGGGCAAGGAGCACGAATCGGTCACCGGCAACCCGGTCGCGTTTCACGCGATGCGCGGGCTCGCTGCGCACTCCAATGGATTCCAGACGGTGCGCGCGCTCGGCATCCTGATGACGCTGCTCGGCACGATCGACCGGCCGGGCGGCTTCCGTCACAAGGCACCGTTTCCGCGCCCGATTCCGCCGTGCGCGAAGACGCCCAATACGCCGCTCGCGGTCAAGCCGAATTCGGTGCTCGACGGCATGCCGCTGGGGTGGCCGGCGGAGCCGGATGATCTCTTCGTCACCGAAGACGGTGCGCCGGTGCGTATCGACAAGGCCTTCTCGTGGGAGTACCCGCTGGCGGTGCACGGGCTGATGCACAACGTGATCACCAACGCCTGGCGCGGCGATCCGTATCGCATCGACACGCTGCTCATCTTCATGGCCAACATGGCGTGGAACTCGACGATGAACACGGTCGAGGTCCGCAGGATGCTGAACGACCGCGACGAGAACGGCGAGTACAAGATTCCGTTCCTGGTCGTCGCCGACGCGTTTCATTCGGAGATGACGGCATTCGCCGACCTGCTGTTGCCTGACACCACGTATCTCGAGCGGCACGACGTGATGTCGATGCTCGACCGGCCGATCTCCGACTTCGATGGCCCGGTCGATTCGGTGCGTATCCCGGTGGTGCCGCCGACCGGCGAGTGCAAGCCGTTCCAGGACGTGCTGATCGAAATCGGTTCGCGCCTCGGCCTGCCGGCCTTCGTGCGCAAGGACGGCGTGCGCAAGTTTCGCGACTATCCCGATTTCATCGTCAACTACGAGACCGAACCGGGCTCGGGCATCGGTTTTCTCGCCGGCTGGCGCGGACGCGGCGGCGAGAAGTCGCTCACCGGGGAGCCGAACCCGCGCCAGTGGGAGATGTACGCGCAGAACAACTGCGTGTTTCACTACCCGCTGCCGAAGAGCTACCAGTACATGCGCAACTGGAACCGCGGCTACCTGGAGTGGTCGCTGCGCAATCGCATCACGCGCTACGCCGACCCGATCCTCGTGCACGTGTACTCGGAGGTGCTGCAGAAGTTCCGCCTGGCAGCGCAGGGCAAGGGTCTCGGTCGCAAGCCGCCGGCGGCGCTGCGCCAGCGCATCGCGACCTACTTCGATCCGTTGCCATTCTTCTACGAACCGCTCGAAGTGCAGGTAACCGATCGGCGCCGTTTCCCGCTTGCGGCGATCACGCAGCGGCCGATGGCGATGTATCACTCGTGGGACTCGCAGAACGCGTGGCTGCGGCAGATCCATGCGCACAACGTGCTGTTCGTGAACACCGCGACCGCGCGCGCGTCGGGCATCGCGGACAACGACTGGATCTGGGTCGAATCGCAGTGGGGCAAGGTGCGCTGCCAGGCGCGCCATTCGCAGGCGGTCGAGCCGGGCACGGTCTGGACATGGAACGCGATCGGCAAGCAAGCCGGTGCGTGGAACCTCACGGCCGATGCCAACGAATCACAGCGTGGCTTCCTGCTCAATCACCTGATCGCCGATGAACTTCCGGCCGCGCCCGGCTCGGGCGGGCGCGTGTCGAACTCCGATCCGATCACCGGGCAGGCGGCCTGGTACGACGTGCGCGTGCGCATCTATCGCGCGACCGAGGGTGAAACGACCACGGCGCCCCAGTTCGATCTGCTGCGGCCCTATCCCGGCATGCGCGTGCGCCCGGCACGCCTCGGCGGGGAGGGCACCCCGTGACACAACTCGCGCTGGTCATCGATCTGAACGTCTGCGTTGGCTGCCACGCGTGCGTGACGAGCTGCAAGGAGTGGAACACAGCGGGCGAAGCCGGGCCGCTCGGCGACGAGCGGCCGTACGCCGCGGACCCGACCGGCACGTTCTTCAACCGCGTGCAGACGTTCGAGGTCGGTGAGTTTCCGAACACGCAGACGGTGCACTTTCCGAAATCGTGCCTGCACTGCGAGGAGCCGCCCTGCGTCCCGGTATGCCCGACCGGCGCGTCGTACAAGCGCAAGGAGGACGGCATCGTCCTCGTCGACTACGACAAGTGCATCGGCTGCAAGTACTGCGCGTGGGCATGCCCCTATGGCGCACGCGAACTCGACGCGCAACAGCGGGTGATGAAGAAGTGCACGTTGTGCGTCGATCGCATCTACGACCTGCGCCTGCCGGAGGACGACCGCAAGCCGGCGTGCGTGAAGGCCTGCCCGACCAACGCGCGCCTGTTCGGCGATATCCACGATCCCGACTCGCCGGTGGCCGTCGCGATACGGGAACAAGCCGGCTACGCGTTGATGCCGGAGTGGGGCACGCGGCCGGCCAACCACTATCTGCCGCGCCGCCGGCAGGATGTCCACATCCACGCCGACGAACTCGAGCGCGCCGACAACCCGCTCAAGGTCGACGGCCTGCTTCCGAAGCCGCGCAAGAACGAGCCGACGCTCGACGACGCTTCGACCTGGTAGGCGCGATGCGACCCGCGCTGTCCGTTCTGCTCCTCACCACGCTGATCGGCGCAGGCCAGGGCTTGTTCCTTGCACTCGTCACGGTGCAGATCTACGCGCTCTTCGCGCTGGTGCCGCAGCCGAACGCGGACTTCTACCGGATCGGCGTCCTGGTCGCGCCGGCCCTGCTCGCCGGCGGATTGCTCGCCTCGTTCTTCCACCTCGGCCGCCCTGAGCGAGCCTGGCGCGCTGCGACGTGCTGGCGCACGTCCTGGCTTGCGCGCGAAGTGATCCTGCTGCCCGTGCTCACGGGCGTCTTGCTGCTCTACGCGTGCGGCCATCTCCTGCAGTGGCGAACGCCGTGGATCGTGCTGCCGGGCGGCGTCGGGCTCGACGCGACGATGTTGCTCGGCGGCAGCGGAACGCTGCTCACGTTTGCGCTCTTCATTTGCACCGGGATGATCTACGCCTGCCTGCCGTTCCTGCGTGAATGGCACAGCTGGCTCACGGTGGTGAACTACACGCTGCTCGGCGGGGCGTCGGGCTTCACGCTCGCAGCGGCGGTGGCCGCCGTGGCGAGCCCGGCGCTTGCGCCCTTTCTCGCAGGGTGGGCGATCGTCATCACGCTGCTGGGCTTGGCAAGCCGCGCCGCCGCGTTGATGCGCAATGCACGCCTGCAGCCGAAATCGATGCTGCAGACGGCGCTCGGCGTCAAACATCCACGCATCGTGCAGGTGAGCCAGGGCGCGATGGGCGGTTCGTTCAATACCCGCGAGTTCTTCCATGGCCGCGCACCGGCGGTGCTGCGCACGATGCGTTGGCTGTTTCTGCTGCTCGCGTTTGCCGCGCCCCTCGTTCTGCTGGCGTTCGCGCTCGTTGGCGCAGGCGGAAGCCCCGCGGCGTTGCGCGTGCTGCTCGCGGCCGCCGTCTGCCTGCAGTCGGCTGGCCTGCTCGCGGAGCGTTGGTATTTCTTTGCCGAGGCGCGCCATCCGCAGAACCTCTACTACCAGGCGGTTGCATGACGCGTTTGGCGAGCGCGCTTCCCCGCCGCGTGTTGGCCATCGCCGGCGTGCTGCTGTTCGCCGCTGGCCTCGACGTCGCTTGCGCTGCGGACGAGGTACCCGGTCCCGCCTGGTGGGTCTGGCCTGGCGCGTTGTTCGTGGTCTGCTTCCTGCTCGGCATCCTTGCCGTGCCCGCCGGGGTCGGCGGCGGTGTGCTGTTCGTTCCGCTGGTCGGCGGATTCTTCCCGTTCCATCTTGACTACGTGCGCGGTGCCGGGCTGCTGGTGGCGCTGTCGAGCGCCCTGGCCGCGGGCCCCGCGCTGTTGCGTACCGGCCTCGCCAATCTGCGACTGTCGTTGCCGCTCGCGCTGCTCGCCTCGATCAGCTCGATCGGCGGTGCGCTGCTCGGCCTTGCGTTGCCTCCCTCGCTGGTGCGCGTTGCGCTTGGTGTCGCGATCCTCGGCATCGTCGCGGTGATGCTGCTCGCGCGCAAGAGCGAGGTGCCCGACGTTCCCGCGGCGGACCGTCTCGGTGCCTTTCTCGGCATGCACGGCGTGTTCCACGATCCCGCCGCCGGCAAGGACGTGCGTTGGAAGGTGCACCGCACGCCGCTCGGTCTGGTGCTGTTCATCTTCATCGGCGTGATCGCCGGCATGTTCGGACTCGGCGCGGGCTGGGCCAACGTCCCGACGCTGAACCTGTTGATGGGTGCGCCGCTGAAAGTGGCGGCCGGTTCGTCGAGCTTCATTCTTTCGCTCGTCGATTCCTCGGCGGCGTGGGTCTACCTCAACAAGGGCGCGGTGCTGCCGGTCATCGCCGTGCCGTCGGTGATCGGCATGATGCTCGGCGCCAAGATCGGCGCGCGCCTGCTGCGCGTGCTGAAGGCGAGCGTCGTGCGCCGGATCGTCATCGTGCTGCTGCTTTTCGCCGGAGCGCGCGCGCTGTTGGTCGGACTCGGCGTCTGGGGATAGAGGATGCGTGACACCCATTCACCCGAAGCGGCAGCGCAGACCGGCGTCGACCAGAAGTGTTATGCGCGGGTGCTGCTCTGGAGCGGCTGGGGTGGCCTGCTCGTGCTTACACTCGGCTTCGGCGCTTACATGGCGGGCTTGCTGCCTCCCCTGATCGGCGTCGACGACCTGCCGCGCGTCTGGACCTTGTCGGCGCGCCAGCTTGCGGAGCAGGAAGGGCACCCGTCCGGCTGGGCCTGGCTCGCCTTGCTGCACCATGGCGACATCTTTAACCTGCTCGGCATCGCGGTGCTTGCGAGTTGTTCGGCGCTACCGCTAATGGTGGTCGCGGTCCTCTACTGGCGACAGCGCGAGCGGCTTTACGCGCTGTTGTCGATCGTGCAGGTCGTGGTGCTGCTGCTCGCGGCATCCGGCCTGATCGCCGCCGGAGACTGACCATGAGTGGTTCGCGGGCACTGCACCGGCTGTTGCTCGCAACCGAGCGTACGGAACTCGATCGCGGGGCGGAACGGGTGGCGATTGCACTTGCACACAGCCTCGGCACATCGTTGTCGATCGTCCTGCCCTTCGCCACCAACGAGGAATTGCTGTGCACGGAGCCGACCCTGGCGCTGGAAACCGAGAAGAAGGTGGCGGCGGACTTGCGTGCGCTCGTCAACGATGCCCGCGCGCATGGCGTCGTGGCGACGCCGACCGTGCGGCGCGGCGCGCTGCTGTGGCAGGAGATCGTCGCTGCTGCGGCCGAAGGCGCTGAACTGCTTCTAACCCGCCGCGTCGGACGACGCGGGCTGCTGGCGCGGTTGCTCGTCGGCGAGATGGTGAGCCAGGTCGCGGCACATGCGCCCTGCCCGGTATTGATGGTCCCGGTGGAGGCAACCGGCTTGTGGACGCGCCGCGTGATTGTGCTGGCGGTGGCCGGACGTCGGGTCGAGGCGGTCGCGGCAGCGCTCGCGGCTGTGAGCGGGGCGCGTGTCGACCAGCGCGCAGGCGGGCTTGCCGAAGCCGCATCGGCGGCCGGCGCCGAGGACCTGCTGGTGCATGGTCTCAGCACGGAACAGGTCGCGACGGGCCGCCTCGCGCAGGAGATCGTCGCGTCGATCGGGGTCGCGCCCTGTCCGGTCGTGCTGGTTGGTCCGGCGCAGCGCGTCGAAGCGTAGTGTCGCGTGCAGCGTGAATGTCGCATTCGCTCAGCCTAGTCCGCGCTGCACAGTTGATCGGCGTTGCCCGTTCGACGTTGCAGCGGATGATCCGCAATGGCGAACTGCAGGCCCAGGATGGATTCATCACGATCGAGGAGTTGCAGCGCGCGTTTCCCAAGGCAGCGTTCGAGGAAACCGGCGCGCTCGCGAGCGTGGTACGCATCCGCGACGAGGCGTTCGGGCGGCGTGTGCGCGAGCGCCTGTTGCCGTCCCAGGAAGTGCTTGCGCAACGCCTGCTCGCACAAAGCCAGGAATTGGCGGACCTGCGACGCTGCACGCTCGCCTATCACCAACTGGTGGCAGCGCTGTTGGAGCGTGTGCGTGAAACGGCGCGCACCGATCCGGGCTATGCCGCGCTCGCGGAGCGGATCGAGATGGGATTAAAGAACGTACTGGGCGCCGCGCCGGCCGGCCCTCTCGATGCGATGGCCGACATGCTGCGCGTCGTGACGGCACAGGTGACCCTGCGCCCGAGCGGTCGCGCGTTCCTCGTCGAGGGCAACGATTCGATCCTGCAGGCAGGTCTGAAGAACGGCGCGCGGTTCGCGTACGGATGCGGCAGCGGTACCTGCGGCCTTTGCAAGGCCCGTGTGGTGAGCGGCGAGACGCGCCAGATTGCGCCCGCCGACTATCCGCTGTCGGCGCAGGAAAGGGCGCAAGGCTATTGCCTGCTGTGCGCCCACACGGCGCTCACCGACCTCACCATCGAGACGCTCGAAGCGCGCGGACCGCAGGACGTGCCGGCCCAGGAGATCGAAGCGAGGGTGCGCGCGGTGGTTGCACTTGGCGCAGATACGCGGCTGCTGCATCTGCAGACGCCGCGCAGCGGCAGGCTGCGCTTTCTCGCCGGCCAGGCCGTTACCCTCGGGGTGGCGACCCCCGCCGGCGACGTGACGGCGACTCTGCCGCTTGCAAGTTGCCCCTGCGACGAGCGCAACCTGCATTTCCACCTCGCCCGCACCGACGACGCGCCGCTTGCGCAGGCGCTGTTCGCCGATCAGATCCGGGTGGGCGACGTCGTCGCCGTGCGCGGGCCGATCGGCGAATTCGTGCTCCGCGCCGATCCGGTGCGACCGCTGTTGATGCTCGCCTGCGACACGGGCTTCGCGCCGGTCAAGAGCGTGATCGAGCATGCGCTGGCCGGCGAAGAGGTCGAAGCGATCGAACTGCACTGGCTTGCCACACGCGCCGACGGACACTACCTTGCCAACCAGTGTCGTTCCTGGGCCGCAGCCTTCGATCAGTTCCACTATCACCCGGCGGTGGCAGCGGATGCGGCGGTCGGCGGACGTACGCTCGCCGAACACATCGCTGCAACGGGCCGTGGGTGGCGCGACAGCGAGGTGTTCATCGCGGGCAGCGGCGCTTTCGTCGAAGCGACCGCCGCTGGCTTGCGCCAGGCAGGTGTCGACGCAGCCGGCTTTCACACGTTCGTGAGCTGATTCGCGGTGCAACCGAAGTGAAACGATGAGCGACGCACTGAACTACCTCGTCAAGGCCCGGCCGGAGGCGCTGGGTCACTACCTGAAGTTCCTCAAGGAGGCAGGCCGCAACCTCGATCCGAAGACGCGCGACCTGATTTCAGTCATCACCAAGGTGCATGCGCAGACGGAGCGCGGCCTGCGCCAGTACCTGACGCGGGCGCTGCGCAACGGGTGTTCGGCCGGTGAGATCCTCGATGCGCTGCTGATGGCCTTTCCTGCGCTCGGCCTCGCGAAGATCGTCTGGGCGGTCGACGTCATCCTCGCGATGGATCTGCCCGAATTCCGCCTCGATGCGGCCGGCATCGCCGCGACATGGCACGACATCATCGCCGTCGAAACGCTCGCCGTGGGTGCAGCGACGCGCGTCGACTGCGACGGCCGCGCCGTGTTCGTCTACCGCGACGAAACGGCCTTCCGCGTTTACGACAGCCGGTGCCCGCACCAGACGACCAACATCCCGCATCTGGCGCTGGACGGGCTGCGCCTGACCTGTCCGAAGCACCAGTGGGCGTTCGACATCCGCACGGGCGCGTGCGTGGCGAACGGATCGGAGCCGTTGCGCCAGCGTGATGTGAAGACCGAGGGCGGGCGCCTGCTCGCCTACTGGTAAGCGGTGCGTGTGGGTTCGGAACGGACATAGCCGCTCGACCGCGATGGACTACCTGCCGATCTTTCTCAAGCTGACGCACCAGCCGTGTGTCGTGGTCGGCGGCGGCGAAGTCGCCGGCCGCAAGGTTGCCCTGCTACGCGAGTGCGGCGCGCAGGTGACCGTCATCGCACCGGAACTGGATCCCGCGCTCGCGGCGTATCTCGAGCGCGGCGAGATCGTGCATCGGGCGCAGCGGTTCTCCGAGGAGGTGCTTGATTGCGCAGTGCTGGTAGTGGCCGCGACCGACGATCGCGCGGTCAACGCCGAGGTCGCGCGCGCCGCGCGCGCGCGGCGCATTCCGGTGAATGTCGCCGACGACCCGGAACTGTGCTCGTTCATCCTCCCGTCGATCGTCGATCGCTCTCCGGTGGTGATTGCCGCATCGACCGGCGGCGCGTCGCCCGTTCTCGCGCGCCTGCTGCGGACGCGGCTCGAGGCGTTGATCCCTGCGGCATTCGGCGACCTGGCGCGCCTTGCCCAGCGTTTCCGCGCGCGGGTCGCCGGCGAAGTGCCGGCCGAGCACCGCCGCGCGTTCTGGGAGCGCGTGATGTTTGGACCGATCGCGGAATTGGTGCTCTCCGGCCGCACGCGAGAGGCGGAAGATGCCATGCAGGCGCAACTGCAAGGCGATCACGACGCGAAGGCGGCCGGCGAGGTTTACCTTGTCGGCGCCGGGCCCGGCAACCCCGACCTGCTCACGTTCGCCGCGCTGCGCCTGATGCAGCAGGCCGACGTCGTGCTGTACGACAACCTGGTTTCACCGCCGATTCTCGCGCTGACCCGGCGCGATGCCGAACGCATTTACGTCGGCAAGCGGCGCGCCGATCACGCGATGCGCCAGGAGCAGATCAACGCGCGGATGATCGAACTCGCGCGCCAGGGCAAGCGCGTGCTGCGTTTGAAAGGCGGCGATCCGTACACGTTCGGCCGTGGCGGCGAGGAGATCGAGTCGCTCGCGGCCGCCGGCATCCGCTTCGAGGTGGTGCCGGGCATCACAGCCGCCTCGGGGGTTGCCGCGTATGCCGGCATTCCGCTCACGCATCGCGACTACGCGCACTCGTGCGTGCTCGTGACCGGGCACCTCAAGGACGGCACGATGGACCTCGACTGGCAGGGCCTTGCGCGGCCGAAGCAGACCCTGGTCATCTACATGGGCCTGCTCGGCCTGGAGAAGCTGTGTCGCCAGCTCATCGCGCACGGTTTGCCGGCTGACATCCCCGCGGCGGTGGTCCAGCAGGCCACTCTGCCGCAACAGCGGGTCGTGGTTGCGACGCTGGGCGAGCTGGCCGATGCGGTTGCACGCGCCGGCCTTCGCCCGCCGACGCTGGTCATCGTCGGCGACGTGGTGCGCTTGCGCGACCGCCTCGCCTGGTTCGATCCGGAGAAGCCGGCGTCGTTGGCGACCGGTCAGCTCTGAGCGTTGCGCAGCAGGTCGCGCGCTGCCTGGCGCAGCGCCGTGGCGCCGCCGGCGCGCCAGCGCTCGCGCAACGTGATGCCGGTGCGTTCCCAGGCCGCACGTTCCTCGGCGCACAGGGTGGCGAGCGCGGTGAATTCGCCGCTCTCAAACGGGGCGTGATGGCGGACCAGGCGCGGCGCGAGCGCGCGCCGCACGCCTTCGAGATTCGCGTACCAGAACAAGAGCGAGGTGGCGGCGCGTTTGTCGATCAGCGCCGGCAGCGTGACGAGGCAATCGGCGAGCAGGTCGCGCACCGCACGCAACACCGCTTCGGCCTGCCGATCCTCGCTCGCCGCGAGCATGCGCTCCCAGTCCGGCCCGAGTATTTCGGCCGCGCGCACCTCACCGAGTTCGTGCAGGACCAGGGTTTCCGTCTGCTCCCGCACCAAGCGCTCGATGGCCTCGGCGCGCGTTGCGCCGAAGCGGTCGATCAGCGCGCCGTCGGCTCTCGTGCGGACTCTGTGCGGACCGGCTTCGAAGCGCGTCCACAACCAGCGGCGCAGCGCGTCGGTGCGCACGACCACGCGACCGTCACGGCTCGCGGCCGGCGGCGCCAGCAGGCCGCGCGCCAATTCCGTGCCGGCGATGACGATCGTGGTGCCTTCGCGCTGCTCTTCGCGCAGGCGTTCGCCGAGGAAGAACACGGGCGCACCGAATGCGCCGATGCCTGCGGCGTAGGTGAGTCCGTGTCCGGCAAGCGCCGCGTCTGCGGCACGATCGTCGAAGACGTCGAGGCCGCCGGCGATCGGCAGGTCGCGATAACGCGCCGCGGTGTCGCAGAGACGGTCCCACGTCGACTCGCGCTCGGCAATCCAGCCGCCGACGGCGGCGCGCTCGAGCACCGCGCCGAAAGGCGCGCCGGCCGACCAGCGATACATCTCGCGCATCGCAAGCAGATAGGTGCAAAGGGCGCCGTCGCGCGCGTGTTGGGCGTCGCCGAGGTCGCAGTTGTGCTGCACCGTGGCGACGAGCGCAGCGAACGAGACGCCGCGGCTGCGATCCGGCGCCATCGTCATGCGACGTAGCGCTTGAGCGAACGTCGGCGCCCCGGGCGCGACTTCTGGATCACCACGCCCGCCACCGGCGCGAGGTCCGCGATCGTGATGTCGGGTTGGCCGGCCGCGGCGTTCAAGGCGTGCAGCGTCCAGCCGCCTTCACGGCGGGCCAGTCGACGGAGCATCCACTCGCCGTCGTGCCGGGCGAGGACGAACGAGCCGTCCGTCGCGAGGCCGTCGGGCTCGATGACGACCACATCGCCGTCCTCGAACTCGGGGCGCATCGAATCGCCGAGCACCATCAGTGCGAACGACTCGCCGCCGCCGCAGCCGGGCTGCGCGTCGCGTGGAGCGTTAACGACCGGAATGGCTAAATGGCGCATTGCGATGCTGAAGGGTCACCCGGGACCTGCCGGCATTGTGACGCAGACGATTGTCGATACGCGGCACGATCGTCTGAATCACCCATGCGGGTAGCGCGCGCCTCCCCCAAGCGGGAATAGACCCTGCACGCTGCATCGCTGTTAATACCCTCTCGCCGCAGTGGCGAAGCGCGCGGCCTCGAACGGCCGTTGGGGGGGCGCGCACCGATCGGAGGGATCAATGAATTTCGACAAGGAACTCGACGCACGTGGATTGGCCTGCCCGCTTCCGATCGTCAAGACGCGCAAGGCGTTGAACGAACTGACGAGCGGTCAGGTGTTGCGCGTCACCGCTACCGATGCCGGCTCGGTCGCCGACATGGCGGCATTTGCCGAACAGACCGGCAACCCGCTGCTCTCCTCGGCGCAGGAAGGCGGCGCCTATGTTTTCTTCCTCAAGCGCAAGTAGCAGCGCAACGCGGCCGCGTGACCGACGCAGCCTTCGCACCTTCGTAACGCAGGAGCCAATGTGACCGCCAAAAAGATGGCGCTGATCGCGACCAAGGGCACGCTCGACTGGGCGTATCCGCCTTTCATTCTCGCGTCGACCGCCGCGTCGCTCGGCTACGAGGTGCAGATCTTCTTCACGTTCTATGGCCTGCAGCTGCTGCGCAAGGACATCAGCGACGTGAAGATCAGCCCGCTCGCCAACCCCGCGATGCCGATGCCGGTGCCCATG
>Ga0326726_10001910_pt1 | contig 19351 bp, 18 predicted proteins | sample MHFenrmetagenome_2_FD_207603 | JGI IMG/M metagenome (GOLD analysis project Ga0326726, IMG submission 207603) | Lab enriched peat soil microbial communities from Michigan Hollow, Ithaca, NY, United States - MHF15MN | ecosystem: Environmental > Terrestrial > Soil > Wetlands > Peat | place: USA... | reverse complement strand
TAGAAGTGGGAAGGCAAACTGTACTGGCGCAAAGAATATTGAAGACGTTAAAACCACTATTAATATCATTGCGGAAAAACTGAAGAAGCTGGGTGTTGAGGTCCATAAAGACCGTGAGATTGTCATTCAGAATATGGTTGCCACAGCGGATCTTGGGGGAGAACTTAATCTTAGTGAAGTAGCGATATCTCTTGGTTTAGAGAATATAGAATATGAGCCTGAGCAGTTCCCGGGACTGGTCTATAGAATAAAAGAACCTAAGGTAGCTATGTTGCTGTTCGGTTCTGGTAAAATAGTCTGTGCAGGCGCAAGAAAAATAGAGGATGTTTCGTTAGCGGTAGAAAAATTATCAAAGGAGCTTACATCATTAGGTCTTCTTCGTAAGTAAAACTCCTACGTGTGAGTATTTATATAACTCAATTGATAAGTTAGAGAATATCAGGGATTTGATTTGTTTTGGTTAAAAAAGAAAAACAGAAAATAGAAGAAATCGTTCAATGCCCTGAATGTGGGAGTAACCATCTCACTAAAGATTACTCTCGGGCGGAATTGGTGTGTAGAAATTGTGGACTTGTTCTTGATGAAGATATCATTGATCATGGACCTGAATGGCGAGCATTTGATAGCGAACAACGGGAAAAACGAGCACGAACTGGGGCACCAATGACCTACACCATCCATGACAAAGGACTCAGTACGATGATAGGATGGAAAAACAGAGATTCCTATGGGAAGGCAATCCCAACGAAAAATAGAGCACAAATCTATCGTTTAAGAAAATGGGCACGGCGCGTTCGGATTAGCAATGCAACAGAGAGAAGCCTTGCTATTGCATTTTCTGAGCTTGACAGAATGGCATCAAGCATTGGTCTCCCAAGAACGGTGAGAGAGACCGCTGCTATGATTTATAGAAAAGCAGCATTGAAGAAATTGGTCCGTGGGCGAAGCATAGAAGATGTTATCACTGCAGCATTGTATGCGGCATGCCGGCAGTGTCATGTGCCACGTACGCTTGATGAAATAAGTAACATAGCACATATATCGAGGAAAGATATCGGGAGGACCTATAGATATGTCTCTCGTGAATTAGGATTAAAATTGTTACCGACTTCACCAGAGGATTATATTTCAAGGTTTTGCAGTGAACTGAAACTTAGTGGTGATGTGCGAGAGAAAACCATAGAGATATTGAAAGAAGCTGCACACCGTGAACTTACGAGTGGGCGTGGCCCAACTGGTATGGCAGCAGCATCTCTCTATATTGCATCTATACTTTGTGGTGAACGGAGAACGCAACGTGAGGTAGCAGATGTAGCAGGTGTCACTGAGGTTACTATTCGAAACCGCTACAAGGAACTCACAAAAAAACTAGATATAGACATTGGCCAGTAAGTTTACCGTTCTCCCTATTTACCCTTTTTTTGTTAAGATTATTTCAATTGAAGAGACATTAGAGGTTCTCCCGTCCTCATTGGTAAGGCTCTCCGTGCTAATCTTTATCTCTTTTAATTTCGCATCGGTAACAAACCTGTTTCTCACGATTTCTGCTGTATCAACTGCTGTGCTTATCGCCCTGCCTCTCGCTTTTATAACGACCTCATCCGAATCACCAGTGTTAAACTGTGTCACTACTGCAAGCACATAGCTCATCGGAGGTTTGTGTCCAACATAGATTACGTTTTCATCAGTTCTTCTTTTTTCTGTTGTTTTCTTTTCTGTTGTTTCTTCTGTCATAATTTTTTTCCCGCTCAAACCTACAATTTTATAAACAACCTTCCCCTTAAAAAATATACCCTTAGAAACATATGTTTTGTGCATGTAGTCGCTAAGTGAACTTCGGTCAGGGAACCTTTATATAATGTTCCCTCCTTACGTTACTCCGAGGAAATAATATGGCATTTGAAAAAGATGGATATGTCCTACACACACGCGAAGTCCAGCTGAAAGGCGGAAGAAACCAGAAAATATACTATTTTTGCAAAACAGGAAACAAACCAAAAAGTGGCAAACCCTGCGATATGCCAGATGGGTATACCACTGGTATCAACAAACGAACTAAATTACCATATCTGAAAAAGAAATAAATTTTTCTTTTCTTTTTTTTGAAAAAAGTTACTTCTTTAAAACATATCCTCAGAAATTTATGTTTTTCTCCTTATCGGTGAAATTCGCCAACATATAACATAATGGAGCAAGTTCTTAGGAATATATTTTTTTAAGTTTTTGTAAATACTCTATATATTTATGTTTTTAAAGAGGGATATATAAAAACATAACCTTAGAACAACTACGTATATTGTGGGATCTGCGAGGTGTTAAGGAGAAGATGGAACGAAAGCACTCTCGTAAAAATGAATATTCCAGACCCCACAATAAAACCAATAAACATATGGTTAATAAAGATTGTGCTAATCGTTAACTGGTCAAGCATTGACACGGTTTTAATTTATGGTTCTTTGCCCGTTCCGCCACAGTGGTGATAAGTCATTCCGCGTTGTCCATTGAAAAACTCTATATTATAAGTCCTACCCTTTTGAACCTTCTTTATCAAATTTGGCTACATACTGCTTATAACCGCACACCGGACAGAACCAGAACCGTATGTCGGTGCCTTCACTATGTTGTTTCATCGGAATATTACAACACTTGCACATATCATTTGATTTCTGTTTCTGCATATTCTTATTCTCTGTTACTATCAAAACACCACACACCTTAAAAACATATCCTACGAAACCCGACTTTCATGTTAATGAATAATGATGATAAAAAATAAAAGAAGAATTATTCCATTTTAAGTCTTTTTCGTTTCATTCTATTCTTCCGAATCTTTTGCTCTTTCCGTTTTTGTTTTGTGGTCGTTTAAATCACCTCCTCAAACAATTAAGTCTGAAACGATTAAAGTAAAAAAAATAAAATTCTCATAGGTTCGCAAAAAAAAACAAAACTGCGAGATTCTTATTCTTTTTTCTTTTAAGGAGCTATACCCATTCTCTCTCTTAAATAGTTATTTATAAATCTTGAATCCACCAGTGATAAGTAGAACAAGATTTTTGTGATTACTAGTTGTTTTCGCATAATCCTTTTACTCCCCCAATTCATGTTTTGAAGCATTTTCTTTCTTTAAAACATATCTTTAGAAACAGAAGCATTAACACGGTTTTAATTCATGTTTTGTGCTAATCGTTGAGTTACAAACCTTGTTTCATATTTTAAGATAGTTGTTCCTCTATATATACCTAATATTTTCCTCGTTGTAATACTTTTTTGTGTCATGTTGTTAAAGAGGTGGTCAAAAAGAGAGATTACTGTGTGACTTTTAGACTCTCAATGCATTAGTGCATTACAGGATTTTAACCTGTTGGTGGACATAAAGGTAGCCATAACAATCTTTTTATAGAATAATTATATCCGCAAAAGCAGGGTGACTGTACATGGTCTATGTGATCTTTGAAGTGAAATCAGCAGAAGCAGGAAAAATCCAAACCATGCTTCAGGATGATATTGTCAACAGACAAAGCATTGTGATACGTGACGCAAATTCCTTAGATATGAAAGGGGCGGTATCGTATTTAAAAGTTGAGGGAAGTACCGAAGGGTTGAAACGCGCCCAAGAGCTTGCTAAGGAACTCGGGATGAAAAAGCTTCCAGATAAAAAAGCAAAAAAAATCGATGATAAAATCAAGGAACAAGAGGATTCTGCCGCTACCGGCATGGGCATGATCTTCGATTAAACGGCTTAGAGTTCCCAAAAGTTCCCTAATTCTTTTTTCATTTTATCTATGACTGCTTCTACGTTGTCTGTTCCCTGTATCGGGTCATCAAATTGGAATGGATGAGACATCATTTGCCCAAGTTGTGACATGAAGCATTTGCCAATCCATTGAAGATTATATCCACCCTCCAGGGTGCAAACGATTCTTGGTTGTACATCCTGGAATCGCTTTATCATTTCACCGAAGAAATTCGCGGAAAGTTTCAGTCCACCGAGTTGGTCTGAATGGTGCGAATCGTACCCTGCAGAAATAATGATGAGATGTGGTTTGTATTGTTCGGTGATCGGAATAAATATTTCGTCGAATAGCTGTGACACAGCACCGTCGCCATGACCAAACCCAAGCGGAGCATTTATTGTATATCCTTTCCCGTCTCCGTCACCTATCTCACTTACATCTCCGGTTCCTGGATAATGTGGTGATAAATGAAATGATTGATACATCACATCGTTCCGTGAATAGAAAATCGATTGTGTACCGTTCCCATGATGAACATCATGATCGAAGATAAGAACTCGGTTTCCTTTCTTTGTTAACTCATGAGCGGCAAGTCCTGCGTTGTTAAACAAACAGAACCCCATAGACCGTTCTGCAGAAGCATGATGTCCAGGTGGTCGAACCAATGCATAGGCGTTCTGAGCATCTCCCTCAATAACACTTCTGCAAACCTGAGCGACGCCTCCCGCGGCAAGCCGTGCAGTCTCATAATCTGATTTACAGACATACGTATCCAAGTCGATCCACGAGTCACCATGTTCACTGATGTCTTTAATGCGTTGAATCATCTCTGCGGAATGCACTTCATAAAGCAGTTTCTCAGGCAGCATTTCCGGTTCTACGAATTGTAATTGTTTGTAAAATGATGCCTGTTCAAGAGCATCAAGCATCACGTAGAGACGATCCGCGTTCTCCGGATGGTCCGCAGTATCATGCTGGTTAAATCTGTCGGAAAACACTATAGGGGTTTTCATAGAATCGCAACTTCATATCTTGTTACTAGATTATAACATTAGTTCATAACTTTAAGTACACCCAATGTGTTAAGGGTAAAAAAAGGACGATTTTGGGGGAACATAAGGTAATGATTGACGTATTGCTTGGGATATCACCGAATTATCTATATTTTCAGGCTAAACCACCTCAATTGGTCTCCGAGCTACACCACCCCTATTTTCTCGCGTTCCCTCCCACGGCAACCGATGCAAAAACAGCTCGAAAAAAGCTCCTCGAACAATGGAACCAAAACAAAATTGATCATCCGAAACTATCGAAAATCACTGGCATTGGGGATCTTGAAACATACCGGAGTTTCTGTGATTTCACGAAAACACGAAACGTGTTCAAAGTCTATACGAAAGAATCCTACGTGGTACCGGAGATCAGTGATTATTTGTTTTTCGAACATGAGCTATTTACCGCTGAGCATGACATCCCATACCATCAACGTGCTTTAGTGGATCTTGCTGCAGAAGGAAAAACATGGTTGTTTGATACAAATGGCGAGAAGAAAAAACTCAAGGTACTCATCTACGATATTGAGACGACCCAGTTTGAAGAAGGAAAACCCCAGATTCCCATCGACATCCTCGGGTACGCTTGTTTTGATATTGCTATTGAGTCACAGAAGAACCTGGATACGGAAGAGTTCAGCTTTGAGATTCGCGAGACTCCAGCACATTGGAAGGATGTGGAAGTCCTGCAACATATCTCCCGATCTGTCGACGAGGAGATAGCCAGTCTTTTAATGTTCTGCAAATGCGCAAAAGACGCTGATATCATCTCAGGACATAACATCCTTGGTTTTGATAATGTCCATGTCTACGATCGAATCAACTGGATTTTAAAAAATAAACAAGACCAGTTATCAGTTGATGAGAAAAAAACTTTTCAGAATTTCATTACTCTGTATTGTCGAGAGGACAAATCATTCCATTTCGGCATTATGAGTGCTGATATTGTACAGATGTATCCTTGTAGTTTTGATACCTACCTTGCTGCACGAAAGTTTTACCCATGGTTGGATGACTATCGGTTAAAAACGTTAGCTCCGTTTTTGAATATTATTGTTGAGAATCGAGTGTATTTAGCCCCCTCTGAAATCAAGCTTGATGAGAGGACAATGAAATACAACAAACAGGATGTCCAAGAACAGATCGGGGTTTCGTTACATTTTATCCAGCAAGCATTGCCATTATCGTTTACTACCTGTATGCCGTTTGATATGTTGCTTTCTTCCGGTGCGGTTAACATGTGGGATCATATGGCGTTGCTGCGCGGGGCTGTACAGAAAAAAATCGTTCCACCAATCTGTCGGGTGAAATCTATATCACAAATGCTAGCCAAAGATTTTGGATGTCAAACCACAAAAGAAAAGATCATCCGGCTCGCAAAACAACGAAGGGAGCAGTTGTCAAAGGATTTTGTTCGGGTGTTGAAATATGGTGAGGAGATGCCTGACTGGGTGCAGTACCCCCAGGTGATCTACAAAGAACAGATCAGTGCAGATGACGACGAGGAGATCGTCAATTACCATATGCCTGGTGGGATGACCATCAAACCAGACAAAGAAGCTCATTCTCATTTCGTCCCCTGGTATCATGTGGTTGTCGCTGATGTCGGTGCGATGTACCCTACGATTCTAAAGGCGATGAACATTGGTGCAGATACCGTTCGGCTTGCGACAAGAAACGAAAAACCGGATGCCTGGGTGTGGCTCAAGAAACTCTCGGAGGAGTTCTTGAAAAACAGGGATGTGAACTGGCGAGAGATCACCAAAGAGGACTCCTATGCTGACAAAGGATATATGATTGGTGTTCGTATCGATACCAACCCCGGGGTCGTCAACTGTGCGATGACTGGTATTATGAGTATCATCGGGAAGATAAAAAATGAATTAAAAGTAGCAAAATCCAAGCTGCAGACATCCGAGTTAGAGAGTCTAAAGATGATGTATCAAAGCATGAAAGGCGCTCGGAACGCTGGTACCCATGGGATCCTTGCAGCTCCGACTGTGACCGGCAGGCAGTTCAACCTCTGGGGCGCTGCTGCGATTACCACGAAAGGGCAGATGATCCTTGCTGATACGCTGGATCAGCTCAACAAACAAGATATCCGTGTGGTCTATGGAGATACGGACGGGATTTACATGGGTTGTTCCCGCTCCATGGGAAATATTCCCCGGTTCTCCAAAGCATTAGGGATGACGCTTAATCCTGATGAGGAGGCATGGATAACCAAACCTGATGTTGCGAATGCAGCGATTAAACAATGCAACGAAAAGTGGCAGAAAGAGTTAAGATATCCTGATTTTGAGCTAGAGGCAGAGCATCATGATAGCATGATTTTTGTCAAGCATAAAAACTACCTGATTTTTGATGAGAAGAACGATAAAATCGAGATGACAACGAAAGGGAATAACTTCAAAGGATCCGATAAAGCCAACATCGCACGGAAGGTTTTAGCAGAAATCATGATGAAGGTCCTTCAGGAGAATCCGTGTTGGGAAAAAGAAGAGGATGCGCGTGCTGCGGTGAAGGAGAGTATCAAGAACACGACAAGAGAAATAGTCTCTCAGCTTGATCTTGCTAGTGTCGATTTGAATGATCTAACCCTTGTGCAATCGGTTCAGCCGGAGAAGCGATATAAATTGAACCAGGATGGATCGTCATCGACGTTTGGACGGCGATCAGAGGCTCTTGAGAAACTTCTTGGTCATCCGATTCGAAGCAGGGTGAAGATGAAGTTCGTGATAACAAAAAAACCGCTTCCTGGTATCGTAAAACCTTCGAAAAGTGGGGTAAAACCTATTGATTATATGTACCCGGTTGACCTGGTGAAGGACCGAAAAGAAATCGATCTTGAATGGTACAAGAAGATGATCGAGAACTATATACAAGGAGCATTTGGGTTATCTGATATTGCGACAACAGAACAGAAAGGACTCGATGCTTGGATGTAGTGAACGTCTCTTTAATTGTCTACTCCACTGAGACCTGGTATCAGTTGTACAACAAACCCTTTAAAAGAAGAGGACAACACTATTGATTGAGAACTATGTTAATCGTCGGACAAGTGTCAAGCAAAGAAGAGGCAAATGAAATCACCTTTATCGCTAAGCTTTTTATCGTTGGTCAACGGGCACGGTATCTTGCGTCAAACCCACAGGCTGCCAGCACAACAGATGATGATGACACCGATGACGAAGAAGATGAAGAAGAAAGTTAAGGTGTTTTGTTCAGGATAACAAAGAAACTGTTTTTCTTCAGTTCTTTTCATTTTCTATCCATTCATCGGAGTATATCGTCATAACAGAGTTTGACTAACGTATCAATCGGTTGGGTCGCGTCGAGATGGAGAAAACGTTTTCCTTTTGAAACCTTCAGATAATTCCTATGGACTTTTTCTAAAAATGCGAGCCGTTCAAAGGGGATCAATTCTGCCCGATGTTGAATACGTGCAAGGGATGTTTTTGGGTCGATCACAAACAAGAACGTTCGATCGGGGATAAGGATTCTACCTTCTGAGAGTTCCTGTAGCCATTTTAAAGGATTTTTCAATTCAGTTTCCAATTGAGCTGCTTGATAGGCATAAGTCGACTCGGCGTACCGATCGCATAAGACGATTTTTCCTTCATGTAACCATTGCTGGATTTGTTTGCAATGGAGTATGCGATCCGCAATAAAGGTAAACGAGGTGATAAATGGATCAGACTGCGTTCGGATGCAGTCTTGGACATACTTTCCAACGGTTGAATCCGTCGGTTCATATGTCCAGATGGTGTCGTATCCTGCAGCTTGAAGTTTCTCTGAGACTATCTTGGATATGGTGGATTTTCCTGAGCCGTCAATGCCTTCAAAGGTTACAAACTGTTTCATGAGTGTTGCTTCTCCTGTTTCCATTTATTGCTATAGTAACTTAATGGATGACGGATTTTTTTGCAGAGTTCATCCATTTTATCGACCGGGCATATCCCATAGGTACGCATTTTTTCGCACCCCGGGCATTTATACTCTGTTGATGACGACGCTCCCGTGATATGTTCTACCTGATATCGAGTTTTATCTTCCTGGTAATCTGGGGCTGTGCTGAAGAGCTTCAAGATGTCGTTGGTACTGAGTTTCAATGAGCTTAAGAATGCGACTAGTGCAAACCTGCCCATATGTGGCACGTTTTCTCCAGACTGAATCGCTGATAAAATATCTTTCATACAGGGGGGTAGTTTCTCGATGCTAACCTTCCCTACAGGTGTTGCCTCGATTTTTTTCTTCTGCAGGGCAAGCATGTTCTGATAGCGCTGGATATCTGAAGTAAAGACTTCGAAAACGCTTGTATCACATTCTCTGGTGAGCAGTTCTGTGTTGATTCGTTCTCGCAGCGCTTCTAAGAGGATTCTTGCGAGGTCTTTTTGGGATATTGTCAGGAATCCGCCGTTAATACCACGATTGACCATTTTCCATTCTTTGTACCTCGTTGGTGCGTTTCGGAGGTAATCTTTGAAAAAGATCTTAATGATGTTTGTCTCCGGGTTATATTGAACGGTTACTTCGAGCTCCTGGGCGACGGTGAGAAGGAAGGAGGTAGATTCGTTGAGAAGGTATTTGTACACATGTGATGCTTCTCCAAGGGCGTATCGTTTTTTAAAAAAGGAATCACCAATACAGACGACGACCATGCGTGCTAACGGGTATGATAAGATTTCCATGATACAGTCGGATTCACTAGCAAGACTTCGTTTGCCCACATCTCGGTTTTTCATGGCATTATCTAATCGTTCGATACTAATGAGTCGCGCTCTTTCATAGGGGGCATTGTGAAGTAGCTCATCGACCGATGGTCCGTTCTCTTTGATGAACTGCCTGGTGTCGTATAAGAATGGATATTTGGCTAATGTCACTAACTCCCGCATGACAGACACCGATATTTCTTTTTATTAATGAACCTTCCTCTTTGTGGATATCTCTAAATTTTAAGTAGTAGAAGGCTGATAGGGGCTGGAGAATTACTTGGGCTCGTAGCTTAGACCGGTGGAGCGACTGGCTCATAACCAGTTGGTCGTCGGTTCAAATCCGACCGGGCCCATCATGCTCTTTTTAGAAATTACATTAATACACGTCCATGAGCCCATACCACTCTCCAGGAGGAAACGTGATAGAGTAACGAGGGGGTTTACTAACGATTTAAGTTACTCCTGTTTATTTTAGTAGTCCTCTCACATCGTTTCGTGATTTGAGGGTACGGTTGAAGAGGTTTCGTTGTGCTATCTGTCGTTACCTGAGAATAATTTTTAATAAAAAAAAAAATACTAGAGACGGATTATTATGTAGAGCTTACATTTTTCTTGGTTTTCATCGAAAGAAGCCCACCACCTTTAAAGAGTTGTCTACCCAATAGCATATGGTTCTAACAGGGGACTAAAATCGTGATTGAAACTCGAGATCCTATACGGGATGATGCCGACACCATCATTGTTCAAATCAACAAATCGTTTCCACTTTAACCCTAAATAATCGTCCCAATAGTTATGAGACCAGGTGTTTCGAGTGGTTGCATCGTTGTTTCTCGCGTTGCTGATCTTATTTCCGATAAAGTTGTTCTGGTAAATGGTATTGTGGGCAGAGTATGGCCAGAGCCAGACCCCAAGATAATTGCACAACGAGATATTGTTGTACCGTATGGTATTGTCTCGTGCTTGACAGAGCCATATACCGATATCATTGTCAATGATGCTGTTTTTCTCAATTACATTATAGGAGGAATTGAAGATGATAATGCCGTACCATTCTGATTTGATGATACGGTTATCATGGATATCATTGCCAGAGGAAGCAAGGTAGATGGCTGCATCATCACAACTATTCGCCTGCTCTGCTTCAATGGTAAAGCCCGTGATTTCGACGCTATTGACACGTATCTTGATGCCGTCCTTCGTTCCGGCATGAAGAAGCACTTCGCTCTTGTTCTCTCCGACAAGCCGGATGGCCTTATCGATGACAATGTTCTCTCGATATTCCCCACCATAGACAAAAACAGTGTCACCGTTATTTGCATGATTGACGGCGTCTTGTATTCTAGTATAATTCCCAGAACCACTACCGCCAACAAAGAAAGTGGAGCCGGCATACGGCTGTTCAGGCGGTTTCTGTGGTGGTTGATTTCGAGTTACCTCCAGAGAAATCTGAAGTTCACGTTGAGGGAGCCGCAGTCGTTCAACGTAGAGTTTGGCACCGAGCAGATTTGAGATGATCTCGACACTGAATCCAACGCCTTGTGGAGGACATATATGGGTTATCTCTACTGAGCCATAATGCACGGCCTGAAATTGTCTATAGATAGCAAATGTACAGTTGCCATACAGAGAAATATTCTGTTCGTTATCCTGATAATATCCTTCAATTACACCTATCGTTTGAATACCGCCCGAGCCGCAGGTAAAGCGTGACCGTGGGTAAATGTTGATTAAGTTAAGATCAGGATCAGCTGTCGTCGTCAACCTGAGATAAAGTGTTTTATCTTCTTTATGAGCTGTGATGTTGAGATCTAGTGGTGAATATGTATCTGTTTCTGGAATGTAGAGAAGCCTGCCATATCTGACACTAATATTGCCAAAGTCCCAAAAGGTTTTTCCATCCGGTGTCAGAGAGACTTCTCCGCCAAGTGAATGGAAAAACCCGAAGTGCAGTCCCCATCCATTCGTAAATGTGCCCCATGCCCAATCATAACCATAGTGGTTGGCTGTACTAAGCTTCAATGGATTGATGTTTTTTGATTGTTCAGAAAGAACCCAGGTAACAAAGGGTAGAACCTTGTGCAGATTCTTTGCAAATTCTGAGAGACTTACAAGTGATTTTTTCTCTATCCCATAGGTGAAATTTCCCCATGCATGCTCGAGATATCCAATTCCTCTCGACGTCGATGTTGTCCCCTCGATGGTGATATTACCCACGACATCTAATCGAGGGATAAATCCGTATCGACACCATCCTAATCCCCAGGGAAAATACCCGTTGGATTCATTTTGAGCAACCCAATGAGACGATGAGGTCGCGTTAAGACTAATATTGAGGGTAAAGCTTTTGTTCTCGTTTTCAACATACGCCAAATACTTCGGGTAGAGTCCCTTCATTGAACAATTATAATATTGGATATCTACGACGTTCTTTTTAAAGAAGAAAGGGATTGATTGATTCCCCTTTTTACTTTGAAATCTGGTAAAGTCAAGGGTCTTTCCGCTATCCCTATTAAAACAATATAAGAAAAGAATGAATACACTAAGATTAGACCTGTTCGTTGATTGTGTCTCGTATTGGAATCCTATAAATACGTCCCAATGAGCATCGCTATCTAACGTTAAGGCAACATGAACGGCCCACCATTCGCAACTACATGGGAAATGATCGCCCTCTTCTTCAGGGGTGAAGAGTGATTGATCTTTGCTTCCGATAGTTCTTGCAGATGAAGTGAACGGTGAAAGGAAATTTACCAGGATAAAAACAAGTAGGATCACAACCACAAATCGTCCTGTTTTTTTATTCATTTCGTAAATATAATTAAATCAACGTATAATTATTTTTCTCCTCTCCGAAGGTTGACTAAACTCTGTCAAAAACAGCCTTTTTCAAGAGATTATGGTATAACTAATAAATTCTTGGTTTTTTTTTAAATTATAAATTATTAACATCTTTATTTACACTATTTATTGAGAAAAATGGTTATCTCGGGTATTGTAAGTTCCGCTAGATATGAATTACCGAACCCCAAATGCTAGATTGCGCCAAAAACGCTAAGCAATCTCACAACATCTCTCACGTTGCATGGGCTGCATCTGGCTGAATCTCTACCTTGATTCTTGATTATTGTTTCATGGATTCTCTCCTATAAAATGGGAGAAAATTGTACTGAAAATGCAGGTTTTGAATCATCCCAAGTTTTAAAATAAGAGAACTGATTACGGGCACGGGGCATTTTTATGGTAGTTAATTACGACCGTTTATTCTCAACACGATCAAAAAATCTGAAATCCTCGGAGATACGGGAATTATTGAAACTCACACAAAGTCCGGGTTTTATCTCTCTTGCAGGGGGATTACCGAATCCCAAGGCGTTCCCTATTGATGTCATCCATGAATGCATCGAGAAGGTGTTTAAGACTAATATCTATAACGCCCTTCAATATGGCACTACCGAGGGTCTACCACTTCTTAGGGACGTTCTTGCACAGAGGATGAGAGAACGAAAGGGGATTGATTGTGAACTCCATGACATCCTGATCACGAGTGGCGCTCAACAGGCGCTGTCATTTGTCGCGTTTAACTTGTTAGACCCTGGTGACACCTATATCACGAGCGCACCAACCTATCTTGGTGCCCTGCAAGCGTTTCATGCGTATCAGGGGAATTGCGAATGCATCCCGATGAATGACGAAGGAATTGACATCGAATCATTACGCAGAAACCTCAAGCGTCTTCACCGAACCGGGATCACCCCGAAGTTTCTGTACGCGGTTGCGACATTCCAGAATCCATCAGGGGAAAGCATCTCGTTGGAACATCGGAAAGAGCTTCTTGAGATTGCATCAGAATATGATTTTGTGATTGTCGAGGATGATCCCTATGGTGAACTGATGTTTGAAGGAGAATCAATCCCTTCGATTAAATCATTGGACACCAAGGGTCGTGTCATCTATATTGGGACGTTTTCAAAAGTGCTAGCGCCAGGGTTCCGACTTGCCTGGATCATCGGCTCTGAGGAAGTCATCAACAGATTCGCTCTTACAAAACAATCCGCCGATCTCTGTTCTAATATGTTCGTTCAATATGTCGCCTATGAGTATATCAAAGGAGGTTATCTGGATATTCAAATTAAACAAATTAAGAAACTCTATCGGCATAAACGGGATGTGATGATAAAGGCATTGGAGGAATATTTCCCAAAAGGGGCGAAATGGACAGTCCCAGGTGGTGGGATGTTCCTGTGGGTCACCTTGCCGAAAAATGTGAACACGCGTCTGATGTTTAAAAGAGCGGTCGCAAAGAAGGTTGCGTATGTGGTCGGTGATGCGTTCTATCCTGACAGTAGTAATTATAATTCCATGAGACTGAATTTTTCGTATTCAGACGATGATGTGATCCGAGAAGGGATTAAACGTCTCGCAGAGGTCATCAAAGAAGAAATGGCCAGTCCATATGATAAGAATGAGTACATTGGAGGAGTGTAACCTTCTTTTCTTTTTTTTGAAAAATATTATAAAATTTGAAAAAGAAACAAGAAATCCTCCTCGCACTAACTTTAAATAACAAAACAGTATTCCGGAACCCTATCTCTGAAGGGTGATTAACCTGGGCAATATACGACAGACACATATCAAGAGCACTGCAATTGATTTAGTGAAGAAGTATCCGGAACTATTTTCTGGTGATTTTCAGAATAATAAAGAAAAGGTTGATCAACTTATAATAGTGAGTAGTAACCTCCTGAGAAACAGGATTGCTGGCTATATCACTCGATATGTGGTTTCTCGCAGTAAATCAAAACCAAGTCGACCCATTTCTGAGTAACATCCCAATATTTATTTTATACTGTGGAATCTTCCTCACAGGTGAATTCTTATATCCATACAGAACGCTATCGAATCCCTCCAAAAGGGACAGTTCATTCTTATTTATGATAACGAATCAAGAGAAAGCGAAACAGACCTCGTCATCGCCTCCCAGTTCGTTACCCCCGAATCGGTCAAACGAATGCGAAAAGATGGCGGAGGGCTGATCTTCCTAATGATAGCTCATCCTGCTGCACAGAACCTCCAACTCCCCTTTCTCACCGACCTATTTTCTAATGTAAGTACCGAGTACCCAGTCCTCGAAGCACTCGTCGCAAATGACATCCCCTATGACACCAAATCCTCTTTCTCCCTGTACATAAATCATCGGAAAACATATACCGGAATCACAGACAATGATCGCAGCCTGACCATGAAGAAATTCGCTGAACTCGTGAAGAGAACAAAAGACAAAGACAGCAAAACAGCAGTAAAAGAACTAGGAAAAGAATTCCGATCCCCTGGCCACATCCCCATCTGCATCGCCTCAGAAAAACTCCTCAACGAGCGAAAAGGTCATACGGAGCTCGTGATTTCATTACTGGAAATGGCAGGGCTTACCCCAGTCGGAAGCGGTTGTGAAATCATGGGAGAACATGGAAAGGCATTACCAAAAGAAGATGCAAAGAAATACGCTGAAAAAAACAACCTTATGTTTCTGGAAGGAAACGATATTATCAAGGCGTGGAAACAATGGTCAAAGTAATGGCAACCGGGACCTTTGATTTACTTCACATGGGACATATCTACTATCTGAAAGAAGCAAAAAAACTCGGGGATATCCTGGCAGTTGTGGTCGCGACCGATGCAACAGTACGCAAACTCAAACATGACCCGATCACACCTCAAGAAATACGAGTTAGTCTCATCAAAGAACTCAAAATAGTCGATGAAGCCTACCTTGGTCACGAACAGGACATGTATACAATCGTTGAAGAAATAAAACCGGACATCATCGCCCTTGGTTTTGACCAGATCCATGATGCTGACACGATTAAGAACGAACTGAAAAAAAGAAAACTCAATGTCAAAGTCGTCCGACTATCAAAATACCAAGGGGAAAGCGACCTAGAAGGTACCCGTCGGATAATCCAGAAAGTCATTGCAGCCCACGAGTTTCAAAAGAAGATGCAACGCATCGAAGGAGAACCATGAAACGTATCGGCATCGCAGACACCACCTTTGCTCGCTACAATATGGCAGACGCAGCAATCAATGAACTGCAATCCCAATCCACAGGATTTACAATCATCCGATACACAGTCCCCGGGATAAAAGATTTACCCGTGGCATGTAAAAAACTATTCGATGAACAATCCTGCGATATTGTCATGGCGCTGGGTATGCCTGGCCCAAAACCTATCGATAAACAATGTGCCCATGAAGCAAGCACAGGACTGATCCATACTCAATTGTTGTGCAACAAGCATATCATCGAAGTCTTTGTCTATGAGGATGAAGCACAGAACGGAAAAGAACTCGCATCACTGGCAAACCAACGAACACGTGAGCATGCGCGAAATGTCATTGACCTGTTGTTCCATCCCGAGAATCTTACCAAACACGCGGGTCAGGGTCTTCGTGAAGGATTTGAAGACGCAGGACCGATATAATAAAAAAGGAGGTAAAAATAAAAATGGCGAAAGAAATAATACGGATCGGAGCAGTCGTCTCTGATTTCAACTATGACATCACCATGATGATGTTCGAACGAGCAAAAGAACATGCGGAGTTCTTAGGTGCTGAAATAACCAAAGTGGTGAAAGTCCCAGGAGTCTTCGATATGGGGCTGGCCGTCAAAAAATTACTCGCAAGGAAAGATATCGACGGTGTCATCACCATCGGGGCAGTCATCGAGGGAGAAACCGAGCATGATGACTTAGTCATTCAGCATGCTGCCAGAAAAATCGCTGATCTCGCATTAGAGTATGACAAACCAGTTGGTCTTGGTATTTCCGGACCGGGGATGACACGGCTTCAAGCAGAAGATCGCATCGAACGAGGAAAAGCAGCGGTTGAAGCAGTCGTCAAGCTGCATCAACGATTACAAAAAATCTAAAAAAAATTCATTCTTTCTCATTCTTCTTTTTCGAAAGGTACTACAGTGATCGTTAAACGCTCGAGCTCTGAAATTTTATCAGTTGAAATCTTGATAATCTCTGATTGCACTCGATTGAGTTCTGATACCGTCATCTCCCCAGGTACCATTATCTCAAGTTCACCTTGGATGACTGGCCCTGTCCTTCGCAATCGAACAACCTGAGCAGCTTTGACGCCCTTAACACGTTCTGCGTACGTTTTGATGAGCACACTATACATGAGACAATCCCCATCGCACGCATCTACGAGCATGTACCCTGCTTCTTTGATAGCAGCAAACCCAATCGTAACGATGAGGCCCGCGATGATAAAACCTATGATCGGATCTGCAATCGTATACCCAAATGATGAAAGAATCAAAGCAAGAACCGTAAGAAATGATGTGGTGCCATCTTTAATGGTGTTGAATGCATCAAGTTTCACAGAATTCATATGTGCAGTTTTATATCTAATGATTTTATAGATACCAAGACTGATGGCGACTAACGCAGCAATAAACGCCACGATTGCGCCAATGAATGGAAGCTGAATTTCCTCTGGATTAACTAGCTGATTATACGATCGAAAAATGATGTATCCTGCTAACAAAAACATTACGATTGTCGCAGCGATAGAGGCGAGATTCTCAAGTTTATAATACCCAAAATGGAACCGTTGATCCGCTGGTTTTTTGAAGAATCGAAGTCCAGCCCAGACTATCCCTGAGACAAACCCATCTCCGATGCAATCGAAACCATTTGCGATAAGTGAAACACTCCGAGAGATGGTCTGCCCTAGAATAATCTGAAGTATGCCAAGGCCCACCAATGATGCCGTTGTCACGAGCGCAATGGTTTCGGTACGATTGACAGCGGATTCTTGGGCAAGAGTCATTACACCAGAGAAGGAACAACCTATTATTAAGAATTATTATTTGGAGAGCAAAACAACAAAGATTAGCAATGATTTTCGTTTATTTGTAGAGAATTGACATAAAAAATTTTGTTATGAAAAAGTATTTAAGTGGCGGTTTTCATGGCAGGATATTCATAAAAAATACATAGTACATAAGGGAGAATAAAAAAACGAGGGAGTATAATGGTAAAAATCAACATCACAATTGAAGGCGAAGATATTTCAGAAATCATCGATGAACTTTTGCATGTCGGTATTGGATTATTAAAGGCAAATAGAAAAGAAATTCGAGAAGTTCTAAAGATTCTTGCAGATGAATCCTTAGAAGTTCTCAATGAGAAGAAGACATTGGAGAAAGGTGCGGAGCTTTACAGGAAAATTAACTCTGAGATTAACTGGACCTACAAACGAGCGAAAGAATAAGCAACGGACAAGTCATCTATCCTAGTTCTCTCAGATCACGCGGGCTTTTTGTAAGGAGCTCCGGTCCATCTTTTTTTACGAGAATGTCATCTTCAATGCGGACTCCACCGAATCCTGGTACGTACACCCCAGGCTCAACGGTAAGAACCATGTTTTCTTTCAGTTCCATACCGTTATCTGGTGAAAACCCAATTCCATCATGCACCGCAAGACCAAGGCTATGACCGGTAGAATGAATGAATTTTCCTTTGAATTTCGTAGAATCAATATACGATTGTACTGCCTGGTGAACGTCATTTGCTTTTGCCCCTGGTTTTATCATCTGAAAAGCGATCTGTTGCGCTTGAAGGACAGTTTCGTACATCTCTTTGTGTTTTTCAGTTGCTTTCCCAAAAACAAACGTTCGTGTGATATCAGAATTATACCTCTTATAGCATGCACCGAAATCACATAAAACAAAGGATCCACTCTCGAGTTTTACATTCCCATGTCCATAGTGGGGTTCTGCTGAGTTTTTCCCAAAGGACGAGATAGTATCAAACGCTGGTTTTTCTGCGCCAAGGCTTTGTAGTGAGTAATTGATTTCTGCAGCAAGCTCGTCCTCGCTCATCCCCTCAGCGACAATGTCCAGTATGGCTCCCATTGTCTCATCAGCGATTTCACATGCTTTTTTGATACGTTGAATTTCTTGTTCGTCTTTGGTGAGCCGTGCTTTGAAAAACCCATCGGACACATCAACGAATTTTGTATTTGGGAGAAGCGCTGTTAACTTGTTGAACTCGAAATACGAAAGACCACTCGCGTTCACACCGATGGTCGAAAAGGAAGAAAGAAGTTGTTTGAGTGTTGTGGAATATTCATCTTTTGTTTTGTAGACGATAAGACGCGCCGTGGATTTTCGTGCACTTTCTGCCTCGAGTTCGGAAACCAAGATGTCAAGAGTACCGTCAGAATGAATTACGGCACATGACCCTTCAAAGAGTCCTTGTTCGAGGTTCGTGACATAGAAGAAGTTATCATCAACATATGGAATCGTCGCATTTTTAAGTACAATACAATCGACAGTCTGATTACTATTACGAAAAATATTTTTGATTCTCTGTATCACGTACGAACCACCTAACGTTCTTCAACGTACTCCTCGCATTAATCGATTAAGAAGAAGCGAGGGGAATGGTGTGTTGAAGACTACTTTTCTATTGAAGTAATAAGGTTGTGCAGTTGGTCCAGGTCGGATCTAATATTCTCTACTTCTTGCATCTTTTCTTTTTCGAAGCTTTTCAGGATAGATGGCAAATCAGCGGTAAGCTTGTAGAGATGAACCGGTCTTCCTTTCCCTTTCTTTTTTTCATCGCGTTTCTTAGCCCAGCCTCTCCGGCGCAGTTCTTGCATAGCGACGCTTACTTCAGGTTGCCGAAGATCTGCTCCTTGTTCAACATCTGCAGAGCGACATTCATCCACCTGAGAAATGTAGAGTAACGTCTTTGCGAGATTCTTAGGCATTCCAAGCTCTGAGAACAACTGGACTGCTTTATTTTCATTATCATCCAATACCATCGACTTT
>Ga0326726_10001909_pt1 | contig 19354 bp, 14 predicted proteins | sample MHFenrmetagenome_2_FD_207603 | JGI IMG/M metagenome (GOLD analysis project Ga0326726, IMG submission 207603) | Lab enriched peat soil microbial communities from Michigan Hollow, Ithaca, NY, United States - MHF15MN | ecosystem: Environmental > Terrestrial > Soil > Wetlands > Peat | place: USA... | reverse complement strand
TCTTACAGCATCAACCGCAACAAATTTTTTTTTTTTTTGGTTCTGTCGGTGGATTTTTCTGAACTACTGATTTGGGTGAAAGTTTTTAAGCTCATAATGGAATTTTTCAAACGACTCAGTTTTATAACGGTACATCGAGTTCGCAAAATGATTCTTTAAAGACAATTGGTGGTTTACAGGATAACACCACTGTTATTTATGATGGTGACCTAGCCTGGACAAAAGTAATCGGCGGTGATGGAGGCAGGGCTGCAATTGACCCAGCAAATGACAATAATATTTACGCTTCATGGCAGCTCCTGAATATACAAAGATCAACAGATGGAGGAATTACCTTTACACCCATAGTCCCCCCAAGCAGTGCAATAACCTGCTTTATAGCACCATTCAGGTCATCTCCTCAAAATCACGAAATTGTATATGCCGGCAGGGATAAAATTTTTATATCTACTGATTCAGGTAGTAACTGGGTTACAACAAATAACAATACTTCTCTTGATGGAAATCCGGCGTTAGCTATGGAAGTAAGCTATCAGACAAGTGAAAAAGTTTATCTAGCTACTGCACCACTTGGAACAGTAAGAGGAAATATTTTCAGAACCACAAATAGCGGAACGGACTGGACTAACATCACCGGAATACTTCCGGATAGATTTCCATCTGACATTGCTGTAGATCCGATCAATGATAATATTGTTTACATTACATTCTACGGTTTTGGAAGCGGACACGTTTTTAAATCGACAAACAGCGGAGACATTTGGGCTGACATAAGCGATAATTTGCCTGATATTCCCGCACCTGCAGTGGTTGTCGATCCGAATAATATAAACCATATCTATGTTGGTACTGATGTTGGAGTTTTCGTTTCAACTACCGGAGGTGGAAACTGGCAGGATTTTAACGACGGATTACCGGGAGCCGTTCAGGTGATGGATTTTAATATTACAACAGTTAATAATGTAATACGAGTAATGACTCATGGCAACGGCGCTTACGAAAGAAAACTCTTAAGTCAAATCAGCTCTTCTATTGCCAATGAGTTACCCATCTCTTCAGGCTTTATGCTTGAACAAAATTATCCTAATCCGTTTAACCCGATTACCAGAATTCAGTTTGCAATATCCAGTAGGCAATTCGTTTCATTAAAAATCTATGATATTTTAGGAAATATAATAGCAACACTTGTCAAGGAAGAAAAACCCGTAGGAGAATATGAAGTTGAGTTCAACGGTGCCAATCTTCCAAGTGGAATTTATCTTTATCAACTTAAAGCTGGAGATTTTATTGAGACGAGGAAAATGGTCTTGTTGAAGTAGACTATGTCATTCTGAACCTGTTTCAGAATCTTGAGTGTGTAAAGAGGATCCCGAAATAATTCCGACTTGTCGCGACGGGATGACACTATTAAATTACAATAAATTACTCGCAAGCTCAGCCAGCTCGCTTCGCTCACCTTTTTCTAAATTTATGTGAGCATAAAGCTTCTGTCCTTTAAAGCGGTCAATTAGGTAGGACAAACCATTCGATTGTCCATCAAGGTACGGGTGATCTATCTGGTAAATATCTCCGGTGAATACAAGCTTTGAACCTTCACCAGCACGGGTGATGATTGTTTTAATTTCGTGCGGTGTGAGATTTTGCGCTTCATCAACAATAAAGAAAATTCTCTGCAGACTTCTGCCACGAATGTATGACAGTGGTTCGATGACCAGTTTCTCTTCTTTTATGAGTGAATCGATAAGCAGATGGTTTTTATCTGTCTCAGGAAACTGGTCCTGAATTACCTTTAAATTATCCCATAAAGGGGTCATATAAGGTGCGAGCTTGCTTTCAACATCTCCCGGCAGGTAACCAATGTCCTTATTGCTGAGCGGGACGATTGGACGGGCGACAAAAATTTGTCTATAAGATTTTCTGACGTGAAGTGCACTTGCAAGAGCGAGAAGTGTTTTCCCGGTTCCGGCTTTGCCTGTTAGTGAGACCAATCGAATGTCGTGATTCGACAATGCGTCAACGGCAAAAGTTTGTTCAGCATTTCTTGGCGTGATTCCATAAATAACATTCTTATCAACTTTACGCAGGTGTTCCCGGTTCTGATCAAGGTTAGCAAGAACTGAGCGGTTGCCGTTTCTTAGAATAAAATATTTATTTGGAAGTGCTTCACCATTCAATCTGTCAAGCAAAGGTTCCGCCAAAACCTCAAAAGGTGGCTGGAACAGCTCGATTATTTTGTCATCATCAAAATCTTCTATTACCTGTTTGCCGCTGTAAAGTTCTTCAATGCTTCCAATTCGATCAGTTGTGTAATCTTCTGCAGGAATACCAAGAGCTTTAGACTTCATCCGCAGGTTTACATCTTTTGAAACAAGAATGACAGTGTTGGTCTCTTTATATTTTTTCTGCCAGTCAAGTGCTGTACCCAATATGCGATGGTCGGGAGTATCTTCTTTGAAGACTTCACGGATCTCCGGTGAAAGTCCCCTTGAAATAGCAATTCGTAATTGTCCGCGGCCTTCACCCATAGAAACACCGCCGTTAAAAATATCCTGACCGGTAAGTGAATCAAGAGTTCGCGAAAACTCTCTTGCATTCAGGTTTATTACCTGGCTTCCTCTTTTAAATTGATCGAGTTCTTCAAGAACGGTTAGCGGAATGACGACATCATTCTCCTGGAATTGTTGAATACAGGACGAATCGTGAAGGATTACATTAGTATCAATTATAAAAATCTTTGGTTTTTTACTCATTTATGAAAAATGAAAAATCTGAATGGAATTTACCGGGTGTAATTTTAATAAGTGAAGAAAATATTAATGAAATAGATGAATATATTTTCAAAATAATCTTTTATTAAGAACAGATAAATTATCACTGCAATAATAACAAATCTTAACTAAAATACCAGATTGAAAACATTATGGTTTTGTTAAAAATATTTTGCATTAACTGAATTGGATAATATAAAAAGGCAACTTATATTTGACGGAAAATTATTCGGGAATTGTGAAAGTAAAAAATAAAATTTTAACCAAATTCTTTTTGAATAAATATTTATTAAATCAGTCCGGCAACTACCGGACTATTTTTTTATCTGGACGAAATGAATGAGAATAAAAAAGTCAAATTAATACTAGAAGATGGTTCAGAATTCGAAGGAATCAGCTTTGGTTTTGAAGCCAACACAAATGGTGAGGTAGTTTTTAACACCGGCATGGTGGGTTATCCTGAAACTCTTACCGACCCCTCTTACCGTGGGCAAATCCTGGTTTGTACATTCCCACTTATTGGAAACTATGGAGTTCCAAATAATGATAGATTAAGCGGCACTTCAAAAAATTTTGAGTCCGATTCAATCCATGTTCGTGCTTTGATTGTTGCAAATTATTCAAATGAATTTTCTCACTGGAGTGCAAAAAAATCTCTGGGTGATTGGCTGAAGGAAGAGAAAATACCTGCGATCACCGGAATTGATACACGAATGCTCACAAGAAAGCTTCGTGATAAAGGAACGATGCTTGGAAAAATTATAATTAATGAGAATGAGGTTACAGAGTTTGTTGATCCAAATAAGCGGGATCTGGTTAAAGAAGTCTCTGTAAATGAACCTGTTGAATATTCATCAGGAAATAAAAAGATAATCTTGGTTGATTGTGGAACAAAGAACAATATAATCCGCGCATTTCTTGGAAGAAATATTTCAGTTATTCGTGTTCCGTACAACTATGATTTTACTTCAATCAATGCAAACGGGATAATGTTGTCAAATGGTCCCGGTGATCCAAAGACGAATCTTGCAACAATCGATCACACAAAGAAAGCAATGCAATCAAACATTCCTATTTTAGGAATTTGTCTTGGCTCCCAGATACTTGCCTTAGCTGCCGGTGCAGACACTTATAAATTAAAATATGGTCATCGGGGACACAATCAACCTTGTAATGAGATGGGAACAAAAAGATGTTATATAACCTCGCAGAATCATGGTTATGCCGTTAAATCAGATACGCTTCCACAGGATTGGCGTGAGTGGTTTGTGAATGATAATGATGGTACAAACGAAGGAATTATTCATATATCGAAGCCATTTTTTGCTGCACAGTTTCACCCTGAGGCTTCTCCCGGTCCGGATGACTGTGAGTTTATTTTTGATATGTTTGTGCGAGCTTTGAAGTGACGAAGTCATCCAAAACTTGTTTCGGGATCTTAAATTAAAAATCAAGATGCTGAAATAAATTCAGCATAAATTATTATGATCAAAAAACGAAAACCAAAAAAAGTATTAATCCTCGGATCAGGTGCATTGCAAATAGGGCAGGCGGGTGAGTTTGATTATTCCGGCTCACAGGCAATTAAAGCACTGAAAGAAGATGGGATAACCTCTATCTTGGTCAATCCTAATATTGCTACAATTCAAACCTCCGAAAATTTTGCTGATAAAGTTTACTTCCTTCCAATCACAGCAGAATTTGTTGAGAGAGTAATTGAAAAGGAACAGCCGGACAGCATTCTGTTACAATTTGGTGGACAGACTGCTTTGAATGTCGGTGTTCAGTTATATGACGACGGGATTCTTGAGAAGCACAATGTTCAGATTTTGGGAACACCAATCGAAGCAATAAAGGATACTGAAGATAGGTTTTTATTTACAAAGAAATGTAATGAGATTGGATTAAAAGTTGCGAAAAGTAAAACAGCTAAAAGTTCTGAAGAAGCTGTTAAAGTCGCGAATGATATTGGTTTTCCTGTGATGGTCAGAATCGCCTATGCACTCGGCGGATTAGGTTCGGGAATTGTAAATGATGAAAAAGAGCTGAAAGAAAAAACAGCGAAAGCATTCCGATACACAAATCAAATTTTAATTGAGGAATCACTCTACGGCTGGAAGGAAGTTGAGTATGAAATAGTTCGTGATAAATATGATAACTGTATAACTACCTGTTCAATGGAAAATATGGATCCGATGGGAATTCACACCGGTGACAGTGTTGTGATTGCACCTGTTCAAACTCTTTCCGCACAGGAAAATTTCAAATTAAGATCTATTGGAATAAAATTAATCAGGCATATCGGAGTCATTGGTGAATGTAATATCCAGTATGCACTCGATCCAAATTCTGATGACTACAGGATAATTGAAGTTAACGCAAGACTTAGCCGAAGTTCTGCTCTTGCATCAAAAGCTACAGGTTATCCGCTTGCATTCATTGCCACGAAGCTCGCTCTTGGTTATGCCCTTAATGAAGTTGCGAACAGCATTACGCAGGAAACTTCTGCATGCTTTGAGCCTGCCCTCGATTATGTAGCGTTAAAATTTCCGCGATGGGACTTGCAGAAATTTCAGCAGGTAAGTACTCAGCTTGGAACCGAAATGAAATCTGTTGGTGAAGTCATGTCTCTCGGCAGGAGTTTCGAGGAAGTTCTTCAAAAAGCAATAAGAATGCTGGATGTTGGTTTAAAAGGATTTGTCTGTAATGAACTTCACTTTAGAAATCTTGATGAAGAACTTGCTCAACCAACTGATAAAAGAATTTTTGCAATTGCTGTTGCACTTCAGAATGGTTATTCAATAAATAAAATCTATCAGCTTACGAAGATTACTCCCTGGTTTCTTTATAAAATGAAGAACATCGTGATAACAGAGCTTAAGTTAAAGCAGAAGTCGTTACCTGAAGTCGATATTGCTTTGATGAAGGAAGCCAAGCAGAATGGATTTTCTGATTTACAGATTGCAGAATTAATTCATTCAACAGAAAATGAAGTTCGCCAAAAACGAAAATCATTAAGTGTTCTTCCGGTTGTAAAACAAATTGATACAATGGCTGCCGAGTATCCTGCACAAACGAACTATCTCTATCTTACTTATCACGGAAATGAACATGATATCCCTTTTAAACAAAAAAATCAGTTCGTTCCGGCAGAACGAAGTTCTGACGAAATTGCAGTAATTGGGAGCGGTGCATATCGCATTGGCTCATCGGTTGAGTTTGACTGGTGTTGTGTTACAGCAGTTGATGCAATCAACAAAAGCGGTTATAAATCAATTATGATTAATTGCAATCCGGAAACCGTAAGCACCGATTATGATATTTGCGACAAGCTTTACTTTGAACAATTGACACTTGAAAGAGTATTGGACATCTGCGATCTTGAAAATCCTGAAGGAGTAATTGTCTCGATGGGTGGACAGGTTCCAAACAATCTTGCAATGAAACTTCACGATGCTGGAGTAAAAATAATAGGAACCTCTCCCATTCAAATTGATAATGCAGAAAGCCGTCATAAGTTTTCACAAATATTGGATAAACTTAAAATCGATCAGCCGGAGTGGAGGGAGGTTACTACACTCGAAGATGCAAAAGAATTTTCGGTGAAAGTCGGTTATCCCGTTTTAATCAGACCGAGTTATGTACTTAGCGGCGCAGCAATGAGTATTGTTTTAACAGAAGATGAACTTGAGATTTATCTTAGGAAGGCAACTGAGCTTAACAGGGAACACCCGGTTGTAATCAGCAAGTTTATTACAGATGCCCGTGAGATTGAGATTGATGCAGTTGCTGATCACGGTGAGCTTTTCTGTTATGCAATTGCAGAACACGTTGAAAACGCGGGTGTTCATTCTGGAGATGCAACAATTGTTCTTCCTCCTCAAAGAACTTACCTTGAAACAATGAGAAGAGTAAAGAACATTACAAGGAAAATTGCAAGTGAATTTGAAATAACCGGACCGTTCAACATACAGTTTATTGCAAAAGATAATGACGTGAAAGTAATTGAATGTAACCTTCGTGCATCAAGAAGCTTTCCGTTTGTTTCCAAAACGTTAAAAATTAATTTCATTGATATTGCTACCAGAATTATGCTTGGCGAAAAAGTTGCGAAAATTGATAAATCATCTTTCGATCTTGATTATGTTGGAGTGAAAGCATCTCAATTTTCTTTTACCAGATTAAAGGGTTCCGATCCGGTTACCGGAGTCGAAATGTCATCAACTGGTGAAGTTGCGTGTTTGGGTGACGATTTTAATGAAGCCTTTCTTAAAAGTGTACTTTCAACCGGACAAAAAATTCCGCAGAAAGCAGTTCTTCTTTCAACCGGCACACCAAAGAACAAAGCTGAACTACTTGAAGATATTTTAGCTCTTAAAGAAATGGGATTGAAATTTTACGGAACGAAAGGTACAGCAGATTATTACAAGCTGAGCGAAATTGATGTTGAAGTTCTCTATCGTCCTTTTGATGAAAAAGAACCTTCTATCTTAACGTACCTTGGCAATGAAGAAATCGATATGGTAATAAACATTCCAAAGTCTGCTGAGAAAGTAGAATTGGACAGTGATTACATTATTCGCAGAAAAGCTGTTGATTTGAACATACCACTTTTTACAAATGTGCAGGCAACGAAGAGATTTATAAAAGCATTACAGCAATTCACAATGGAGAGTTTACCTGTTAAAAGCTGGAATGAATATCAGTAGATTAAAGTCATTCAAAATTAATGTTGAATGATTGTTATGTTTAGCCTACCTGACGTAATCCTGACGATTATCTGACGAAAAGAAACCTGACACAACCCTGACGAAAATCTGACGAAAATATATTATGTTATATTTCTCCAAGAATGTAATGCGTTGCTCTGCCTGTTCCTTGTTTGCTAATTAGCTTTAATTGCATAAGCTTTCGAAAATCTTGATTTGCTGTTTCTCTAGTTATCTTGAAGATTTTGGTGCATTGATCACTAGTAATTTTACCATTTTCCCAAATATGATCCAAAATTTTCAATTCGCGTTTGCTCAATTGAGTCATCAATTCTGTATTCAAACGAAGTGTGGGAGAACTCTTCTCACGACCAAGCAAAGTGACAATGAAATGGCCGTGTTTTTGTTCGAACTGAGGTGGACGGAGTCCGAACTCTTTCAAATGATTAGGCATATTAGGGATACCATATCCTTCTCTTTCCATTAATTTTAATGATTGTGCAGCCTTAGCTATAATCCTATTACGCCTAACAGGTGTAACGTCAAACTTCCTGATTCGATCTAATGTGTTGGGTGCCGTCAGTATGCCTGGGCTAGAAATAACTGTCCTATCACGAAATATTCTAAATGAAATATGAGCAGGTCTTGAATAATCTCTGTGAACGAGAGCATTAACAATTGTTTCCCTTATAACTTTTATGGGGTACTCTGAACCTCTTTCAATTCTTTCTATTCCTTTGAGACGAGGAACTTTAGAAACTGATTTTACAAAAAATAGTTCTGTTCGTTTTACCATATCCCAAAGTGGTAAGCTAAGATGAATACGCCCTCGATCTGCAATTTTTTCAAGTGATATGCCATCCTCAGGTGTTCCTACGAAGTGCTCAGCACTAATTGAATGCTCATTTAACTCTGGAAATTTATCCGGCTGCGAACCAAAAAGAACTAGGCCAGCAATTGTAGGCACATACGTATTTTTTCGTTTCTCAAGAAAGCCACACTTATGAAATTCTTGCCAAAGCTGTGCTGATGGAATTCTATATGGAAGTCCGTTGTATGAAAGATATTTTTTAATTGCAACTCTAGATAAATCTTTAGTTGTTGATTGCCATATCGGTTGAGATTCATCTCTGGTTGCTGGATCGATCTTAGGTATCCTTGACATATTTTTGCTGGCCTTAGATTTATTAGACATTGAATTAATAAAATCTTTGTTGAATAAACGAATTTCATCTGCTAAGTCGTAGTCAAAAAAATCGACTTGTACTCCATGTTTGCGTAAATATTTGATACCGCGTTTTTTAATTTTTGGATTTGGATCTTCAATACCAATAACGGCTCTGATGACTCCGCTCTCTGCTACTCTTAAAGCACATGGTTTTTTAGGAAGATTTCTACTCGTACATGGTTCCAAGGTTACGTAAATTGTTCCGCCACGAAAATCTTTATTAGGCGATCTCTTCTCAAAAACGCTAAACTCAGAATGGTCGCCAGTTCCGAAAGTACCTCGATGTGCCTTTGCTAAGAACTCTCCGTTTCGATCAATAAGTACTGCACCTACTAATGGGTCAGATTTTTCAATGTGATCTTCGGGTGTTTCAAACATCTCTCTCATTGCCAGTTCCATAAAATAGCGATCAGTATGTTTATTTTTCATACATGTCTAGATTACTTTTACCTATGTTACAAACTGAACAAAGTGTCTGCAAATTTTCGAAGACTGTTTCTCCACCATCTTCCCATGCATGAATATGATCGACATGCAGAATAATCTTAGGGTCAGTTGCAGGATTTCGTCCGCAAGCGACACATTTAAAATTATCTTTTCTCATTACAAGAAATCGTAATCGCCAATTTATATATCTTTTTGTTTTGTGTTTGGATATTTTAATTTCTTCCGATAAACCGTTTAGAGGTTTTTCAAATATTTGTTTCTCCTCTTGAAGTAATTGTTGTTCTTCATTGTTTATATATTTAATAAATGCTTCAAGTGCTTTTCTCCAAGTCCCGAAGTGCTTTTCATAGGTTCCACTGGGGTATCGTGAAAATGGTTTTACCATTTCACCATATTTCGGCTGTCTACCTAGTCGCATCCATACTTCTTCAAGATTAAGGAAATACTCCTCATCTGAAATTTTATTGATTTTATTTATTTCTAGTCCAGCGCATTTCAAGGCTTTATTCCATGTCTTGAAATGAACACACACTACTAATGCTATATCTGCCATGAATTTCATAGTCTGGTTTGCTGAGCGTTTTTTTGTTTATATTCTTTGCAACAAATCTTAAATCCTCTAAAATATTTTCATTATCAATCGTAAGATTTTTTCTGTCATAATTAAGTCCTGCTTTTTTTAATGCATTAAGCCATCCGTCAAATCTTCTTTGAATAGTAGAACTAGAATACTTTCCCCTTTCATCATATTGAACAGTAGTAACTGTGTTTTTCCCTATTTCTTTTGAGACTCGATCTAAATCAGCCAAAAATTCTGCTTCTGATATGTTTCTGTGATATTCTTCCAATTCAAATTTCATAAAGTTTTATTTTTTATACAATGCCACATAAATCATTGTTTACCGCAAGTTAATCTATTTAGTTTTAGCTTCAATTTTTATTACGCCATGCCAATTTAAAGATTAGATGATACTAATGGAAAATAATAAAACAAATCTATTGCGAGAAGTCCTGAAAATGTAGAAATAAGCAATTCATAACTGAGAAATATATTATGGTGACAAAAAGGTTGATTAAAGTATTGCAGCAATTCATTACTAATACTTTGCCAATTAAAAGCTGGGATGAGTATCAGTAGTAAAAATAAAAAACGGATAAGAAAATTTTTCCTACCCGTTTCTAAAAAAAATATGACTGAACAAGTTTACATCTCATCAATGATTTTATTGAACGTTGAGCTGGGACGCATAACTTCTATGGCTTTCTTATCATCAGGTATATAATATCCTCCTAAATCAACAGGTTTTCTCTGAACTGAAATCAAATCGTTTGAGATTTTATCTTCATTCGCTTTAAGTTTGTTATAAATTTTTAAGAATCGTTCTTTCATTTCTTTATCTTTATTCTGTTCAGCTAAAGCCTGTGCCCAGTATAGTGCAAGATAAAATGAGCTGCCCCGGTTATCAATTTCACCGGCTTTTCTTGAGGGCATTTGTCCGTTTTCAAGATATTTCCCGATAGCAGAGTCAAGAGTTTCAGCTAAAATTTTTGCTTTTGCATTTCCAGTTTTATCGGCAATCATTTCCAATGAAGGAACAAGAGCGCAGTACTCTCCAAGAGAATCCCATCTTAAATGGTTTTCCTTCAGTAGCTGCTGAACGTGTTTTGGAGCAGAACCGCCGGCACCGGTCTCAAATAATCCGCCGCCTTTTAATAAAGGAACTATCGAAAGCATTCTAGCACTTGTGCCTAATTCAAGAATGGGGAACAGGTCGGTGAGATAATCACGAAGCACATTTCCTGTAACTGAAATTGTATCCAGTCCTTTTCTGGTTCTTTCGAGAGTGAATTTCATTGCATCAACTGGTTTAAGAATTTTTATTTCAAGTCCTTTGGTATCGTGTTCCGGCAAATACTTTTTAACTTTAACGATTATTTCTTTGTCGTGCGCCCTGTTTTCGTCCAGCCAGAAAATTGCCGGAGTGTTGGAGGTTCTTGCTCTGTTCACTGCAAGCTTTATCCAGTCCCTGATAGGTTCATCTTTAGCCTGGCACATTCTGAATATGTCGCCGATTTCAACCTGTTGTTCGAGTAACGATTTCCCCTCAGAATTTACAACCCGAATAGTTCCGTTCCCTTTAGCTTCGAAAGTTTTATCGTGCGAGCCGTATTCTTCAGCTTTCTTTGCCATAAGCCCTACATTTGAAACCGCTCCCATTGTTGCTGGATCGAACTGACCTTTTGATTTTGCGTCTTCAATAATTTCACCATACATTGTTGAGTAGCAGCGGTCGGGAATCATAGTAATACAATCCTGAAGTTCATCTTTAACATTCCACATCTTTCCACCATCACGAACCACATTCGGCATCGATGCATCAACAATAACATCATTTGGAACGTGAAGATTTGTTTTTCCAATCCTTGAATCAACCATTGCAAGCTGTGGTCTATTTTCGTAAACCTCGTTGATATCAGCTTCAATTTCTTTTCTCTTTTCATCTGGTAGTTTCTTTAATTTTTCAAGAATATCCATAAGCCCATAATTAGGATTGGCACCTATTTCTTTTAAGGTAGCCGCGTGTTTTTCAAGCGCATCCTTGTAGTAAACAGAAACTGCATGACCAAACATTATCGGGTCGGAAATTTTCATCATTGTAGCTTTAAGATGAAGAGAAAGTAGAACGCCATCTTTTTTTGCTGCTTCAATTTGCTCAGCATAAAACTTTCTTAATTCCCTCACATTCATTACAGCAGTGTCTATCACTTCACCTTTCAGCAGTTTCAGGTTTTCTTTTAGGACTTCTGATTTTCCATCATTGCTGACGTATTCAATTTTAATGACATCTTCTTTATCGAGAGTCATCGAATTTTCCGAACCATAAAAATCTTTTTTATCCATATGTGCAACACGGCACTTTGATCCTGACTTGGGCCAGGATTTCATCATTTTGTGCGGATGTTTTTGAGCAAACTTTTTAACGGATGCAGCAGCACGTCTGTCTGAATTTCCTTCCCTGATAACCGGGTTTACAGCTGAGCCAAGCACTTTTGAAAATCTTTCTTTTAATTTTTTCTCTTCGTCATTTTTTGGTTCATCAGGATAGTCAGGAATTTTATAACCTTTTTCATTTAATTCTTTAATAGCTGTAAGAAGTTGAGGAATCGAAGCGCTGATGTTTGGAAGCTTAATAATATTAGCTTCGGGATGCTGAGTAAGTCCACCGAGTTCAGTTAGGTAATCAGGAATTTTTTGTTTTTCTGTCAGATGATCAGGGAAGTTTGCAATTATTCTACCTGCAAGTGATATATCTTTTAGCTCAATTTCAATTCCACTATTCTTTAAAAAGGATTTTAAGATTGGAAGTAAACTATACGATGCTAAAGCCGGAGCTTCATCTATTTTTGTCCAAGTGATTTTAGTTTTCATAAATTTTTCCGCTTGATTATTCGGTGAGTGTAAATATATTTCTAATAATGATTTTAAAAATACTCAACGTTGGCTAATTATTAAAGATTTGTGTTCCACGAAGTTGAGGAATGATTTTCTAAACCTAGAATCAGTGACAGTAAGCAATTCAAAATAACTTATTTCTAATAATATTTTTTGTTAGATTAAAAATAAAAACTAATAATTATAACTAAGGAGACAAAAATGAAAATAGGAATTTTAGGAACCGGTATGGTCGGTCAGACAATAGCTGAAAAATTAGTTCAACTTGGACACGAAGTTATGATGGGAACAAGAGATAAACAGGCAACACTTGCGAAAACCGGAAAGGATAATTTTGGTAGATCAGCTTTTAGTGAGTGGATAAAAAAGAATTCAAAAATTCAGCTTGGCTCTTACTCAGAAGCAGCAGACTTCGGAGAATTTCTCGTTAATGCAACAAGCGGAATGGGTTCTGTAGCCGCATTGAAAGTTGCAGGTGAAAATTATCTTGCTAACAAAGTTTTACTCGACATTTCCAATCCATTAGACTTTTCAAAGGGTATGCCGCCATCTTTAACAATTTGTAATACGGATTCTCTGGGCGAGCAGATTCAAAGAACATTTCCCAAAACAAAAGTTGTAAAAAGCCTGAATACCATTAACGCATACTTAATGACAAATCCTAAGCTTCTGCCGGAGCCGACAAATATATTTTTGAATGGAAACGATGCCAATGCTAAAACTGAAGTTAAAAAACTATTAACTTCCTTTGGCTGGAATGAAAAAGATATTATCGATATGGGAGACATATCTACGGCAAGAGGAACAGAACAAATACTTCCGATATGGATAAGATTAATGGGAACTCTTCAGACACCGATTTTTAATTTTAAAATAGTGGTTGGTAAAAAATAGGTTTAGTAAATAATTATTTTTGATAATACTTCATCGCCTCCGGTATCCAGGATGTAATATCATTAATCCTGGTTTGATCGGAAGGATGAGTACTTAGGAATTCCGGTGGTGAACCCCCTTGTTTACTTGCAGCCATTCTTTTCCAGAATTCAGGTGCTACGTGCGGATCGTAGCCAGCCATCGCCATAAAAATCAATCCGAGATGATCTGCTTCGCTTTCGTGAGTTCTGCTGTACGGAAGTATAACTCCAACTGTCGTTCCAACACCATAAACTGATAACCATATCGCCTGCGTTTGAGCGGGTTCATCTTTCATTGCAACCATTAATCCTACGGCTCCGACTTCCTGTAATAACTGCTGGCTCATTCTTTCATTGCCGTGCTCTGCAATTGCGTGAGCAATTTCGTGTCCCATTACAACAGCTAACCCATTTTCATCCATTGTTAGTGGAAGGATCCCTGTGTAAACAACTACTTTTCCGCCGGGCATGCACCAGGCATTTACCTGGTCGCTTTCCACAAGATTAAACTCCCAATTATAACCATTTAACCTATCAGATAAATTATTTGCCTGCAAATAACGCTCAACTGCATGCTGAATGTTTTCACCGGTTTTCTTAACCATGTTCACTTCCGACTGATTTGTGCTAAGCTTATTCTCTTTTAAGAACTGATCGTATTGTTGAAAACTCATAGTCAGCATTTCACTGTTTGGTATCATATTCAACTGTGATCTTCCCGTAAGCGGCACTGTGCTGCAGGATTGTAAAATAAATATTGCTAAGACTGTGATTATCAGTGATAATATTAAGTTTTTCATAGATTCTCCTTATCGTTTATAAATAATATATATAATGTATCAATATGATTGAAGAGGACAAAATATGAATTTATAGTGATAAAAAATATTTATTAATACATTTTATTTTGGCTCTTAAATTGCAAGATTTGTTTAAATTAAAATAAACCAGAGGTTAATTAATGAAAACAAGAATTCTATTATTGTTTGTTGGCACTTTAATTATTATAAGATGTGCCGATCAGACGACAAATGTGCCGACCGACGAACAAAGTGGCAGCATCAAAATGTATCTGGTTGATTCACCTTCGTCGATGGACTCAGTAATAATTTGTGTTACGCGGGTCGAGGTTCACAAAAGTGGAAGTGATTCAACCAGTGGATGGTCTGTTATAAATGATTCAACAAGATATTTCGATCTTCTTCAGCTAACTAATGGAGCATCTGCTGTTTTAGGAGATACTTCTTTAAGTCCGGGACAATATACTCAGATACGTTTGTTTATTGGCGAAGGAAGTTACGTCATTGATCAGGGAATGAAACATGATCTTGAAGTTCCCAGCGGTTCACAGAGTGGATTAAAATTAAATCATCAGTTTACAATTGAATCGGGTAAGCTTTATGAATTACTCTTGGATTTTAATGTTGATAAATCAATCGTGATAACAGGTAATGGAACATATAAACTTAAACCAACAATTAGAGTTATGCCCATTGTAATTTCCGGAAGCATTTCCGGACAGGTTTTACCTCTTGAAGCTCAACCCACAATATGGACAGTTTATGGAGCAGACACCATTACTACCTTTACTGATCTGCAAGGTTTCTTCAAGTTAATGGCTCTTCCTGCAGGTTTGTATGATGTAAATATTATTCCTTCCGATACTTTAGTATATCGCGATACAACTATAACCGATGTTCAGGTGATTGTAAATCAGGATACGGATATAGGAACTGTGACTTTAGAAACACGATAGGTACAAATTCTTCGAGTGAAATTTGAGCCGCTTTCAGAGCGGCTTTTTTATTATGATGAAATCATTCCTATTGACAGGTTTATTATATTTGTTTTGAAATTTAACATCAAATTGAAAAATTAATGCAAATAGGAATAGTCGGATTACCGCAGTCTGGTAAATCAACTCTCTTCCAGACGATTACAAAAACTCATCTGGATTCTTCCGCTATGGTAAAGGTTGAAACTCATCAATCTGTAATTAAAGTGCCTGATGACCGGCTTGATAAGCTAACTGAAATTTTTCAACCACCCAAAAAAACTAATGCTACAATTGAAGTGCTTGATATTGTTGGTTTGCACAAAGGTGATTCAGGTTCAACTCAGTTTACAAGTAATTTCCTTGGCAAAGTAAAAACAAACGATGCACTTATACAAGTTGTAAGATTGTTTAAAAATGAAATTGTTGCGCACCCGGATGGTTCAGTAAATATGATGAGAGACATTAATAATTTTGAAACAGAATTTATCTTATCAGATTTAACAATAGTTGAAAAAAGAATTGATACTGTTAAAAAGCAGGTACAAAAAACACAGGATGATAAGCTAAAAAGAGAATTACCCATATTAGAGAAGTGTTATGAAATTCTGCAGAAGGAACAGCCATTAAGAGATTCACATCTTACAGATGATGAATTGAAAATATTGAGTTCATTTCAGCTTCTATCCGTTAAGCCGATGCTTATTGCGCTTAATCTTGATGAAGGTCAGGTAAACGAGACTGAAAAATATCTTTTAGAGCTTGCAAAGAAAAAATTAAGCAAACATACAAAAGCTCTTTTCTTCTTCGGAAAGATTGAACAGGAAATGTCGGAGCTTTCAGAAAAAGAAGCTGCAGTTTTTATGAAAGAGTACGGTATTAAAGAATCAGCATTAAATAATATTATCAGAGAAGCTTATGACCTACTGGGATTGCAGTCGTTCTTTACCTGCGGAGAAACTGAATGTCGTGCCTGGACGATAAAGAAGGGAGATAATGCGCAGGAGGCTGCGGGAGAAATACATACCGATTTCTATAATAAATTTATCCGTGCAGAAGTTGTTGGCTATGATGATTTTATTGCCGCGGGTTCATTTGCAAAATCCAAAGAGCAGGGAACGTGGAGATTAGAAGGAAAAGAGTATATAGTGAAGGATGGTGATATTCTGATTATTCGTCATAGCTAATCATTAAATATCACCTGTTAATAATTTCCAGCTTTAGTACTCATTTTGCTTACAAAAGATTTCAAACTAACAAATTTGTTACCTGAGCTTGTTCAGAAGATATTCCTTAAACTACTTTTATTATATCATCCCTTAATTTTTTAAAGTCATTAATACGTTCAAAATTAAAAATTTTTTTTGTGGCAATTGTTGTGAAAGACTAAATTTCAGGATAATTTTGTATGTCTGATATGCGTATATTTCTACGTAAACATTAATCCATCAAAAGGGTTCATCAATTCTATGATCCTCTCTAATATAAAATTAAGCTGGAGTCACTTCTATGAAGAAAAATTTACTTTTTACTCTATCGATTGTTGTTTTTATCAGTTCGATATGTTTCGCTCAATGGGTATCGCTCGATAAATATTCAAATCCGGGTTCCGAGCCTGTCGTTCAACTTATTAGTGATGATGCTTTTAGTATAGTAATTAAAATTGACCTGCCTGGTTTTCAGATCAACGAGTTCAATGCAAATGGAAAAACTTATCACTCGTTAAGTTTTGATTCACAAGCTCGCAATACAGCGGTTGGTTTTCCTGATATTCCTTACATAGCTAAAATACTGGCTATTCCTGATCAAGGTTCTGTAAGCGTGGAAGTTCTTGAAACAAGTGTTATCCAGACTTTCGAAGGAATTAATATTTCTCCTGCAAGAGAAAGCTGGGAGGAGGGAAAACCTGAAACACCTTATGTGGAAAACATGGAAGCATATTTATCAGCTGACATCTATCCGAAAAATTTTGCAAAGGTTGAAGATCCGGCTGTATTCAGAGACTTTCGTATTGCTAGGGTGTCAATTTTTCCTATCAGGTATTCACCTGCGAAAAAAGAAATCCAGGCTGTTTCCTCTATAACTATAAGAGTAAATTACATTCCTGGATCGGGAATAAATCCAAAAACAACTCCGCAAAGACCAATAGCTCCTTCGTTTGATAAAATCTATCGTAATTCCATTTTTAACTATGAGGAAGTATTACAAAGAAGATACGGCGGGCAGGTTACCGGCTATGATTTTATGTTATGCATTATGCCCGACGAGTATTACGACAGTTTTCAGGTGTATGCAAACTGGAAACACAAAACAGGAACTTTTATACATTGTACAAAGTTTAGTGAGATTGGTGCAACGGCATATGATCCCGCTCCAGTTAAAAATCATATTCTGGATGCTTATAATAATTGGCCAATACCACCGACTCATGTTTTGATTTTGGGTGATTATGGGTTTGCGCCCGTCCAGTATGTTACCCTTCAAGGCTGGCAATTCGTAAATGAAGATTACTTTGTTGAATTGGACGGAAACGACTTTTTCCCTGAAATGTTTATTGGAAGGTTTACTCATCAAACCGATTACAGACTGCAGGTAATGGTAAATAAATTTTTGAGCTACGAAAAAACTCCTTACGTTCAAAACACTGATTGGTTTAAAAAAGGCTTGGTCTGTTCTGATAGTGAATATCCATCTATGAGAACAACAAAGACATTTACTGCTAACGAAATGCTGCAATATGGATATTTTACTTCCGTTGATTCTGTGTGGGATGGTTCTCCGTGCAATGGAAATGTAACCACTATTTTAAATTATCTTAATCAGGGGAGAAGCTTTTTAAATTACAGAGGACAAGGATGGTCAGACGGATGGCATCCAGATCATGGTTGTATTTCATTTAGTACTTGAGATCTCAGCTCTTTAAATAACGGGCAAATGTCGACATTCGTAACAAGTATTGGCTGCGGTGTTGCTATGTTCGACGTAGGCGGAGTTAATTGTTTCGGTGAAGAATTCATTGAAATGGGAACTCCAACTGATATAAGAGGTGCATGTGCTTTTGTTGGTCCAACATCAAATACGCATACAGCCTATAATAACCAGATAGATATGGGAATATATAATGGAATGTTCGGTGAGGGAATAGGGCTTCCTGGTGATTTAATGGATAGCCCGGGTGAAGCTCTGCTTAACGGTAAGATGCTAATGTACTCGGTTTTTGGCAGTGACCCCTATGTTGAGTATCACTTTAAAATTTATTGTATTCTTGGTGATCCCAGCCTGCATGTTTGGAAAGATGTTCCCCAGAATATAACCGTAATTCATCCTGATACAATTTATGTCGGATATAGTCAGGCCCAGGTAAATGTAAAATATTCTAGCACGGGTTTGCCTGTTAATGCTGCACAAGTTTGTATTTCCGGAAATGATGTTTATGTAGTTGAAACTACTGATCTAAGCGGCAATGCAATTTTGAATGTTAATGCTTCTTCTCTTGGAGAATTAAATATTGCTGTGCGTGGTGCAACCGTAATACCTTATGAAGGGACAATTCAGGTAGTTCAGGGAGTTGAGAATATAGCTCCGGATAATGATCCGGTTGTTACGGACATTGATGGTAACCTTGATGGGCTTATTGATCCAAACGAAAATTGCACTATCACATTCACGCTAAAAAATTACGGCACTCAAGTCGCCAATAATGTTTTTGCGACTCTTAATTTGCCCGACACGGTTAATCATGTAGAAATTATGACTACTGACCCTATAAGCTTTGGAAACATTACCCCGGGTCAATCTGTAACAGGTTCCCCGTTTCAATTCTTTGTTAAACCGGAATGTCAGGTAGGGTTTTTAATACCCTTTAAATTGAGTGTGGTGAGTTCAACTTCGAACTGGGATTATTATCAAAACGAATTAGTTCATGGTTGTCAGTTAGCTTATCAAGAAAACTATATTGATGATGAAGGCAATGTTCTGAGAAATTACCGTATGGATCCCGGTGAAACTGTAAAAGTTATTTTGAAGATTAACAACGCAGGAGACGATGTTGCGCCAGATG
>Ga0326726_10001907_pt1 | contig 19359 bp, 17 predicted proteins | sample MHFenrmetagenome_2_FD_207603 | JGI IMG/M metagenome (GOLD analysis project Ga0326726, IMG submission 207603) | Lab enriched peat soil microbial communities from Michigan Hollow, Ithaca, NY, United States - MHF15MN | ecosystem: Environmental > Terrestrial > Soil > Wetlands > Peat | place: USA... | reverse complement strand
CAGACGCCCGGCAGATCGTTTCCCTCGAAGACGGCGTGACGCTCCACGGCTCCGGTCGCCACGATCACTCGCTTCGGCAACACCAGGTGGAGGGCGTCCGCCGCGACGATCGGAACCAGCGGTCCTTCGTAGACGCCGATGGCCGTGGCGCATTCGAGCAGGAGGATCCTGGGATTTCCCCGCACGTCCTCGGCGAGGGCCGCGACTCGAGTCGCGACGGGACCGGGCGGGAGCTTGGCCCCCACCCCTCCCTCGTCGCAGAGCACGACGGATTCGCCTTGCTCGGCGGCAGCGAGCGCCGCCGTGAGGCCCGCGAAGCCGGCGCCCACCACACACACCCCCGGATGGTGATAGCGCCGTTCGGGCTTGCCTGGCGGCTGATCGAGCGGGACGTCGCCGAGTCCGGCGAGCTTCCGGATCGGTCGCTCGGCGATCGCCCAAAGCCCGGCGGGCCGGTGCATCGACTTGTAGTAGAAGCCGACGGGAAGGAGCGGCCGCAGCCACCAGAGCGCACCAAGGACATCCCATTCGGCAGAGGGCCATCCGGTGGAGCGATGCACTCGCTGGCCCGCGGCTGCCGGCGTGACGCAGGTCCGGACGGCAGGCTCGCCGTCGACGTTCATGGAGCAATTCGGGCAGTCACCCGTGCCACAATAAAGGCCGCGGGGCCGGTGATACTTGAATGACCGGGAGAACACCCTGACACCCGACCGATACAGCGCCGCCGCTATCGTATCGCCGGGTTCGATCGGGATCGGCCGGCCTTCGAAGTCAAGCGACGTCATGGATCGCATTCGTCACGGTGTTGCGGGTGAGCGCGCACCACCGCCGGCAACCGGCGTGATGAAACCACCGCTCCCGCTGCTCGCCGGCAACGTTCCGGCGCAGCCAGACCCTGGCATAGTCCGCCTCGAGATCGCCGGGATCCGCCGAGTGGCCGCCGTCGGGCAGTTCGCCGCTGCACCAGAACTCGGTGTACGGGCGAGGGCCGCACTGCGGGCATGGGATGATCAGAGCCATGAGCCGAGCCGCTGAGTTGAGCCTTCGAACGCTACCGCGGGGAACAACCGGAGGACACTCCCAGGAGAAGCATTGGAGCTACCGGGACTCTTGGAGCGCGTCACGGTAGCGGTCCTTGCAAGAAGCTGCAAGCGTGTCGCGAGTGGCTCCGCGAACGCGCATGTGAAGAAAGGTGAAGATTTCTATTGTTGGATGACCGTCAGGGTGCCACTAGTTTTCGCCCCCGTTATGCGACTCTCGTTTCCGCATCGGCCCGTGCTCGCGACCGGGCTCCTGCTGCTGGTCGGGGCACCGTTGCTCAGGACCAAGCCGGCCGTCGCCCACTCGGCGGCGAGCTGCCCGGCATTCCCTCGGAGTGCGGCCGCCCCGGCATTCGCGCTCGACTATCAGGGGATCGAGACCCGATCCCCCATCAACGCCGCGTTCGTCCTCCCCGGCCAGACGCTCGACGTGGCCGTCGAGCGGTCGACCGCCGCCGAGCAGGTTGTCGTACGGGCATCGGCCGGCGCCGTATCGCAGGCAGGGACGTCATCGTGGCAGTGGCACGCTCCGGATGCGCCGGGGAGCTACACGCTGCAGGTCGAGGGAAGCTGCGCAGCCGACTCGATGGTCGTGCGTGCCTTCGTCATGGTCCCCGCCAGCGCTGCGCACGCGGGGTATCTCAACGGCTTCCGCATCGGCCGCTACCCGCCGACGCCGGCCCGGCGGCAGGCATTCTACCAGCCTCCGGCTGGCTTCATCGAGGTCACGCCGGAGAACGAGGACCTCTACATCACCCCGCACCTGCAACTCCGGCAATTCCTGACCAAGCAGCCGGGCGGGTTTCCCAAGTATGTGGTGCTCGATCCTCGCTTGCTGCTGAAGCTCGAGTTGATCCTTCAAGAGGCGCAGGCGGCCGGATATGTGCGGCAGGGATTCTACGTGATGAGCGGCTACCGGACGCCGGCCTACAACCACGACCTGGGCAACGTCGAGTTCAGCCGTCACCAATACGGGGCCGCCGCCGACATCTTCATCGACGAGCATCCCAAGGACGGGGTGATGGACGATCTGAACCACGACGGCCGGATCGACATTCGCGATGCGGCCGTCCTGTACCAGCTCATCGATCGACACCAGGCCGATCCGGAGTATCGCTCGCTGATCGGCGGACTCGCCATGTATTCGAGTACCTCGGCGCACGGGCCGTTCGTGCACGTCGACGTCCGGGGGTACTCGGCCCGGTGGTGACAAGAGCTGGTTCCGACTAGACACGAAGCCCCGGCGGGTTCACCACCGGGGCTTCGCGTTCATGTGGCCGGTCGTAGCGCTACCGCCAGCGTCCCTCGACCCAGAACCAACCGCGCCGTGTGTGGCGCCAATGGCCGGGGCTCCACTGGCGGAACCCGCGCTCCGGCGCGGCCCAGCGCCCGGGCACCCAAGCGTATTCCGCTCCGCCCCAGCGCCAGAAACCGCCGATCCAGATAAAACCGGGCCCCGGGGCGACACCGATGACCTCGGCCCGCACCGGCGGTGGCGGACGCTCCACGTACAACGCGCCCGGCGGCGGATTCGGGGCGCAGGCGGTGCCGATCCCTAGCACCACCGCGATGAGCAACCGCCGCGCGCCCTTCAACGTCGTTGCCATAGACCACTCCTGTTGAGGTCGACTCACGCCGACGACTCGCCTACCCGAGACCCGACGACGGGTTTCCGAGTTACGCCGTCAGACGTGAGCCGGGCGCCATCGTTACGGTGGCGCCGCGCACTGGTCGTCAGTGCCCCCCGCTGGCCGTCCCGCCCCCTGCCCCCTTGAGGTGGCGCGCCAGGAAGTCGGACGTCGCCTGGGAGATCAGGAACGCACTCTGCGCGTTGTACGCCGCCCCATGATGCCCCGGCGGATAGATGCGCAGCTCGGCATCGATGCGGGCGTCGCTGAGCGCCGTGAGCAACTGCATCGTGTTCTGCGGGTGGACGTTGTCGTCCATCATGGAGTGGATCAGCAGCAGATGACCCTTGATCTGACCCGCGTGCTTGATGGCCGAGCTCGAGTCGTAGCCCGCGGCGTTGTCGCCGAGGAGCCCCATGTAGCGCTCGGTGTAGATCGTGTCGTACAGTCGCCAGTCGGTGACGGGAGAGTTGGCGATCCCCACTTTGAAGAGGTCGGGATACATCTCCATTGTGTATACCGTGGTGTAGCCACCGTAGCTCGTGCCGACGATGGCGACGCGCGACGCGTCGGCCCAGCTCTTGGTCGCGAGGTAGCGCGCGGTCTCGGCGAAGTCGTGCGCCTCCCAGTAGCCGAGGCGCTTGTACGTGGTCTTCATGAACGCACTGCCGTAATTGTTCGTGCCCCGGTTGTTCACGCCCACCACGATGTAGCCCTGCTGCGCGAGCCACTGCGACCAGCCGCTGGTGCTGAACGAGTTGTAGACCTGTTGCGATCCCGGACCGCCGTAGATCGCGAACACCATGGGGTAGCGGTGCGTGGAATCAAACGGCCACGGCCTGATCACCGATGCATCGATACGGGCGGAATCACTCGTCGTGAACGTCACGATCTCGGGCGCCGAATACGCGTGGCCGGCGAGCCATTCCGTGACGCGGGCGTTGTCCTCCAGTTTCTTGAGCAGCTTCCCGCCCGTCGCCCACAGCTCGATCTGGCGTGGCTGTCCGACGGCCGACCAGCGGTCGATGTATGAGCGGGTGTCGGGCGACATGTCGATCTGGTGCGTCCCGGCCGTCGTGGTGAGCCGCCGCTGGCCCTTGCCGTCGAAACCGATCGCATAGAGCTGCCGCTCGAGCGGAGACGCCTCGGTGGACGTGTAGTAGATCATGCCGCGCTGGGCATCGGTCCCTTCGATGCGCGTCACGCTCCAGCGCCCGCGCGTCACCTGGTTGAGCAGTTTTCCCGCGTAGTCGTACCGGTAGATGTGTTGCCAGCCGTCGCGGTCGGAGATCCAGAGGAATTCGGCCCGGCCCGCCGGGAAGCTCATCAGGTCGTTGACGCCGGCGTAGAAATCGTAGACGTCGAGCCAGGTATCGGACTGCTGGGTGAACACGAGGCGGCGCCCGCCCGTCGTGACGTCGAAGAAATACAGCTTGAGGAGGTTCTGGGGCCGGTTCAGCGTGAGCACTGCCAGCGTGTCGGCGCGACTCGTCCAGTAGATGCGCGGCACATAGTGCTCCCCCGTCTCACCCGGGTCGAGCCACACGCGGCGGCCGGAATGGATGTCGACCACGCCGATCTTCACCCTCGGGTTGGAGTCCCCCGGCTGCGGAATGCGGATGCTCGTCCAGTCGGGATGGGCACCCGAGAAGTCGGAGAACTGCATCACCGGCTCGGGGGACTCGTCGAGTTGCCAGTAGGCGATGTGCCTGCTGTCGGGCGACCAGTTCCACGCCTGCGCCATGCCGAACTCTTCCTCATAGACCCAGTCGAAATGCCCGTTGTACCTGGTGGCAGTGGCGTCGTCGGTCAGCCGGGTTTCCTTCCCGGCTGAGAGATCGCGGACGAACATGTCGCCGTCGCGCTCGTAGCCCATCATCGCGCCGTCGGGCGAGAGCTCCGCCGTGCGCGCGCCGCGGGCCCCGAGCGTCAACGAGCGGTTGTCGAGCGCGTAGACGTAGTAATCGGACGTGCCGGAACGCCGATAGAGCGGCTGGAACTTCGTCTGGAACACGAGGTGCTTCGAGTCCCGCGCCCACTGGAACGACTGGTAGGCGAACGCCTCCGTGGTCCCCGGGAAGACGAGGCCCTGGGCCCGAAACAGCAGGCTGTCGGATCCCGTGGCGGGATCATAGACACGAATTTCCTCCCCTCCCGAGTCGGTGCGCGCAATGAAGGAGTAGCGGCGGCCGCCGTCGACCCAGTTGACGTTGCGTGGGCCGAACCCGCCGGCGAGCGCGCTCCCGGCGCGCAGCGCCTCCTGCAACGAGGCGAACCCCGTTTTCTGTTGACCCGCCAGCGTGAGGGGCAGGCTCAGGAGAGCGGCGACGAGCGTGCGCATACGAACGGGACGCATGGTGGATAGCTCACGGGCAAAGGATGTAGTAAGGTAATCCCCAACGAGACAGAGAGTCGTGCGGTGCAACAGGTAAAAGGATCGGTGCTCAAGTCCCGCCTGGCCTTCGTGGAGCAGCACGCGGGGAAAGACGGCGTGGAGCGCGTGCTCGCCACCCTCGTGGCCGAGGATCGCGCTGCGCTGCGCAACCTCGTGGCCATCCAGTGGTGCCCGTTCGATCTGGGCAAACGGCTCGACGACGCCATCGTGCAGGTGCTGGGGCACGGCAAGCCGCAGTTCTTCGAGCGTCTGGGGGCCGCGTCCGCGGAGACCAATCTCACCAGTGTCCACAAGGCGTTTCTCACCCCCGGCGACCCGGCCGCGTTTCTCGCGAAGGCGCCGCAGGTCTACAAGCTGTACTACGATACGGGACGCCGGGAGTACACCAAGACAGGACCGAAGGAGGCGGTGCTCACCACACGCGATGCAGAGACGTTCTCCGCTCCCGACTGCCTCACCGTCGTCGGATGGCATCGCAAGGCGCTCGAGATGTGCGGTGCTACGGACGTGCGGATCGTCGAAGAGGAATGCCGGGCGCGTGGCGGCGCGGTGTGTCGCTACCGTATTTCCTGGGCTTAATCCCCCCTCCTTGCGACACTGCCTGAAGGCAGGCACAATAGACTTGGTTTGCCGTTGTGAGATTCCCACGTAACAAGGAGGGACCGTGGGCAAGCGAGCCTTTGTGGTCAGCGTTGGAAGTCGGTTCTTAACCTTAGCCTTGCTCGCCGCCGGATTGTACGGCGTCCCGGCGGTTGCCCAGAACGGTCAAATCAAGGGTATGGTGCGCGACGCCCGCGGCACCGGGATGTCGGGAGCCACGGTCAGGGTCACGAACCAGGGCACCCGCGCGGTCAGCCGCACGACCACGGCGGCCGACGGCAGTTACACCGTCCCCGACCTCGCGCCGGGTGCCTACACCGTCTCCGCGTTCCTGCCCGGACTGCGAGCGGTGCCCCAGAAGGACGTTCAAGTGGCAGCAGGGGCGGAGGTCGCGCTCGACTTCGTGCTGCAACCGCTGGAGCTCGAGGCGATCACCGTCACGGCCATGCTCCGCGAACAAGAGCTGGCCAAGGTGCCCTTCTCCATCGCCGCACCCACCGAGCAGGCCCTGCGCCTGCGCGGGGCGGACAATATCGAAGCCATTGCGACCAACGTGGCCGGGTTCAGCGTGCAGAACCTGGGCCCCGGTCAAAGCCAGGTCGCCATGCGCGGAGCCTCGTCCGGCCAGATCGCCCGGGACCAGCCGGGGGTCAAGGAGGAGGTAGGCGCCTATCTGGACGACGCGGCCATTTCCCTCTCCCTGTTCACGCCGGACCTCGACCTGTTTGACGTCTCGCGCGTGGAGGTGCTCCGCGGCCCCCAGGGAACCCTGTTCGGCTCAGGCTCGCTGGCCGGCACGGTGCGCTACATCAGCAACCAGCCCCAGCTCGGCCAGAGCAGCACCTTTGGCGAGACGGGCCTCAGCGTGATCGACGGCGGAGCCCCGGGCAACACCACCAAGCTCGGCTTCAACGTGCCCATGGGCGACAAGGCTGCGTTCCGGGTGGCGGCCTACGGGACCCGGACGGGCGGCTACATGGACGCGGTGCAGCCCAACCTCACCGTCAGCAAAGACGTCAACGGCAGCAATCGCACTGGCGTGCGGGCGGCTTTTCGGCTCGCACCGAGCGGTCGCCTCAGCATCACGCCGCGCATCGTGTTCCAACGGGTGAAGTCGGACGGGTGGAACCGCCACGACGCCTTCAACATTTTGGCCAATCCGTATACCACCACTCGGCCCAAGGTGACGCTGGGTCCGCGGCAGCTCTTCACCCAGATCGACGAGCCCTTCACCGACGACTTCCTGCTTGGCGACCTGAACCTGCGATACGACTTCGGAGGGGTCACCCTGACCTCGATCACCTCCTACACCCACCGGAACATCCTGGTCGTGCGCGATGCGGGCGCCCTGACCAGCAGCATCACCGGCGGCAGCCAAGGTCTCCCCGCCAATGTGTACACGCTCGACTCGCCGCTCAACGACTCCACCTTTTCCAAGGTGTGGACTCAGGAAGTGCGCCTGTCCGGCGGAACCGACCGCGTCAAGTGGCTCGTGGGCGGCTTCTACAGCAAGAACAAGCGCCACTACGCCCAAGACCTGTTTGTCGATGGGTACGATACCCTCGCGGCGCCAATCCTTGGTGCCCCGTTCGGCTTCACGAGGGGGCAGTATTCCCCCAAGGACCACCTGTTCTGGTCTCTGCTCGACTACGACCTGAAGCAGTACGCCGCCTTCGGCGAAGCGACGCTGTCCGTGGGTCCGCGGCTCGACGTGACCGGCGGCCTGCGCTACTACAACTTCGACGAAAACCGCCAGCAGATCTTCGACGGCATCTTCGGCCAGGACGCCAACGGGGCGGCACAGTTGCAGCCCGGCGCAACCAAAGCCCACGGCATCGCGCCGCGCTTCATCGCCAGCTACAAGGCATCCGACGCGCTCACGTTGAATGCCCAGGCTTCGAAGGGGTTCCGGCTGGGCGGGATCAACGATCCCCTCAACGTCTCGCTGTGCACGCCCGAGGACCGGGTGACATTTGGTGGCCGGAACTCCTGGAAGGACGAAACGGCGTGGAACTACGAGGTGGGCTTCAAGTCGCGGCTGATGGATGGCCGAGCCTCCATCAACATGTCCGCGTTCTACATGGCCATCAGGAACCTCCAGTTGACGGTCACGGCGGGCTCGTGCTCCTCCCGGCTGATCTTCAACGTTGAGAAGGCCCGCAGCCAAGGGCTCGAGCTCGAGGTCACGGCCACCCCTGACGAGCACTGGGACTTCTCAGTTTCCGCGGGCCTCAACAACTCCGAGCTGCAGTCCACAGTTACCTCCGCGGGGCAAGTGGTATCCGGCATGAAGTCGGGCAACCGCCTACCCAGTGTGCCAAAGGTTCAAGGGAGCGCCGGCGCCACTTACGGGTGGCAGGTGAGCCAGGGGTCGCGGGCCTTCCTTACGGGCAGCTTCCAGTTCGTCGGCTCGCGCTACACGCAGATCGGCGACCAGGCGACGGGTTTCGGCACCGTCGACATGAACTCGTTCGCGGCGGGGGGCGGGGCCACCATCGGCGGGCCCCTGACGCAGGCCACGTTCACGTTCGATCCGCTGCTGCCGTCTTACAGCATCGTCAATTTCCGGGCCGGGCTGATGCGCGACACTTGGGAGGTCGCGGTCTTCCTCAACAACCTGACCGACACACGGGCCTCCCTGGCCCTGGACCAGGAGCGGGGAACCCGCGGCCGCGTGGGCTTCTTGACCAACCAGCCGCGCACAGTGGGGGTGACGCTCCGCTTCAATTACTGAGTGTCGCATGGTGCGTGCCGAGCCCCGGGTTCCCCGGGGCTCGGCCGCGCCTAGAGCATCCACGAGCGGGTTGAAGGTCAGAATACGTTGAGCACCGCGACTCGCCCCCCCATGCCGTCCGGCACACTCGGCACCCCGTCGGGGATCCGCCACGGCGCACCGTCGATGAAGACCATGAACCGGTGCGGGCCCGCGGGTAACGCGATGAGCAGCTCCCACCGGTCGGGATCCGACTGCACCAGCGGCGTTGCCGTCCACTCGTTCCAATCACCGGCGATCGCGACACGATGGGCGTCCCGCAGCCGCAGCCTGATCACGATCCCGTCGCCCCGCCGGAAGGCAGTCAGCGACCGTGAGCGCACCAGGGTGGTGGGTGCGTCACGGCGGGATGGGAGGTGGACCCGGAGGCCGACGGATACGAACCCGCTCGCCGGCAACCCCTGGTACGGGTCGGGCAGGACGTTGCCACCCGATGCCTCGAGCGAGACGCCCGGGGCGAGGCGAAGCTCTACGGCTGCCAGGCCGGCCCCTCTCGATCCGTATATCTGACTCACTCGCGCCGAGGTCGAGATGCGGGCCTCGACGCGGCTGGTGTGGAGTATCAGGCCACCGGTGAGGTCTGTATACCAGGCTCCGAGGAATCGCGTCGGCTCGATACTCGCGAACAGCTGAGTGCCCGCCGGCACGGTCTGCCACCAACCACGGATCCGCGCGCGCCACGCGGTGACGGGGATCTCGTGGACGATCCATCCCGAAGCCGGCCCCGAAGCCACGCCGACGCCCCATCGCGGCGCGGCGAACAACGCCTCAACACCGAGTTGCCCCGCTCCACTTCCGGTGCCGCGCCCGCTCGCGGCGCCGGAGAGCTGAGCGTCCACGGCAAGGCGCCAGCGATCGGCCAACGGCGGAGTCGCCGCCCACAGCGCGAGACGGCCTTGCACGTAGCCATTACCGGAAGGGAGCTCCGCGAGTGTGCCGTCCGCCGTGATGCTCCTGCCGGGGCTCAGGAGCTGCACGGCGGGACCGAGGGAGACGACCCCGAGCGTCGAGCCTCCGGGGAAGCGCACGGTTCCGAATCCGAGACCAAGCGAGACGTCAGCTTGTGCCCGAGCGGACGCCGGGCAAACGACGAGCAGCGCTCCCGCGATCGGTCCCACGAGCCGGCCGGCCATAGAACCCGCAAAATACGAAGGGGCGCAGATCGCTGCGCCCCCCTGACCGTTGACGGCGGTCCGGCCTCAGCTGCGAACGGCTGCGATGGCCTCCGCGTGCCGCCGCGTGAGGCTCGTGAGCCACGCGAGCACGGTGAGCTCTCCAGGGACATAGCGTTCGGCTTGGCAAAACGCCTCGAGGAAGGCCTGGGAGACCGCTCGCTCGGCCCGGCTCGGATCAGGGATGATCCCGATCGCCACGGCATAAGCGGTGCGTTCGTGCCGCGCCAGCAGCTCGTCGAGCGCCGCACCGTCCTTGGTCACCATGCGTGCGACAAGGTCGCGGTCGGGATGCAACCGCCGGTCGGTGGTGGAGTCGAGCACTGACGGCCTCCTCGGCAGGGGACTGACGCTACCGGACTGAGTGAAGATGGCCCGACGGGACGACAGGTAACGCACCTCACAGGGGTCGAATCGACAATGCGTTACCAAACGGCCGATCGGTGCATCTTCAGGACGGTTGCCGGGGGCTCCCCGGCCTCCTAGCATCCCGCGGGGTGCGGACGATCCAAGGGGACCGGGTGGAGCGAACGGCGGAGCCGTCCGATGGGGCGGTCGTTCGAGCAGTGCTGACGGGGGACGTCGAGCAATACGCCGTCCTCGTGCGTCGTTACAAGGACCGATACGCGCGGTACGCCACCCGGATGCTGGGGTCGGCGGACGCCGCCGAGGATGCGGTTCAGGATGCCCTGATCCGGGCGTACGACCGGCTGGCGCAGTGCCGGGACCCGGAGAATTTCGCGGGATGGTTCTTCCTTATTCTGCGGAATCGTTGCTTCGCCGAACGGCGGCGCGATCGGCGAGCGGATGGACTGGACCAGGCATCGGCGGTGACGGCACCCGACGCCTCACACGTGTCGCTCGAGCGGGAAGAACGGGTTCGCTCGGTCGAGCAGGCGTTGCTCCACCTGACGCCGGAGCAGCGGGAGGTGTTCGTGTTGAAGCACGTTGAGGAATTGTCCTACGATGAAATCGCCGCGCGCGTGGGCACCGGCGTGCCGGCCTTGAAGATGCGCATGCACCGGGCCTACGACCGGCTGCGGGAGCTGCTCGGAGGGACGCGATGAGCCAAGAATTCGATTTGCCGCCATCGCTGCGCGCAGAGGTCGAAGCGGCGCGTCGGCAGGTCTCGCTCTCGCCCGAGCTCGAGGCGCGCGTGATGGCGGCCGTCCGGCGCCGCGCGGCATCGCCGCAGCACCGTGCCTGGCGCTGGCTGACCGCGCCCAGCGTGCCCCCATGGGCGTTGCTGGCGGCGGCCGCCGCAGCGCTCCTCGCGTTTGTCCTACTCCGGCCGGCGTCCGTCGGCAGTCCGGGGGTGGCCTCCCCCCTAGCGACGGCCGTCGGACCGGAGAGCATTTACGTGCGGTTCATCCTCGTCGCCCCGAACGCCCGGGAGGTCGCCCTGGCGGGCACCTTCAACGGGTGGGATCCGTCTGCCGCGCCGCTCGCCCGCGCCGATACGGAGGGGACGTGGACGGTGACCGTCGCGCTCCCTGTCGGTCAGCACCAGTACGCGTTCGTCGTGGACGGCCGGCGCTGGGTCCCGGATCCCGCCGCCCCCGCGGTGGATGACGGCTTCGGCCGCAAGAACAGCGTCGTCAGCGTCAGCGCCGCGCAAGGGCGGATACTATGAGCCATCGCGCGGCGTGGCTGATGCTGGCGATGGTGCTCGGGCCCGAGCTCGCCGCGCAAGGTGATGTCACGGCGCGGCTCGCGGGCCGCGTTCCCCCGGCAATCGCCGCCGCCGTCACGGCGCTGGCGGACTCCGCCCGGGCTCGCGGGCTGCCGGTCGCGCCGCTGGTCGACAAGGCGCTCGAAGGGGTGGTCAAGGGCGTGCCGGCGGACCGCATCCTGCCCGCCGTGCGCACGGTGTTGGACCAGCTCGACGCGTCGGCCTCCGCGCTGCGCGCGACGAGCAGCACGCCACCCGGGGACGATGCTGTGGAGGCGGGCGGGTTCGCCCTGGCGGCAGGTCTCACCCCCGGTGATATCGGCGCAATCGCACGGTCCGCGGACCGATCCCGCCCGACGGCCGTCGCCCTACAGGTCGCCGGCGCGCTCGCCGCGATGGGTGTGCCGCGCGCCCAGACCGTCGGACTGGTGCGGGCGGCGATCCAATCGGGCCGACCGGTAGGAGATCTCGTGAGCCTGCCCGGACAAGTCCAGGCAGCCATGGCCCGGGGCGCTCCGCCGGCGGCGGCTGCCGCGGGTCTCGAGCGGGCGGCCGCGGCGCACCAGGCTCCGCGGCCCAACGGACAGGGAAAGGGACAGGGCAACCCGCACAAGCCCTGACGCGCGTTACTCCGCTACCGGGAGAGGGCTCTTTAGGGAACGAGACCCAACTTCCACGCGGGAGCCAAGTGAATCATGCGATCGTCCAAATACTGGATGCTGATCCTGGCGGCCGGGCTCGCTGGCTGCGAGGCCGGCGCCGGGCCTCAGATGAGCCATGTCTTCGTGCGGCTCACTGATGACCCGGCGTGCGGTATCAGCGACATGACAGTGAAGTTTTCCACGGTTTACCTAATCGGAGCCGACGGGACCTCCCGTTTCACCATCCCCACCGATCCCAGCATCGAATACCATCTGCTGGATCTCCGAGATGGCGTCACGGCACTGCTGGGTGATAAGGCGATTCCGGCCGGCGATTACGCGCAGCTGCGACTGGTCGTCGACCAGGCGTCAGTGTTGCTCGAGGGGGAAACGGTTGCTCGCGTGCTCAAGGTACCAAGCGGAATGGAGACGGGGATAAAAGTCGAGTTCGGGGGGCCCGTCCACATCCAGCCTGGTCGGACGGATCTCACGGTGGACTTTGACCTTTGCCGCAGTTTCGTCATCACCGGCCCGACTCCGCCGCGTCAGGTGCTGTTCAAGCCCGTGATTCACGGCGTCGTGACAGACCAATCCGGTTCGATTTCGGGCACGTCGACCCCGGTTGAGGCGAAGGGTTTGCTGTTCGCCATCAAGGGAACTGACACGGTCACAACGGACAGCGCGAATGTGACCGACGGAACCTATTCTCTGCCGCTGTTGCCTGCCGGGGACTACAAGGTTCTCGACAGCACGACGGTGAGCGGCTTCGCGTCGAAATCGGTCCTGGTGACGGTGGGCGTCGGACAACACGTGACGCAGGACTTCAACCTGACACCCTAGCCCGACGGCGTAGGACTCCAAGGGGGCGGCGGGCGGACGGTTGCAGCGTCCGCCCGCCGTGGTCTGTGGAGAGATGGCGTTTTGGTCGCTAGATTCCTCGCCCCATGCCCATCTCACATACACTCGGGTTTCCACCGCTCGGCGCCGCGCGCGAGCTGAAGCGCGCCACGGAAGGCTACTGGAGCGGGAAAGTGGCGCAGTCGGACCTGCTTCGCACCGGCGCCGAGCTGCGCGCCCGCCACTGGCGGCTGCAGCACGAAGCCGGGATCGACCTCCCCCCGTCCAACGACTTCTCCTTCTATGATCGGATGCTCGATACCTGCGCCATGGTCGGTGCGGTGCCGTCGCGCTACGAGTGGAACGGGCCGGTCGTCGATCTCGCCACCTACTTCGCGATGGCGCGGGGGGTGCAGCAGGGCGGCCGCGACGTCACGGCGATGGAGATGACGAAGTGGTTCGACACGAATTACCACTACATCGTTCCCGAGCTGACGCACGACCAGTCCTTCCGGCTCGCTTCCTCCAAACCCGTGGACGAATTCTCGGAAGCGTCGGCCCTGGGGATTCGCACCACACCGGTGCTCATCGGCCCGCTCACGTTCCTGCTGCTCGCGAAGGAGAAGGGCGTCCGGTTCAACCGCCTCGACCTGCTTGAGCAGCTGCTGCCCGTCTACGGGGAGCTGCTGCAGCGTCTGGCCGCGGCGGGCGCGCAGTGGGTGCAGGTGGACGAGCCGTGTCTCGCGCTCGATCGCACACCGGCGGAGCTGGAGCGCTACCGCGCGGCCTACGGCTTTCTGGCCGAGCGCTCCGGCAGCGCCAAGATCCTGCTCGCGACTTACTTCGCCGGGTTGGATGACAACGCCGCCACGGCGCTCGCGCTGCCGACGCACGGCCTGCACGTGGATTTTGTCCGGGCGCCGGGGCAGCTCGACGCGCTGCTCGAGCGTTGGCCGGCGGGGCGCGTGTTGTCGGCGGGTGTGGTGGATGGTCGCAACGTCTGGCGCACCGACCTGGACGCGGCGCTCGCCTTGCTGGAGCGGGCGCAACGGAAGGTAGGCCCCGATCTCCTCTGGGTCGCGCCGTCGTGCTCGCTGCTGCACGTGCCGATCGACCTCGCGCTCGAGACCGGGCTCGATCCGGAGATCAAGCCCTGGCTCGCCTTCGCGACGCAGAAGCTGGGAGAAGTGGCCACGCTCACTCGCGCCCTGCGCGCTGGGCGCGGGGCGGTGGAGGCAGAGCTCGCGGAAAGCCGGCGCGCCGCGGCCGGCCGCCGCGCCTCGCCGCTCACCCTGAATGCCGTGGTGCGCCAGCACGTCGCGGCCGTGCAAGCCGGAGACCTGAAGCGGGCGACGCCCCACGCCGAGCGTCGTCGCCGGCAGCTGGAGCTGCCGCGTTTTCCCACGACCACGATCGGGTCCTTTCCCCAGACGTCCGAGGTGCGCGCGGCGCGACGCCGGTTCACGGACGGTCAGCTTTCCCAAGCCGAGTACGAGCGCTTCATCGAAGAGCAGATCACGAAGGCGCTCACGCTCCAGGAAGAGATTGGCCTGGACGTGCTGGTGCACGGCGAATTTGAGCGCAACGACATGGTGGAGTACTTCGGTGAACAGCTGGCCGGGTTCGTGTTCACCGAGCACGGCTGGGTGCAGTCCTATGGCACCCGGTACGTGAAGCCGCCGATCATCTTCGGCGACGTGGCCCGTCCGCGGCCGATGACGGTACGCTGGTCGGCGTTCGCGCAGTCGAAAACCAAGCGCCCCGTGAAGGGCATGCTCACCGGACCGGTGACGATCCTGCAGTGGTCGTTCGTGCGCGACGATCAGCCGCGGAGCGACACGGCGCGACAACTGGCGCTCGCGATCCGCGGGGAAGTGAAGGATCTCGAGGCCGCCGGGATCCGCATCATTCAAATCGACGAGCCAGCGCTGCGGGAAGGGATGCCATTGCGACGCGCCGAATGGGCGGCGTATCAGGACTGGGCGGTGACGGCCTTCCGCCTCGCGACGAGCGGGGTGGGAGACACGACCCAGATCCACACCCACATGTGTTACAGCGAATTCAACGACGTCATACAGGTGATCGCCCGGATGGATGCGGATGTCATCTCCATCGAGAACGCGCGCTCGGGGTCGGAGCTGTTACGGGCGTTCGAGCAGTATCACTATCCCAACGAGATCGGGCCGGGCGTTTACGACATCCACTCGCCCCGGGTGCCCGCGGTCGGGGAGATCGTCACCGCGCTCCAGGCGCTGCGCAAAGTGCTCGACGAGCGCCAGATCTGGGTCAATCCCGATTGCGGCCTGAAGACGCGCGGCTGGGAGGAGACCGTGCCGTCCCTTCGCAATATGGTCGCGGCGGCGCGGCAAATGCGGGATGCGGGCACGGGGAAGCGGGAAGGGTGAGGGTCCCTTATACTGGGAGTATGGCTTCACCCGACATCCGGATAACGGCTGAGCCCGTCGATCAGCAGCGCTGCAAGTTCCTGGTGGACCGACCGGTCTATCAGGGCGTGCGGCGCTTCGCGTCGCGCAGCGAGGCTCAGGGCTCGCCGCTCGCCGAGGCGTTGTATGCGATCCCGGGCGTGAGCGAGGTCATCGTGTCGGCCAATCTCGTCACGGTGGTGAAGGACTCCCCGGAGCCCTGGCAGGTGGTGGGGAAGTCGGTCGGCCTCGCGATCCGACAGGCGCTCGCCGCTGCGACACCGCCCGTCGTCGAGAAGGCGCCCGCCTCAGGGTCCACCCGCCAATCCGACGACGAGCTCTACGAGCGTGTGAACGACCTGTTCGAGCAACAGGTCAACCCGATGGTGGCCCGCCACGGCGGCCGCGTCGAGCTGATCGACGTGCAGGACGCCGTCGTGATGCTGCGCATGGGCGGGGGGTGTCAGGGGTGCGGCATGGCAAGCGTGACGCTGCGTCAGGGCATCGAAGGGATACTCACCGAGCACATCCCGGAAGTGAAGGGCATCGTGGACATCACCGATCACGCCTCCGGGAACAACCCCTACTTCGCCTCCGCCAAGAAGTAGCCTGTCTCGCCTCCTCCTGCTGCTCCCGACCGCCACGTACCGGACCACCGCATTCGTGGAGGCGGCGCGCCGGCTGGAGGTCGATCTGACGGTTGCATCCGAGCAGCCGAGCACCTTCGAAGCGTCTCGCCCCGAGGCGCTCCTCACCCTGGCCTTCGCAGATCCCGAGCGCGCGGCTCAGCAGGCCCGCGGCTTCGCCGCGCGACATCCGATAGATGCCGTGCTGGGCGTCGACGACGATACGGTCGTCGTCGCGGCGGAGATCGGCCTCGCCCTCGGTCTCGACGGGAACGTCGTTGCCGCCGTGGAAGCCGCGCGGGACAAACATCGCCAGCGCGAGCTCATGGCTCAACATGGCGTGCCGGTTCCCGGGTTTCAGCTGCACCGGCTCGAGGACGACATCGACGGAATCGCCCGCACCCAGGCGTACCCGTGCGTCGTGAAGCCGCTCCGCCTGTCCGCCTCACGCGGCGTCATCCGGGCGAACGACGCCCGCGAGTTCATCGCCGCCGTACGGCGGCTCGCAGCGATTCTCGCCCAACCCGATGCCGCCGCGTGCGCCGAGGCGGCCGGCGTATATCTGGTCGAGGAGTACATCCCCGGCGCCGAGGTCGCGCTCGAGGGGTTGCTCTCGGGAGGGCGGCTGCACGTGCTCGCCCTGTTCGACAAGCCAGACCCGCTCGATGGCCCGTTCTTCGAGGAGACGATCTACGTGACGCCTTCCCGCCTTCCTGAGATCGCGCAGCGGGCGCTCGAGGAGACGGTAACCCGGGCCGCTGGGGCGATCGGACTCACGCGTGGGCCGGTGCACGCCGAGCTGCGCTGGAACGACCGCGGGCCGTGGCTCATCGAGCTGGCGGCGCGACCGATTGGGGGGCGCTGCAGTGCGGCACTGCGATTCCAGGACGGAGCGACGCTCGAAGAGCTGGTGATTCGCGAAGCGCTGGGGATGGCACCGGGCTCGCGCGCGCGTGAGACCCAGGCGGCCGGCGTGATGATGATTCCGGTGCCCGGCGCGGGAATTCTACGAGAGGTCCGTGGTGTAGCCGAGGCGCGCGCCGTGCCAGGGGTCGAGGATGTCGTCATCACGGCCCACCGCGGCCAGGAGATGGTGCCGTGGCCCGAGGGGTCCCGGTATCCAGGGTTCATCTTCGCCCGGGGCGCGGAACCCGAAGCAGTGGTGGCGGCGCTGCACGCGGCGCACCGCCGGCTGACCTTCGTGCGGGACCGTCAGACCGACTAGCCGTGCGGTTCCCGCTCCCGCGCGATCCCTGGCCGCGGCTCGCGACCGAGAGCGCTACCCGGCGCGGGCAGCTCGCGATCTATGCGCTGATCCTCCTCTTTGCAGTCGCCGAGATCGTGCGGTCGCTCGGCCGCCAGCATGCGGTGATCTTCGAAGGGTATGTGCAGGTCGGTGATCTCGTGCTGTCCGGCGGCGACCCCTACAGCCTGCGTCTCAACACCTGGCCACCGTTCTTCTTCTTCGTCGGCGCCGCCGTGTCGTTGCTGGCGAAGCTCTCCCCGACCGTCGCCCTGCTGGTTTGGCAGATCGGCGACGTCTTCGCGATCTGGGGCTGCTGCCGGCTGGCAGCGTGGCTCCTCGCCCCGGGCGACTCAGGACCGACCTTCTGGCCGCGCGACGCCGACCACTGGGCGTTCGGCTCGGCCGACGTCCTGGTGCCGTTTCTCATGACGGCGCGACTGTTCCAGGAGCACGTGCAGCACACCCAGATCAATGCGCAGATCCTGTTTCTCGTGTTGCTCGCGTTCACGCTGTTCCGTGAGCAGCGCATCGCGGCTGGGGCCCTGTCGCTTGCCGTCGCCGCGAGCATGAAGGCCGTTCCGATTCTGCTCCTACCCTACCTGCTCTACAAGCGCGCCTGGCGTGAGCTCGGCTGGACGATGGCGTTTCTCGCGCTGCTGAACATTGCGCTGCCGGCGGCCGTGTTCGGGCCGGCGCGGGTGCTCAGGGACTGGCGGACCTGGCGTATCGTAGCGGCACGCGAGACCGCGGACCCGACGCCGCACTTCATGAACCAGTCGTTCCCCGCCGCGCTGAAGCGCTTGCTCACCACAGCGGGGAGCGCGCATGACCCGATTCACTACGCGATCGCCGATTGGTCCGCGCGGGGCGTGCAATGGGCGTTCGCCGCCGCCACTCTCGCGGCGGCGCTCGTGCTCGCGTGGCGCTTCCGCCGGCACCCGCGCGATTGGGGCGATCACCGCACCGCAGCCGAGCTCGCGATCCTGCTCGGTGCGGTGGTCGTGGTGGATCCGCTGGCCTGGAAGGCCCACTATGTGGTGCTGATCGTCCCCTACTCGTTCGTGTGGTGGATGTTGCGGCGGCTTCCCGCGGGGGCGCCGGGCCGGGTGTGGCGCTGGGCCTTGTGGTGGGGCAGCTTCGTCTGCATCACCCTCAGCGCGCCCGCCCTGGTGGGGCGGCACCTGCGTGACGTGCTGGAATCGTTGAACGTAATCCTGATCGGAGCGTTGTTGCTGTTGGCCCTGGCGGTTTCCCTGGCGGGCCGAAGCGCGCCCGCCGGCGAGCCGGTAGCTTGGGAATCTACGTGACCCATCCGCAGCGTCTTACTCTAGAGGAAGAACGCAGCCTGCTCGTCCGCCTGCGCGCGCACGAGGAAGCGGCGCTCGGGGAGTTGTACGATCGACTTTCGCCCTGGGTGCTGGGCGTCGGCTACCGCATCCTCGGCGATGCCGATGAGGCGGATGAGGTGCTGAGCGACGTGTTCGTGCAAGTGTGGCGTCGGATCGACCAGCACGATGCGCAGCGCGGCCCGCTCACGCCGTGGGTGCTGTCGATCGCCCGCAATCGCGCGCTCGATCTGCTGCGTCGCCGTCAGCGCTGGTGGCGCAAGGTGGAGCGCGTGGAACGGACTGGGACGGTGGACGGCGAGGATCCCGCGCTCGCGGCGGACGCCGCGGAGGCAGCGGTGCCCGGCTGGCCGGTGCATCGCGCAGTGCACCAGGCGGTCGGCGCGCTGCCTGAGGAGCAGCGACAGGTCGTGCTGCTCGCGTACTTCGAAGGGCTGTCGCATTCCGAGATCGCGCAGCGGACCGGGAATCCGCTCGGCACGGTCAAGACGCGGTTGCGGCTCGCGCAACAGAAACTGGAGGAGAGTCTACGATTTCTGAAGGACTGGACGGCATGAGCGACTGGTTGGGAATGGCCGCCGGTCCGCGAACCCCGCGGCCCGAGCTGAAAGCACGGATTCTGGCGCGTGCGACCGTCGCGCCGCGCCGCCTGGGGTGGCCGCTCGCGGCGGCCGCGCTCCTGATGCTGGGGCTCCTGGGGAGCGGGCTGCTGTGGCGCCGGGCGGTGAGGCTGCAGGCCGCTCTCGCCGCGGCGCGAGACACGCTCGGTCTCCTGCGGCAACCCGGGACCCGCGTAATCGCGATTCCAGTCGTTACGGCCGGCCGGCCGGGCGAGCTGACGATCTTCGCCGACAGCCTCTCGCACCGCTGGCTCGTGACGTGCCACAACCTCACGCCGAACGCGCCCGGAGAAGCCTACCAGCTGTGGTTCGTGACGGAGCGCGGGATGCGCACGGCGGC
>Ga0326726_10001906_pt1 | contig 19359 bp, 18 predicted proteins | sample MHFenrmetagenome_2_FD_207603 | JGI IMG/M metagenome (GOLD analysis project Ga0326726, IMG submission 207603) | Lab enriched peat soil microbial communities from Michigan Hollow, Ithaca, NY, United States - MHF15MN | ecosystem: Environmental > Terrestrial > Soil > Wetlands > Peat | place: USA... | reverse complement strand
ATGAATGAATTAATTGATTATTATTTAAATTTTCTTGCAGTTGAAAAAGGGGCTTCTCGACTCACACTGGAAGCCTACAGTCACGATTTAAATAGATACATTAGCTTTGTTCAGAATCATGGTATTCGAACAATTGTGGATATTACTCCCGATGATGTCATCTCTTATTTGGCACAAGTTAACAAAGATGGACTTAATGCAAGATCTGTAAACAGAGGGCTCGCTGCAATAAGGGGATTCTATAAGTTTCTCCTCCGCGAGAAAAAAATTGACACCAATCCTGTGGCAAATATAGAACTAGCAAAGGTTTGGACACGGCTTCCGGATACGTTAAGCCAGGAAGAGATGAACCTGCTCCTGGCTCAGCCAGGTATCAAAACTCCTGCTGCCGTTCGGGATACGGCTATGATGGAACTCATGTATGCAACGGGGGTTCGCGTCTCGGAATTGATTTCTTTGACCATTGATAATATTAAGTGGCAGGTAAGAATTCTGGTTGTTATGGGAAAGGGCAGCAAGGAGCGCATTGTCCCCATAGGGAGATCGGCATATGATTGCCTGCAGGAATATGTAGATCAGGCAAGACCACATTTTGCAAAAGGAAAGAGAACGAACATCATCTTTCTCAGTAGATCGGGCGAAGGATTGACGCGTCAGGGTTTATGGAAAATTCTGAAAAAGTATGTAACTAAAGCCGGCTTTCAAAAAAAAGTCCATCCGCATACTTTCAGACACTCTTTTGCATCTCATTTACTTGAAGGTGGAGCCGATCTTCGCTCTGTTCAGATTATGCTCGGGCATGCAGATATATCAACGACACAGATATATACGCACATTACTCGCGACAGATTGAAGTATATTCATAAACAGTACCATCCGAGAGGTTGATAAAGGGATTCAAAGGTATATCATGGAAAGTAACTTGCCGGACAGAAAAGGGAAGGGATACGAAAGGCCAAACAGACGCTTTATTATTGCAGGAAGTATAGCCGCTGCGGCTGTTGTTCTTGTAGTTTTCTGGATTGCAATCAATTACCTTTTTTTTGATCAAGTACATGAATCTCCTATTAGTCTTATGAGACTAAAAAATACGTTTTCGTTTGTCTTTCTTGGGAATAAGCCGGAGTTGTATTATCTGGATATAGAAAAAAGCGGAAAGGACTATAGGTTGAGAAAGGGTGATATTTTTGACGTTTCTTATCGTGACGAATTTGTCATCAAGGACATTTCTACAGATGTTTTTTTCAATCGGGGGATATCAGTAAATGTTGAAGGTTTGGGTGTACAGGATCATTTCAGGGTAATGCTTCGAGGCCTTGATCTTGTTGATAAAGTTCTCATGGCCCGTGGGAAAAGCGCTGATAAAGGAGCAATTGATGCAGGTAGTATCATAGTGAAATATCACGATAAGATCATCGCTTCGATTCCCATGAGAGTTATTGTCACACCTCAAGATTGGCTTAGATATGCAAAGAGTTCGGAGAATCAACTCGCCCAGATCGAGTTTCTCAAAAAGGCAATTGCCATGAATAAGAATGACATAGGCGTTCGAAAGATGCTTGCTGTACTCTATTATAAATCAGGTGATATAGATAAAGCGATTGTTCAGTACAACAGTATTGTTGCACTGAAACCAAATGATGCTTCTGTTTTGATGGAACTTATGAAGTGTTATATAAGCGCCAAAGACAATAATAAAGCGATCAAGACAGGTATAAAGCTGATTAAGATAGATCCGAAAAATGCCTCTGCCTTTGCTAATATTGCTTACGCATACAGCAATACCGGAGCGTGGGAAAAGGCCATTGTTAACTATAAGGAGTCACTGAGGCTAAATCCGAATGATACAGAAGTACGGTTTAAACTTGGAGAGGCATATGAAAAGGCCAAAGATTTTAAAAGCGCAATTGAACAGTATAAATATGCCTCGTCAAAGGCACGAGAATCTGAGCATGTAATGATCGCATTAGCTGGAGCCCACCTCAAGTCCGGAAACTATGACGACGCTATCAGATTGTACAGGGAAATTATAGTAAAGCAACCGCGAAATGCCTCGGCCTATGCAAACTTGGGCCTTGCCTATGGCGGAAAGGGACAGTGGAAAGAAGAAGTGGAGAATTATAAGAAGGCAATTTCACTAAATCCAAAGGATTCTGTTGTTCACTTTAATCTTGCTGCTGCCTATGAAAAGAAAAACCAGGATCAGGAGGCATATCGTGAATACCAAAACATATTGAGGATAAACCCGGGTGATCTTGAAGCCCTCACTAGATTGGCAGACATCGACTTTAAAAACAAACGTTACAGTGAAGCAATCAAGCTTTACGAGAAACTTGTGAAATCTTCACCTAGAAAAGCATCCATTTATGCTAATCTTGGATTTGCTTATGGAGAACTTAAGAAATATAAACAGTCTTCAGAAAACTATGAGAAGTCGATCAAGTACGGGATAAAAGATCCACAGGTCCATTATAATCTTGCTTCTACATATAGTAAGCTTGGCAGGACGAAAGAGGCTGTTCGAGGATATGAAAAGTTTGCGTCATCTCATCCCACTATGGAAGTTTTGGATATACTGGCGGATTATTACGTAAAGGAAAAACAATATGAAAATGCCATCAAGACTTATAAGAAAATGATGACCCTCAATCCCAAAAGGGCATCTACTTACTCAAGTCTGGGCTATGTGTATAGCCTTAAAAATGATATTGATAAGGAAATTAAATATTATAGAATGTCATTGCAGTATGATGCAGAGGATGATGATGTTTATTTAAATCTGGGAGCAGCATATGAAAAGAGGGGGATGTATCAGGATGCCCTCAAAGCATATACAGCTGCCTATGAGTTAAATCCTGATTCAAGTAGTGCGGCTAAAAAAATTCCAGCATTAAAAATCAAGATATTACAACAAAAGCATAAGGAATCATGACTTGGAGAAAAGATATGGGAAGGAGCAGACAGATAAAGAATAACACACGACATGATATCAGAAGGAAAAATGGGTAAAGAATGATGAGGCAAATTATCCTGAATGATATGGTAATTGGAGGAGGAGCTCCATTTGTCCTGATTGCGGGCCCCTGTGTCATTGAAGAGGAAGAGACAACGAGGGAAATTGCACTTTTTCTTAAAAACATAACCGGACAATTGAAAATACCTTTCATATTCAAGGCATCATATGACAAAGCAAACAGGACGTCTGTGGATTCCTTTCGGGGACCGGGCATTACAAAAGGACTTCAGATTCTGTCTGCTATAAAAAATGATTTTGGCATCCACATCCTTTCAGACGTGCATCGTTTTGAAGAAATAGGGGCGGCTGCAGAGGTTATTGATGTGTTACAGATACCTGCATTTCTTTGCCGACAAACTGACTTCGTCATCGAAGTGGCAAGAAATGCTAAAATCGTCAATATTAAGAAGGGTCAGTTTCTGGCGCCGTGGGATGTGAAAAATATAATTGTGAAGGCATCTTCAACAGGGAATGAAAATATAATGATAACGGAAAGAGGAGCAACTTTCGGGTACAATAATCTCGTGGCCGATTATCGTTCAATCCCTATATTAAGAGAGATGGGTTATCCCGTGATATTCGACGCCACACACAGCGTTCAATTACCCGGAGGAATGGGTACAGCTTCCGGAGGCCAGAACGATATGGTCCCCTACCTTTCTCGGGCAGCCGTTGCTGTTGGAGTCGATGGACTCTTCTTGGAAGTACACCCAAATCCTGAATGCGCCATGTGTGATGGTCCGAATTCAGTACGGCTTGATTCACTTTCTGACCTCCTTCATACACTCATGCAGATTGATGGGATAGTCAAAGGAATAATGGATGTTGGGAAAAAGTAAAGCGGGGTAAACATGGTAGATATTTTTGTGGATAAGGTGCTGAATGAGAAGATTAGAACAATCAGTCTACTGGTGTTGGATGTTGACGGTGTCATGACAGACGGGAAAATAATCATTGATGACATGGGACGGGAAATTAAAAATTTTGATGTGAAAGACGGGCACGGAATCAAGATATTAATGAGGTATGGTATTGATGTCGTCCTGTTGACAGGAAGACGGTCAGTCGTGGTTGAACATCGTGCTAAAGATCTAGGAATTGGAGAAGTTCATCAGGGTATTTTAAACAAACTGGAAATCTTCGAGGAGATTCTCCGAAAAAGATCTCTGCGCTACGAAAATATAGCATTTATCGGAGACGATATAGTGGATATCCCTTTGCTAAAAAGAGTCGGGTTCTCTGTTGCTGTAGCTGATGCATCTGAAGATGTTAAGAAATGTGTTGACTACATTACAAAAAAAAGAGGTGGGAACGGTGCCGTCAGAGAAGTGTGTGAATTAATACTAAGGGCCCAGGGCAAATGGGTCGACGTGGCTAGGAAGTACGAGTTTCTTTAGATTACAAAATAGTTGTATTAATAATCGCGCAAAAAGTTGACTGTTGAATAGCGGATGAACTTGTCATGATAATGTTAGGGGGTGCGTTTGAACTTTACTTATGAGCAAACGGGTGATATAAAAAAAGAGAGGTTTTGAAGGAATTATTCTCATAGTTCAAAATAAGTGAGAATAAGTCATGACTTTCAAAAAAAGAAGACCAGGTTAATGAAGTTTAATAAAAAGGCAGCTATTATCACCGTGGTGATTGTCATAGTTGTTTCAGTCGTAGCCGCCGTAATGATTATAGAGAGCAGAGAATCTTCCCAAGGCCCGCTCCTTAGGATCACGTCGGACAATGTGGATCTCCAGGTTAAGGATGTTAATTATACAGACGTGGGAGATTCAGGTTTAAAGTGGGAGATCAAAGCGGATAGTGCCAAGTATGTCAAAAGTGAAAACCTTGGCATGTTTGATCAGGTAAGGGTCAAACTTGTAATGGAAGATGGAAGAACCCTTGTCATGACAGGCGATAAAGCTAAGTTACACACGGACACGAAAAATATTGAAATTTCAGGGAATGTGAAGATTATCTCTGACAAGGGTGATTACCTGACTACAGATGTTCTGAAATATTCAGGTTCAGAACGGCGAATTTATACCGAAGCTCCCGTTAAGATGGAGAACCCCCGCATGGAGGTTCGAGGGGTGGGGATGTCCTTTTCTTTAGAAGATAAAGATGTTGCTTTATTGTCTAGAGTGAAAGCCAATATAAAGTAGTGCGACTGGTAGCACATTTGGCAAGAACAAAACTGGAGGTGTGGGCTCTCCATAACTATATGTGGACTTTGATATGAGACATAAAATTATTATTTCTTTAATACTGACCTTTCTGTGTTTTACATATATAGAAGCAAAGGAGGTTGATACAAAGAAGAGACTGAAAATAGATAGGGATCAACCAATACAGATTGTTTCTAACCGCATGGATGCTTACAATGAAGATAGAATGGTTGTATTTTCGGGAAATGCAGTTGCCACGCAGGGGGATAAAATTATAAAGTCAGACCGTCTCTTGTTTTATTATAAAAAAGATTCACGCGTGCCTGAAAAGGCTGGTTCTCAAAATATCGGGAACACAGGGGATTTGGAAAAAATTGAGGCAAAAGGTCATGTTACAATAACGCAGGGTCAGAGGGTTGTAACCGGGCAAGATGCTGTTTTTTACCAGGATTCACAACAAATTATTGTAACAGGTGGTGCTGTATTGAGTGAAGGGAAAAACGTTATCCGGGGTGACAGGATAGTGGTGTACCTTAATGAAGACAGAGGTGTTGTTGAAGGCCTTGAAAAGAATAGAGTTAATGCTACAATATATCCTGAGGACAGGAAAGACAAAAAAAAATAAAGCGCAAGTTGCAGAATTTTTCAAGCTTCGTCATATTAATGCGGTCGATCATAAACGTATAAAGGTTGATGACTTTGCAAAAAGTCCCCTTGTTTTCATAGGGGCAGGCGCCTTCTGGTTGCGCACCATATTTCATTATTGCAGCGGAAGTCCATTAACTCCTCATTCCTGGATATTTACGCACCTTTCCTCTAGAGCTTTATGCAATACCATCAAGTTTGATGTACAGGTGTTTTGAATTATATGGAACAACTATCAGCGAAGGGATTGGTAAAAACTTATGGGAGCAGGGTCGTCGTCAATAAGGTTGACCTGGAAATAAATCCTGGAGAAGTTGTAGGTCTTTTGGGTCCCAATGGTGCAGGTAAAACTACTACATTTTATATAATTGTCGGTTTAATATGGCCGGATGGCGGTAGGATTTATTTAAACGGAGACGACGTAAGTAATTGTCCTATGTACATCCGTGCAAGAAAAGGATTAAATTACCTGCCCCAAGAGCCTTCAATATTCAGAAAGCTGAGTGTGGAAGAAAACATTATGGCAATTCTTGAGACTCTGGATATAGATGAAAGTGAGAGAAGGAGACGACTGGAAGAGCTGCTTGGAGAACTTGATATTTCTCATCTGGCGAAAGCCCATGCATATTCTTTGTCAGGTGGTGAGAGAAGGCGGGTAGAAATTACAAGGGCTCTCGTCACGTCTCCTATGTACATTCTTCTTGATGAACCATTTGCAGGGATCGATCCTCTTGCCGTGGCAGATATCCAGCGAATCATATTTAAACTGAAATCTAAAGGTATCGGTGTTGTCATATCCGATCACAATGTAAGAGAAACGCTTTCCGTCTGTGACAGAGCCTACATCGTCAACGAGGGATCTATTATGGTGGAAGGGGATCCCGAGACGATAGCCACTTGCGAAATTGCGCGAAAGATTTATTTGGGAGAGGATTTTTACCTCTAAGGGAGTAACATAATATCGTTGTAGCTAGGCATTAAACAAATGGCATTTGAACTTAAACAGAACCTGAAATTGACTCAACAATTGGTTATGACACCTCAGTTGCAGCAGGCAATAAAGCTTTTGCAACTTTCGAGACTGGAAATGACCGACCTGATCAGCCAAGAAATGGAAGAAAATCCATTACTTGAAGAGGTAGCATCAGAAGAATACCCGGAAAATGAAGCTATTCCAGAAAGTGATGCCGTAGAAATAGCTGATCGGGAAGAAATAAAAACAATCGAGCGCACGGAAGAAATTACAGGAGAGGGGGACGGTAAGGAGGAATTTGACTGGAATAGCTATCTTGAGGATTATGGCCCCTCAGGAGTGAGGTATGATCGGAAGGATGATGAAGCGCCTTCGTGGGACAATATGCTGATGGTAAAACCGTCTTTGACGGATCATCTTATGTGGCAACTAAAACTATCCCGTTTTACGGATGCTGAGATGAAAATTGGTGAACAGCTTATCGGAAACCTGGATAGTAATGGATATCTGGTGGCGTCTACCGAGGAAATTGCAGCTCAAGAGGGCGTTGATGAAGGGTTTGTTAAAGGTGTTTTGAAGAAAATTCAAGAGTTTGATCCTCCAGGCATTGCTGCAAGGGACATTAAGGAATGTCTTTTAATTCAGGCCAAAATTCTAGGTATGCTAACACCTCTTATAGAGATACTTATAAATGAACACCTGAAAGATCTCGAGACAAAAAACTATTCAAACATATCAAAGAAGTTGAAGGTTCCACTAGCTGAAATTCTGCAGGCTGTTGTAATTATAAGCAGCATGGACCCCAAGCCGGGGAGTGTCTATAACGAGGAAAGGATAGATACAATAACTCCGGATGTATATGTTTTTAAGGCAGGGGATGAATATAAAATTGTTCTGAATGATGATGGATTGCCGAAACTGAGAATCAGCAATTTTTACAAAGAGATCATGGGTGACATAGGCATGTACCCTGATGCAGAAAATAGCAAAAAATATATCAGGGAAAGGATGCAATCAGCTACCTGGCTGATCAAGAGTATTCAGCAAAGGCAAAGAACAATATACAAAGTAACAGAAAGTATAGTAAAATTACAAAGAGAATTTTTTGATAAAGGAATAAATTATCTAAGACCACTGGTACTCAGAGATATTGCCGATGATGTGGAAATGCATGAATCAACCATAAGCCGGGTAGTGACAAACAAGTATATGCATACACCTAGAGGGATATTCGAACTAAAATATTTCTTTAGTAGCAGAATACAAAAAACAAGCGGTGATGCTGTTGCATCGAAGAGTGTTAAAGAAGAAATAAAAAAGATCGTAAGTGGTGAAGACCCGAAGAAACCTTACAGTGATAGTGATATTGTTGATCTTCTTAAAACATCGGGCATATCTATTGCGAGAAGAACCGTTGCAAAATATAGAGAAATGATGAGCGTTCTACCGTCTTCCAAAAGGAAAAAATATTTTTAACGGCTTAGTGTAAAATCTCCCCAATTTCGCAGGGCAGGCCCGGTTTATGTTGCGCTTCGTGCTTTCTATGCGAGCTCAGGGTAAATTATGAAAGATACATATATGGACATCTCATAAACGCCCCTTTGCAGATGGATTTTATTAAAACCTGATATGATATTTTTTACTTATTCCTTGCCGGCGTCTGGCGACATGCGCCCTTTAACTTCCACTGTTTATTCCATCGTCTTTTTTCAGTCTATTTTAGAATTTTTTCGATGTCATCATTTTTGAGCTATGAAAAAAACAGGTTGACCTCGGGAAAATTTAGGATTAGGATTCCCGCCCTCGTAATGAAAGGGTAATAAACGAAGTAAAAAGAAACGAAACTTAGGAGGGAGTAGTTATGAAGATTTCTGTGACTTTCAGAAATAAAGAGGGGGAAAATTGGCATAAGGAATATATAGATCAGAAGCTAAAAAAACTGGAGAAATATTTAGATACACCGGTTGAGGCGCGTATAGTTCTTTCCGTAGAGAAATTCAGAAATGTGGCTGAAGTAAATTTAATGACAAATGGTCAGAATATAAATGCAAAAGAAGAAGCCAAAGATATGTATCTTGCCATCGATAATGCAATTGAAAAGATCGAACGTCAACTGAAGAAGCGCAAAGAAAGAATAAGAGGTCATAAAACCAACACTGCACGGGGAGAAGAAATAACTGCCACGGAACAATATTTGGATGAAGATGAGGTGCAGGAAACAAAAATAGTAGAAGTGAAAAAGGTTACACTGAAGCCCATGTCTCTCGACGACGCCATTATGGAGATAGATTCATCAAGAAATCGTTTTGTCGTTTACAGAGATTCTTCGACAGAAAACGTCAGCATAATATATGTTCGTGATGATGGAAAGTACGCGCTTATAGAGACAAGTAGCTGAATTTGGGGATATATCATGAAAGTATCGGATATTTTCAGGAAGGAACATATAGTCGAAGGACTGAAATCAAAAACTAAAAGGGACGTTCTAGCTGAATTATCAGGCGTGTTCCTTCGAGGCGACGTTAAATATAGTCACGAGGATATGGTAAACACTTTGCTCGAAAGAGAAAAGTTGGGAAGCACCGGAATAGGTGACGGTGTTGCAATACCTCACGGCAAGTTGGCCAATCTTGAAGAGTTGATTGTCTCATTTGGTAGAAGTAAGGAAGGAGTAGAGTTCGATGCTATGGACGGAAAGCCAGCTCACATTTTCTTTTTATTGATGGCACCGGAAGACACAACTGGCAAACACTTAAAGGCACTTGCTAAAATATCAAAAATGTTGAAGGATAACACATTCAGGAAAAAGCTTTTGGAGGCGAAATCAAAGGATGAGTTATATATGATAATTACAGAAAAGGATGATTCATGCTGAGACTTTTTGAAGTGTCTCTGTATAATTTACTTTAATGAAATAAAGAATCTACTTCGGCGAATCTGGTGGATTTATCCCCTTAATCAGAGACCTTTTTCAAAGGCCTCAAGTTATGTTACTTCCATGACCGCATTGAAGCTAAAAGATATACTTGAAGGTGCTGAGGATAAATTAGGACTTGAACAAATAACCGGAAAAGCCGGTTTGATGAGAAGGATAGATCACTCGGGTATACAGCGATATGACGGAGATGAACAATTCTGGGACCGATTGATTCCTGATGTTATCCTGATAATCACACCGTTATGTCTTTATGAACTGACAATGGCCTCGTCAGAATCGCGCGAAAAGATTTTTCAAACTATCATTTCATGCCGTATTCCTTGCGTAGCACTTTCGAAGACAGTCTCACCACCCGATTTTCTGCTCTCTTTTTCAGAATCATACAATATCCCTCTGATTGCATCGATGTACGATGAGTTTCTTTTACAAAGTCGTCTGCTGGGTCTTTTACGTGAAAAATTTGATAATGTGATTTCGATTCACGGTGCACTTGTAAATGTTTTTGGTGTTGGTGTGATAATTACAGGAGACAGCGGCACGGGGAAAACTGAATGTGCACGTGATCTAGTGGAAAGAGGGCATACTTGGATAGCAGATGATTTCATAGATATCGAGAAAAAGGGATATATATTGTATGGTCACAGCCATGACCTGATTAAATATCTTATTCATATTAAAAGCGAAGGTATTGTCAATGCGAAGAAATTTTTCATTGCTAAGGCTGTTCGTGATGAGACCGTTATAAACCTCCTGGTCGAATTGGTGGAGATAAACCATAACCAAGGAAAAGAAGATGCTTATTCAGCAGAAGAGTTGCAAGATATTATGGGTGTAAAACTGCCGTATGTTCAACTGCCATGTTTCCCATACACTGAGAATATATACGTGTATGTTGAACGAGCTGTTCAAAGATTGTTAAATGAAAGAAGTATTGCATGAAGAACTTACGTGTTGTGATCATTACAGGACTTTCCGGATCGGGCAAAAGTACAGCACTCCGGGCACTGGAGGACATTGGCTTTTTTTGTGTGGATAATTTGCCTGTTGTTCTTCTTCCCAGATTTCTCAAGATTCAATCTGATGATTCGAAGGGAATTACAAAAGTCGCGATGGTTATGGATTTGAGGGAGAAAAGTTTTCTTGAAAAATATGCAAGGATTTTCCCCAAGTTAAAAAACATGGGGTACAGGATAGAGATACTATTCCTTGATTCAAGTGACGACGCTCTCTTACATCGGTTCAGTGAAACTAGAAGAGTGCATCCCATATCGGTCAAGGGTTCCGTTATGGAAGGCATTAATCTGGAGAGGGGAAAATTAGCCCCTCTGAAACAAATGGCGGATAGAGTTATTGATACCACTTCATATAACGTACATCAGTTAAAGGATGTGGTTCAAAGGCATTTTATTTCTTCCTATGTTAGTCAAAGAATGATCATTCATGTGACATCGTTTGGATATCGTTACGGCATACCTGCCGATGCGGATATTGTACTTGATGTCAGGTTTCTTCCCAATCCATATTTTATTGAGGAACTGAAGTACTATGACGGACACCATCCCGGTGTCCGGGATTATGTGCTTGAATCTGAAGAAAGCAAAGTATTTATTCAAAAGCTGTTTCAATTAATGGCGTTTCTTATCCCTCTGTATGAAAAAGAGGGAAAGGCGAGAATCAATATAGCCCTTGGATGCACAGGCGGCAGGCATAGATCAGTCGTCTTGGCAAATCAACTGGGAGCTTATTTTTCAGACAAAAATTATATAGTGACGATAAATCACAGAGACATCAACAAAAGCTGACGACTTAATAATGAGTCCACATGCCGCGTTGCAAATCATCATTCGTCACTGCGACATACCCTGTGTATGACTCATTCCCAATGATTCGTGTACCTTATCCCTGGAGCTTTTTACAAAGACGTCCATTTTCGACTTAATTTATGACTTTAAAATTGTTATAAATGCTAAAAAGAGACCGCCATTTTCTTGCTCACATTATCAGCAATCCAGTGGGGATCCCACCATTCCTGTGGATTTACAAACTGTCCTCCGACAAGCATTCCAAAATGTAGATGATCACCACCAGCAAGGCCTGATGTACCGGTATGACCCATTACATCACCTTTTTTCACTTCCTGACCATTCTTTACATTGATCAGATTAAGGTGGCCATAAAGAGTAAAAAGTCCAAGGCCATGATCCACGATAATAATATTTCCATAGATACCAAGATATCCTGTATATGCAACAATACCATTATTGGCGGCTTCAACCGGGGCATTTGCAGTCGAGGCAAGGTCTACACCCATGTGGGTGCTTTTGCCTACCGCTTTACCATGATATTGATAGGTTCTTTTATCACCAAATAAGGCCATAGGAGCGGCATTTTTCATCCTCAGGAATGTGCCCTCCCATAATTGCCGAGGCTGCGACTTCCTACAAATATCCAGGATGGCATTATCATTATCTTCTCTCATCTTTTCGTTAACATATATGAACGTTTCAAGCGATGTTCTGCCCTTAAGAGATGGATTTTGACTTTGAAATTCAGGCATCTTCTGCTGCAAAAAGCTCTCACTCAAGACCATCTTGTCACTGCGAAACTTTTTGGTTCTGATAAGACATGGAAGTGCAATAGATGTTTCATTTCCTCCCTGATCTCGGGCAGTGACTTTAATATGAGTTCCACTTTGCCTTATGTCGATGGGAAGGGCAAAGTAACTTATATTACATGGTTTGTCTGAAATAGTCGCGGAATATCCCTGAGAAAAATGGTTTTCAACCGTGACACCGCTCATTATAACCGGCTTTGACGTCCTGTAAATAATCACGCAGGCACCACCAGGATTTATATTGTTGGTTGTTGTAAGTAAAAATATATTTGGGGGTGTCATGTCGATGTTGACCTGTCTGGTTAAAGTGATCTGGTTCTTCCAGAGTGAATTGTCAGTCGCAGTTATATTCAGCGCAGCTGGCCCGTCGTGAAGTTTCATGCTTATGGGATCAAAAGTGACAGTCACGGTGTTTTCTTTTTTTATTGAGTCGATATAGTTGATAGATGAAATGACTTGCGTCTTATCATCCTGAGTAATTGTTATGCTTGAATCACGAAGACCACTTTTCGTGTCTGCGAAACTGATATTTATAGTTTTATACCGTCCTATTGTACTTATGTCCTGATTAATTTCGACAGTTGGCTTTTCCAATTCCCCGTAAGAATTAAAAAACCAAAAGCCAAGACCAACAAATAATACAACGAATGCAGCTATTATGAATGGTTTGTATGTTTTCATAAAAAACCCCTTATAGATTTAAAAAGAATACCGGGCGGACTTATAATGATTTTTGGAGCACTTTGCAAGTTTAAAAACAAATATATACCTGGAAGTGGCTGTATTACTCCTTGAACTTGTCTCTGAGAATTGCTATAAACAAGTAAATATTGATAAACTATTTTGTGTGAGATTCGTGGCTTACATAGGGATTAAACAATGTTGAAAGATAAAAAAATTGTACTTGGCATAACCGGTGGTATAGCTGCTTATAAGGCTGCTGAATTGACAAGAGAGTTGGTAAAAAGGGAGGCTTTTGTCAGGGTAATTATGACAAGGAACGCAACCGAGTTCATAACACCTCTGACTATGCAATCTCTGTCCGGACATCCGGTATTTACGGATATGTTTGCTCCTTTAAAAGAATTCGATATGGCGCATATCTCTCTGGCTGAGTATGCGAATATTGTCGTGATTGCACCGGCTACGGCAAATATCATCGGGAAGATAGCTTCAGGGTTGGCAGACGATCTTTTAGCAACGACGGTTATGGTAACAAAGGCCCCGGTGCTCATCTGCCCCGCTATGAATGTAAACATGTATGATAATATCATCGTGAAAGAAAATATCAGCAGACTCTCTGCGCGTGGCTATCTGTTCATGGAACCTGGATATGGTGAGCTCGCATGCAAAGCCGAGGGTTATGGAAGACTTCCTGAGATAAGTGATATTGTTGAAGAGGTAGAAACTATTCTGACCCTTAAGGATCTGAAGGGAGAGAAGATTCTTGTAACCGCTGGTCCCACCCGGGAACCTTTAGACCCAATAAGATATATTACCAACTATTCCTCAGGGAAGATGGGATATGCATTGGCCATTGCAGGAAAGAGAAGAGGTGCCAGTGTTACTCTTATAAGCGGCCCTACCGTACTACCGGCTCCTCGCGATATAAACTTCATCCCGGTGTCGAGCGCTGTGGAAATGAGGAATGCCGTCATGGAGAATTTAAATACATCAAGCATTATCATCAAAGCCGCTGCTGTTGCTGACTACCGGCCGTCAGTGCGTTCTGATTCCAAGATAAAAAAACAGGACGATGATCTTGTCATACGACTTGAGCGGAATCCGGACATTATTTCAGAGATAAGTAAAAAGAAGGGGAATCGTATTCTTGTCGGTTTTGCTTTGGAAACAGAAAACCTTCTCGAAAACGCCAGGGCCAAGCTGATGGGAAAAAATATGGATATTATCATAGCCAATGATGTAACAGAAGAAGGTGCGGGATTTGGCTATGATACAAACATCATTAAAATACTGAGTGCTGATGGTGAGATTGAAGCTTTGCCCTTGATGAGTAAAATGGAGGTGGCTGACAGGATACTGGACAGTGTTAGGAAAAAAATCATCATGAGGCGATAAATTCTGATTCTGAAAGTTTGATCCAAATTAATATGAAGTTTGACTATGGAAAGTTTAAAAGCGGATCTGAGAGCTGAAATACTTGTATTGGCTCGATCTCTGAAAGTGCGAATCCGGTCGGACATTGATTCGGGGAGATTTCCTTCGTATAGATGCATGAAGGGAGAGGCTCCCATGGATGATACTTCGGCTGTTGATCCTTCATCCGGTGATAATCGGACACTGCCCCGGAAATCATTATCTCTGGAGGAGGTTAGAAAAGAGCTTGGCGATTGTCAGAGGTGCCCCCTCGGACGGGTAAGAACCAACCTCGTTTTTGGTGAGGGAAACCCTAAAGCAGAGATAGTATTTGTAGGTGAAGCGCCGGGAAGAGATGAAGATGTCCAGGGGAGACCATTTGTCGGACGTGCCGGTCAGCTTCTAACCAGGATCATCGTAGCAATGGGATTAAGAAGGGATGATGTCTATATATGTAATATTCTGAAGTGTCGCCCTCCCGGAAATCGTAACCCCAGACCTGAGGAGATTATCACTTGTGAACCTTTTCTGGTAAAACAGATTCAGGCGATTAATCCGAAGGTAATATGTGCTCTAGGTACGTTTGCAGCGCATACACTGCTTAAAACGGATGTTCCCATTACTGTTTTACGAGGGAAGTTTCATACCTATCATGGGATACAATTGATGCCGACATACCATCCGGCCTTCCTTCTGCGGAATCCAGCAGCAAAAAAGCAAGTGTGGGAAGATGTACAGAAGATAATGAAAGTGTTGTGACCGCGGGTGTCACATTGATTTCTTAATTAGTATAAGGGGCCAAAGTATGGTAAAAAATAAAATCATCATACCAATCCTGATTTTCGCACTGATTCCATTCATGCTTCTATCAGGTCAAACATGTGCTGAAGATAATAAGCCGGTCTTTGATGTAATTACTGTAAACGCGACCATTACCCCACCGATTGCTGAATATATTCTTCAAAATATTGATGCATCGGCAAAAGCTGGCTCCAACGGCCTGGTCATCCTCCTCGATACGCCGGGAGGGTTGGACTTGGCAATGAGGGATATTGCAAAAGGTATACTGAATTCTTCTATTCCTGTTGTGGTGTATGTATATCCTTCCGGAGCACGGGCCGCTTCAGCAGGAGTTATAATAACAATCTCTGCACATATAGCCGCCATGGCTCCCGGCACGAACATCGGTGCTGCCCATCCGGTAGGAATAGGCATCGGCGGTATGGATAAAACCATGATGAAAAAGGTGGAAAATGACGCCGTTGCTTATGTACGTGGTATTGCAGTGAAGAGGGGGCGAAATGCGGACTGGGTGGAAAAATCTGTCAGACAAAGTGAGTCTATTACAGCTGAAGACGCCCTCAAAATCAAAGTAATTGATTTTGTAACGCCCAACCTGAGCAACTTACTTGAACAGATTGACGGCAAAGAGGTATCTTTGTCATCCGGGAAGAGAGTAATTAGAACAAAAGGCGCCATCATCAATGAGAAAAAAATGGGGACACGGCAGAGGATACTTGCAGCCATCAGCGATCCCAATATCGCATATATTTTGTTTCTTGTCGGGCTTGCTGGCCTCTATTTTGAGCTTGCCCATCCCGGTGTCATCCTACCTGGAATTATAGGCGGCATTTCCCTGATCCTCGCCTTCTTCGCTCTACAGACCCTGCCGGTAAATTATGCAGGAGTCCTTCTCATCCTTTTTGGTGTTATTCTTTTTATTGCAGAAATTAAAGTTATCAGCCATGGGTTATTAACGGTGGGTGGTATCATCTCTCTGATATTAGGTTCATTGCTGCTCTTTGAGTCACCTGATCCTGCACTAAGGGTATCGTGGAGTGTCATGATTCCTACGTTGACAATCATCTGCGTGTTTTTTGCCAGTATCGTTGCCCTTGTTCTGAAGGCTCAGATGAGAAAACGGCGTACAGGAAAAGAAGGCATGCTGGGTGAGGAAGGAAAAGCGGTTACGGATGTTTATGAAACCGGAAAGGTTTTCATAAAAGGAGAGTACTGGAATGCATCGAGTGACAAACCTGTGGAAATGGGCAGGAGGGTCAGGATTATAAAGGTGGAAGGTCTAAAAATCAAAGTTGAAAATATTGAAGATAAAAAGGGAGGCTGAATATGTTTTCTATTCCATTGATCGTAGCAGTAGTCCTGGTAGTTATGTTTTTGGCAGCGGCCATAAGAATACTCAACGAGTATGAAAGAGGCGTGATTTTTCGTCTGGGGAGAGTTATCAATATGAAAGGCCCTGGTCTAATCATCCTGATACCAGTTGTAGACAGGATGGTCAAAGTTGATATGCGGACCATTACCATGGATGTTCCGCCGCAGGACGTTATAACCCGGGACAATGTGTCTATTAAGGTTAATGCCGTCGTTTATTTCCGTGTCATGGATGCGAACTCGGCCGTAATCGAAGTTGAGAACTATCTCTACGCGACGTCCCAGCTTGCCCAGACAACCCTGCGGAGCGTCTGCGGCCAGTTTGAGCTGGATGAGATTTTGTCAGAAAGGGAAAAGATCAATTTAACTCTGCAAGAAATATTGGATCGCAGCACCGATCCGTGGGGAATCAAGGTCACACTCGTTGAGGTCAAGCATATCGACCTGCCGGAGGAGATGAAACGGGCCATTGCCAAACAGGCCGAGGCGGAGAGAGAACGACGGGCCAAAGTCATCAATGCCGAGGGTGAATTCCAGGCCGCTCAGAAGCTGATTGAAGCGGCCGCTCTTATGGAAACGCAGCCGATGTCCCTGCAGCTCAGGTACCTGCAGACATTGAATCAGATTGCAGCAGAGAATAATTCGACGACCCTGTTTCCGATCCCGATTGATCTGATAAAACCATTTTTAGCACTTGCAGAGAAGGCAAAATAATTTTCATGGAAAGGGTTTAGTACGCATGGAAGCGAGAGAAAAAAGGCATATTTTGACAGGCGGTATGATTCTCATAACACTTGGCGTTCTTATTATCCTGAACACTATGGGTATCTACGGTTTTGACAGGAGCTGGCCCATACTCCTGATCGTGATTTCTATCGGCACTCTGGTGCAGCGTGCCAAGGATATTGGGGGGTGGTTTATTGGTGCGGCCGGTGTCATTTTCCTGTTGGTAAATAATTGGGGGTATAATCTCCACATAATTGCCAGATATCTCCTTCCTTTACTCCTTATCCTTATTGGTATAAATGTTGTGATAAAGTATTATAAGAAGAGAAAACAGTCATGAATGCGGTGACAAAAAGTCCCGGGATTTTGGTTCTGTGTGACTTTGACGGGACCGTGTGTACTGTAGACATGGGCAATGAAGTCCTTAATCGCTTTACTGATGAGGGGTGGGAGGAGATCGACCGTGCCTATTGTGCGGGCGTAATCGGCTCCAGGGCCGCATACATGCAGGTGGCCTCACTTTTTAGGGGGACCCAGGCCCAGATGCTTGAATTTGTCAGCAACTGCGGAAGGATAGACCCTCATTTTCCTGCGTTTTATCAGTTTTGCAAAGATATGGGAGTCGATCTAAAGATTGTATCAGATGGCCTTGACTTTTACATCAGTGCAATTTTGAAAAAACATAATCTCCAGGACATTGAATTCTTTTCTAATGTTGTCATATTTCAGGACGGTAACAGCATTTTAATAAAGTTTCCGCGAATGAACGAACAATGTAAGAAGTGCGGTACCTGTAAAAATGGTGTACTTAAACAGCACCGATCAAAATATAACCGTGTTATCTACGTTGGTAATGGCTATTCAGATTTATGTCCTGCAGGAAACGCAGATATCGTCTTTGCCAAGGATGTCCTGTATGATATGTGCAAACAGAACGGCACTGTGTGTGTGCATTATGAAAATTTCAATGATATCCTTGTTTCATTACAGAAGACGATTTGCTTGAATTGTTAAGATATCAATGCAAGAATAGGCCCTGCCTGTAAAAGAAAACATGTATTGCAATGTCAAGGCTATCTTTTGTCAGAGTCAATCTGGCCAGAAAATTATTAAGGAGTCACTCATTTTTTCCGCCGTACAAGCCGTTTCCGCACCACCTTTACTCGTTTGGGACTAATGCTCTGACGGTGCTGGCATGTCGCTCGTGGGCATTTCAGAATTGTCTGTCCGGATGCACCAACTGTTTCTACTAAAAAGGAGTTTTTGCAGCGCTTGCACTCTATGAGGTGAGGCTTACCCCAACTTATAAAGTTGCAGTCATTAGAGGGACAGGAATAATATATTTTGCCGGCTGCCGTTGATTGTTCTTTCAGCACATTTTCTCTGCATATCGGGCAGGTAAGTGCCAAGTCTTTCTCAAAGACTGCAATCCTGTTTGCGATATCATCATCTTGCGTGCTTTCTTCTTCTTCTTCTTCTTCTTCTTCTTCTTCTTCTTCTTCTTCTTCTTCTTCTTCATTAATAAGCTCTTGATCTTCTTTCTCCGTGGTGATTGATATTGCAGTCACTTGATATCCCGCAGCACCCTGAGATACTGTCTCTGCTTCTTGTTTGGTTAATGATGCCAATCCTTCGACCTCATCTACAGCAGATCCTCCTGTGAAAATCTTTGCCGGAATCTCCTGGTCAACTTCTTTGGCCTTTACATCTTGTATGGAAGAATGTTCATCTGCGCTGTGCGTCTCGACTGGAGCCGCCGCTTTTACTTCTTCCATTTTATGTATACTTTCAGAAGGCATCTCTTCTTTCGAGATAATTTCATCAATCTTAAAACTTTTTAGGACACTACCGCCTGTCAGGATCTTATGACTGGCCTGAGAAGAGGGTGAAGCAGTGGTCTCCTCACGAGACTTAGAACGACTGTACAATTCCGCTAATATCTGTTCACGACTTAATTGACTCTTTTGTTGATCATCGGGAGATGCCTTCGATATTTTGATGCCCTTTGAAGGAGACATC
>Ga0326726_10001905_pt1 | contig 19363 bp, 15 predicted proteins | sample MHFenrmetagenome_2_FD_207603 | JGI IMG/M metagenome (GOLD analysis project Ga0326726, IMG submission 207603) | Lab enriched peat soil microbial communities from Michigan Hollow, Ithaca, NY, United States - MHF15MN | ecosystem: Environmental > Terrestrial > Soil > Wetlands > Peat | place: USA... | reverse complement strand
CTGGAACAATCTTGATTCGCAACTTCTGGAAGGGACGTGCGCGCACGGTCAGCGGCGGCCAAGACGCATTCCCCCTCGGATACCCATCTTTTGAGAGGAGAAAGATACTTATTTTGGTGGCCGCAGCGGAAGCGACCAATATGACATCGGTGACCAAAGGGCGCGACACTGACCCGTCGTTACCCCAGAACCTCCCTGTCTTAGAGACTGGCAAACGCACCCGCGAACAGATCCACAGAGTCAGCGTTCATCCAAGGTTTCCCGAGGTTATCGTCCTCGCATAGCACCCACATAGCACAGCGTCAATCGACAATGGCCTACGTCTCTGTAGACCATTGATTTGTTGGCGCGCCCGCCAGGATTCGAACCCAGCATCTCGCGAGGTCTAGCCATTTAGCATGTCGGTTGACTTTGTCATGCCTCAGCCCTATCGTCCTTGCGTTCATACAATGCTGCGTTCCAGAGGCTTGGTTATGCGCTGGGCCGTGGATACACCACTCGTTGGACAAGGGGCGTTGCGTCGTCCTATGCGCAAGGGGAGCTGCTTAGCGCTCGCTTTCTCTCTGCTTGTCCTCCTCGCCGCGGTTCCTGCTGCCGCCCAACCAGCGCCGAAGGCGGTGAGGGTCGGTTTCCTGAGCTCCAATCCGAAGACCGCTGGCTCGATGCGCTGGCTCGATGCACTACGGGAAGGGCTGCGAGAGCGAGGCTGGGAAGAGGGGCGGAATCTGGTTCTCGAGCCCAGATGGGCAGATGGGCACTACGATCAACTCGACGACCTCACGGCCGAGCTTGTCCGGCTCGGCGTCGACGCAATCGTCACTGACAGTACTCCGTCAGCGTTGGCTGCGAAGCGAGCCACGCAGACCATACCCATCGTCCTTGGCCTGGCCGGCGACCCCGTACGAGCTGGGCTGGTGGTGAGCCTCTCGCGGCCGGGCGGCAACGTCACAGGGATGTCGCTCATGTCTCCTGAACTGAGTGGAAAACGGTTGGAGCTGCTCAAGGAGATCGTCCCAGAGGTGAAACGAGTTGCCGTGATCTTGCGCCAGGACAATCCGGTTCACGGCATCTTCTGGAGTGAGGCACAGGGCGCCGCAGGGAAGCTCAGTCTCACCCTACGATCCTTTAATATCCGGACCGCCACCGACCTCGACGGCATGCTGCCGGCGGTGGCCGCCTGGCGGGCCAACGCGCTCTTGGTGTTCGGAGATGTCCTGCTTGAATCTGCCCCCTATAGGGGACGAATCGTCGCCTTTCAGCTGCGGCGAAAAATCCCAGCCATCGGCGTAGCAAGGGAGCTGACCGAGGCCGGCTTCCTAATGTCATTTGGGGCGAGCTACGCGGAGACGTTCCGACAGGCTGCGGCCTTCGTGGACAAAATCCTCAGGGGTGCCAAGCCCGGGGAGCTTCCGATTGAGCAGGCGAGACAGTTCGAACTAGTCATCAACCTGAAGACGGCCGAAGCTATTGGTCTGACAATCCCACAGTCGGTACTCGTACGCGCAGACTGGCTAATTCAGTAGTGCGGCCGGAGTTACTCGCGGCGTAATCATGCTTCGCCGGCGACGAAGGCCGTCACTCGCACCTCGACCCGCATGCGCGGTCCAGCCCCCAGAGCATGTACACCAATCGCTGTCCATATCGGGCAGTGGGACGGCATACGCTTGCGGAACTGGGCAGTCATCAGTTGATTTACATCCTCAGTGTAGGCGACGTGGTAGGAGTTGACGGCGATCACATCCGCCCAGGAAGCGCCGGCCTCCTTCAAAACCCGCTCCAGGTTGTTGAATGCAACCTCTATCTCGCGTCCCAGATCGTCTGGGAATTCGAAATCATCGCTCCAGCCTCCTTGTCCAGACGTCTCAACTCGGTTGCCAATCTTCACGGCCTGCGAGTAATGGTAGTTGTCGCGCTGACGCACACCGTAGCCGGATGGCACCAGAAACTTCGGACGCTCCATGAATGACTCCTCGTTACTTGTTGTCAGCTTTTGGCCGTCTAACAAGTCGACCCGTTCCCGCCACTGGCATTTCCCCAAAGGAGACCGGCAACGACACGCCCAAGCGGGTCGCTTCAAGCTAAGGCTCCTGCCTCACATTGCTCGTCCACAAGCCTACGCCCGCCGTCTAGGCAACCTCCTAAGACCCGTTAGGAACTGCCGTTCCTCGCCCACAACATAGGCTCAAGCGCGCCAAGCATTGTTGATTTGGGTCAAAGGCGGCGACACTTGACAGGGATCGGAGAGCCAGCATGTCGGAGCACGTTCCGCTCGGACAACGCGCGAACGCGCACGCCGCCTCCCCGCTACTACGCCTGCCGCTTGCGGCCGGTGAACATGGACTTCACCAGATTCTCCCGGTGCGACAGGGGGTCAAAACGGGCTGTCGACAGCCCCCGAGCACGAGTGCCCCTTCTGGGCAATGCAGTACGACCAACGCGGCGTGCGAGCGTTCCTGGAAGAGCTTCAGACCAGGCCGCGCACTCCCGGTGGCCATGTGCACAACTCAGCCGCCGGCTTACGCCAAGATGGTTGACCTAGGTCAACGACGGATATCGCCACGCGCATACGCTGTTAGCGTGTTCTATGTTATCCGACATGTAACTTAACTACAGGGGGGAGATCGATGAGCGAACGATCAGCAGGCTGACTGTCTGATCGAGGGTTGGAGAACGTTGCGCCCGCCGACCGGGCGGCTTTTCGCTCGCCGATGCGGGCCTCGATCGTACCTAACGGCGGATGTAACCTCGCGCCGCAGACCGAAGCGCAGGGAAGGGTCGAGGGCTTGATCCAGGAATACAACGAGAAATACGCGAAGTATCAAGGGGTGGATCGACGCACGTTCCTCAAGTCCGCTTCTGGCTTCGCCGCGGCGTTCCTGGGCATCAACAAGGTATTCGGTCCTGTGTTCGGGGTCTCCGAGGCCGAGGCCGCTGAAGACAAGGTCCTGGTGTCGACCGAGTGGCTCGCCGACAACTTGCAGGCCCCTGACCAGCGCATTCTGGACTGCTCCTGGTACCTGCCAGCGCTTAAGCGCGATGCGCGCGCCGACTATCGGGCCAAACACCTGCCCGGCGCTGTGTTCTTCGATATCGACGAGATCGCGGATCGCACGGGTCTGGGCGCGCACATGTTGCCGTCAGCCGAGGTCTTCGCGGAGAAAGTCGGAAAGCTCGGTATCGACAACCAGACCCGGGTGGTAGTGTACGACACCAACTATGTCTCGGCCCGCGTGTGGTGGATGTTCCGGGTGTTTGGGCACGACAACGTCGTGGTGCTGAACGGCAAACTGACCAAGTGGCTGGCTGAAGGTCGCCCGGTCGAATCCGGCGAGGTGTCGGTTGCGCCGCGCACGTTCGTGGCGCGCAAGCGACCCGAACTGGTCGCCGACTGGCGTGAGGTTTTGGACAATATTACCAGCCGGAACGCGCAGCTAGTGGATGCTCGTACGGCCACGCGCTACTTGGGGAAACTGCCCACTGGCTATCCCGGCATTCGCGCAGGTTATGTCCCGGGCAGCGTCAATGTGCCCTGGGACACGATCGAAGACCCGCAGACCAGACAGTTTCTCCCGATCGAAGCATTACGCGAGCGTTTCGCGAGTTCAGGAGTGGACATCGATAAGCCGATCATCGCGATGTGTGGTTCGGGGGTGGTGGCCCCCATCCTAGCCATGTCTCTGCACCGCCTCGGGCGGAGCAACTGGAAACTGTACGACGGATCCTGGTACGAGTGGGCGCAATTGCCCCAGGTGCCGAAAGTCTGGACTGAGGACGAGTAGACGGAGGCAGATGACAGATGGCGGAGCGGTGACCACGTCTGAGCCTCCTCCGGAGAGGTGGTCCCGGTTAGTTGAACCTACAGCGTGGCCTATGTGAGGCGGCGCGGCACGATGAGATTGCCGATCGAGATCTGCACGGCCTCGTCATTCTGATTCAGCGTCGTTGTCTTCACTTTGATCACCCCCTGTTCAGGGCGCGACTTCGAAGGGCGCACTTCGAGCACTTCGCTCTCCACGCGCAACTCATCGCCAGGCCGCACGGGTCGTGGCCAGCGAAACTCATCGAACCCAGCCCCTACGATCCCGCCAGCGGGCTTGAGTTCGCTCTCCACCAGCAGTCGCATGGTGAGCGCTGCCGTGTGCCATCCGCTCGCGGCCAAACCGCGGAATATCGTGTCGCGCGCAGCCTCCTCATCGAGATGAAACGGCTGTGGGTCGAACTCCGCGGCGAAGGTCTTGATCCGTTCTTTGTCGACCCGCAGGCGGCCGGAGCCGTAGGTTTGCCCCACGGCGAAGTCCTCTAGATATCGTTCGGTCATCGTGAAGTCGTCTACGCAAAACGGGTCGGAACCCTGCACTGGGCACCAGGACATGAGCCCATATCGGTCATCGTTGTCACAAAACCGTAAGCCAGACCCGGCACACTGCCGTGACGGCCAGTGTGTGCTACGTCCGGCGTCGCGCGTATCATAGAGCTCGAAGGCTTTCGCGATGCGCAGGCCCATGCCGGTGCGGACCACCGCCAGTAAATTAGTTTAGCTTGCCTTGACCGTTCCTGTGACAGGGAACCTACCACCTGCAGAGGTTTCGCCGCCCGGTTCCGCGCCAGCATGGGACGAGCGCGTCGTCGGCCAGGTCATCAAGGTGCTCACCCAGCTGCGCGGCGACCTCGTCCGCCTCGAAGCGCGGTTCCGGGATCGGCTGAAGGCGGTCCATCCCGCCCACGCGGCCGGCGCCATCAATCTCGTCCACTACATCGGGCTGCGCCAACATGACCTGCGCGAGCTGCAGGAGCAGCTCGCCTGGCTGGGGCTGTCCTCGCTCGGCCGGGCGGAGTCGCACGTTCTCGCAAACCTGGACAAGGTGCTGGGGCTGCTGCACACGCTCGCCGGCCAAGAATGGCGTGCGCGATCGATCGATGAGCCTGCGGGGTTTCGAACAGGAACTCGGCTGCTCGAGGAGCATGTGGAAGGCCTTCTCGGCCCACCCTCACCCGGTCGCCGCACCCGCATCCTGGTGACGCTGCCCTCGGAGGCCGGTTACGACTACTCGCTGACGCGAGCGATGTTCGCGGCCGGCATGGACTGCGCACGGATCAACTGCGCGCATGATGACGAGAGCGTCTGGGCAGCGATGTTGGCCAACATCGCCCGCGCCCGCCGTGATTTAGGGCGACCGTGCAAAGTCTTGATGGACCTCGCCGGGCCCAAACTGCGCACCGGCGAAATTGGCGCCGGTCCCGTAGTGCTCAGGTGGCGGCCGCGGCGAGATGAATTCGGCCGCGTAACTGCGCCCGCGCGCATCTTTCTCGCCCCGATGGGATCGGCATTCTGTCCTTCTGCCGCGGACGCTTGCATCCAGGTGGACTCGCGTTGGCTCGCCGACCTATCCGTGGGCGACGAGATCGAATTCGTCGACGCGCGCGCTGCGCACCGAAAGTTGAAGGTCTGCGCGGCCGAGGCTGGTGGGTTCTGGGGCGAAGCGACGCAGACCGCTTACATCACTCCGGACACGGAGCTGCGCGTCACGCAGGACCGGGCGCCGACTGGAGAAACGCGCGCGGCGGGAATCCGGCCGATCGCTCAATCTCTGCTGCTGCACAAGGGCGACACACTGATCCTCACCAAGGAAGGTATACCGGGCCGGCCGGCGGAGCACGACGCGGCAGGTCGTCTCGTGCGGCCGGCCTCGATCCCGTGCACCTTGCCCGAGGTATTTGCCCGGGTGCACGCGGGCGAGCGCGTGTGGCTGGACGACGGGCGCATTGGTGGTGTGATCCGTCACGTGACGCATGGGCAAATTCACCTGCAGATCACCGCCGCCCGGGAGGAAGGCGAACGGCTGGGTGCAGACAAGGGCATCAACTTCCCGGACAGCAAACTCGACCTGCCCGCACAGACCGAGAAAGATCTGCGCGACTTGGAGTTCGTCGCCGGCCATGCCGACCTGATCGGTCTTTCATTCGTGCAAAAACCCGCCGACGTCGAATCGCTGCAGCAGCAACTCTCGAAGCGTGGTGCGGAGCCGGGCATTGTCCTCAAGATCGAGACGCGGGCCGCCTTCGAGAACCTCCCGGACCTTTTGCTAGCCGCCATGCGCAGCCCGCGGGTGGGTGTGATGATTGCTCGCGGCGACTTGGGCGTGGAGCTCGGATTCGAACGCCTCGCCGAGGTGCAGGAGGAGATCCTGTGGCTGGCCGAGGCGGCGCATCTGCCCGTTATCTGGGCGACGCAGGTGCTGGAGAACCTGGCCAAGCGAGGACAGGCGTCGCGCGCGGAAATCACCGATGCCGCGATGGGCGAACGCGCCGAGTGCGTGATGCTCAACAAGGGACCGCATATCGTGGAGGCCATCACCTCGCTCGCCGACATCCTGCTGCGAATGGAAGCGCATCAGCACAAGAAGCGCGCGATGCTACGCAAGCTGCACTGGTGGCCGGAGCAGCAAGCCGCGGCCGAGCAGTCAACGCAGGGGAGCAACTGAGACGCGGGTGGCCTGGGAGCCGATTCTGCGGTCGTGTGGTTCTTATGCGTGGGCGATGAAGTCCGTCCGCCCGCCATCGACGGTAAGAACCTGCGCTGTGATGAACCCCGCTTGCTCCGACGCCAGGAACGCAGCAGCGGCAGCGATGTCGTCCGGCGTTCCCACGCGGCGCATCATGGCCTTGGCGGCAATGGCATCGAAGTCGGCGCCGCTTGCCGTGGCCATGTCAGTGGCGATGAAGCCCGGTGCGATCGCGTTTACGGTGATGCCGTAAGGGCCCAGATCGAGTGCGAAACGACGGGTGAGGGTAATGACAGCAGCCTTGGTGGCAGCGTAGAAGGTGGTTCCGGTCGTAGCGGTGCCGATGCCAGCGATGGAAGCAACATTGACGATGCGGCCCCAGCGGCGCGCTTTCATATCGCCCACAACTGCGCGGGTGACGCGAACCAGGCCGTCGACGTTGACGTTGCGCATCCCCTCCATCTGGGAGAAATCGAAATCGGCGAGATCGCCCTTGCGGAAGATGCCGGCATTGTTGACGAGAATATCGATCGGGCCAAGGGTTTGGCGCGCGGACTCCACGAGTCGAGTGCAATCGGCGGCGACGGCAAGGTCGGCCGCGATGGCAACTGCCCTGCCGCCGGCCTTGGTGATCGCCTCGACGACTTCCTCCGCCTGATCTCGTTTCTCGCGGTAGTTGACGGCGACGGCAGCGCCATCGCGAGCAAAGCGAAGAGCGACGGCGCGGCCAATGCCGCGGGAAGAACCGGTGACTAAAGCGACTCGTGGGGTCATAGGAAGTCTCGTTAGAACATGTCCCGGATTGCGCTGCGCTTCAAAGAAGGTGCCGCGGCAGCGTCTCCGCTCAAGCGGCGCGCGTGGACGGGGCGCGCTCCTCGTTCTCCAGCCGCTGCCACAGGGCGCGAATCATGTCCTTCATCATCTTCGCTTCCTCCCAGCGGTCGGAGAGCTCGTAGCCGTCCGGGCCGGTCATCGCGTACTCCTTCGGCCCCAGCTCGCACAGGAAGGTGAGCGTGGCGTCCTTCGGAGCACGCTTGCGCCAGCTCCGGAAACCGTACTCCCACCAGTCCATGAACACGTCGACCCAGTCCTTGTGGTGCGGGAAGCTGATCTGAATCTGCACCTGCTCACGGCTCGCCACGCGTCCGTGGAAGCCCCACGCATGGTCGAGGATGCGGTGCATGAGGCCGTGATTCTCCTCGGAGATTGGCCAAGCAAACTCGCGCCCGACGACGTAGTGCGAGATGTCCGCGGTCAGGCGCAGATCCGGGAAGCAGTCGAGCAGATGCAGCGTGAAGAACAGATCGGTGGTCATGCGGTCGCGATGCGTCTCGATGTGCATCGGGATGCCCGCGTCGCGCGCCAGCCGTCGCCAGCCGTCGATATAGGGAATGCATTCCTCCAGCCGATAGGGCCGCACGTCCGGCTGCAGGTTGATGTGGTCGGCGCCCAGCTCCTGCACGTGCTCGATGATCGGCTTCAGGTCGTACACCGTCTTGGGGTAGCACTGGGCCTGCCACGTCATGTTGTGCGCGCGCAGGAAGTCGGTGACCTCCTTGCCGTAGTTGTAGTCGAAGAAGCGCACGCCCGCGCCGTCGAAGCCCGCGTCGCGAATCATCTGCAGCTTCTCCTGCAGCGACCATTCCAGCCCGTCGGGGCGGCGTCGCTCCATGGCCCAGAGCGATTGATAGACCAAAAGCTTCTGCATGGCTCCCCCTGTTCAGTACAAGGTGCGAAAAGCTCAGTACACCACCACCGCGCGGATCGATTTGCCCTCATGCATGAGGTCGAAGCCGCGGTTGATCTCCTCCAGTTTCAGCGTGTGCGTGATGAGATCGTCGATGTTGATCTTGCCGTCCATGTACCAGTCCACGATCCGTGGTACGTCGGTGCGGCCGCGCGCGCCTCCGAACGCGGTGCCCTTCCACACGCGACCTGTCACGAGCTGGAACGGCCGCGTCGAGATCTCCTGACCGGCCCCCGCCACACCGATGATCACCGACACGCCCCAGCCCTTGTGGCAGCACTCGAGCGCCTGCCGCATGACCTTGACGCTGCCGATGCACTCGAAACTGTAGTCCGCGCCACCCTTTGTGAGGTTGACGAGATAAGGCACCAGCTCCGTCTCAGGCATGTCCCGCGAGTTGACGAAATGCGTCATGCCGAATTTCTGCGCGAGCGCCTTCTTTCCGGCGTTGATATCCACACCGATGATCATGCTGGCGCCCGCCATGCGCGCGCCCTGAATGACGTTCAGTCCGATGCCGCCGAGACCGAACACGACGACATTGGCGCCCGGCTCGACTTTGGCGGTGTTGATCACAGCACCGATGCCGGTCGTCACCCCGCATCCGATGTAGCACACCTTGTCGAACGGCGCGTCTTCCCGGATCTTCGCGAGCGCGATCTCCGGCACCACGGTGTGGTTCGCGAAGGTCGAAGTGCCCATGTAGTGATGGAGCTTCTTACCTGAAAGCGAGAAGCGGCTGGTCCCGTCCGGCATCAACCCCTGGCCCTGAGTCACGCGGATCGCCTGACACAGATTGGTCTTCTGCGAGACGCAGTACTCGCACTCGCGGCACTCCGGCACGTACAGCGGGATGACGTGATCGCCTTTCTTGAGGCTCTTCACGCCAGCACCGACATCCACCACCACACCCGCCCCCTCGTGTCCGAGCACCGCCGGAAACAGCCCTTCCGGGTCGGCGCCCGAGAGCGTGTACTCGTCGGTGTGACAGATCCCGGTGGCCTTGATCTCCACCAGGACCTCGCCAGCTTTGGGCCCCTCCAGCTCCACGGTCTCGATCGAAAGCGGCTTCCCCGCCTGCCAGGCGACTGCTGCGCGTACTTGCATGGATTCCCCTTGAGTTGGGTGGCGGTCGAACCGCCGCGGTCGTGCGGGCCGACTCTGGTACGGTAAACACCCAATCCAGTGAAGTCAACGTTGCAGCGCGGGCTCACTCTAGTGGACTGTAGCAGTTGGGTGATGGCCTCTTGAATGACCCGTCTCCCGCAAAGGTGAGCGGGGGAGTACGCATCGCTCAGAGTGCCAGCTCCAGGCGAGGCGCATCCGGATCCTTGGCGAGTTGTTGCTCGAGGCTTGCGCGCAGCCGGCGCAAAGGCACTTTCAAACCTTTGCGCTCCAGTTCATCGCGAACACGGACGAGATGGTCGTGCTCGACTTTCACGGCCAGCAGGCGGCCCTCCTTCTCGATCCGCTTCCAACCGAGCTCGAAAGTCAGCTTCTCGCCGCCCGCTTGCACGACAAGCGGCTTGCTGAGCCGCTGGATGTCGAAATGCCGATGCACCGACTGCAGAACCCGATAGCCCCACACGCCGACCTCGCTGGCGAGCACGAGTGCGACATCGTCCTCGCGCTCGGCCGGCACATCGATGAGCAACACGTGGCCGGGACGCCCTTTCTTCGTGAGGCTGGCTAAGAGTTGAACGTTGCGCGATCCGGCTCGGTGCAAGCGTTCCATCACGTCCTGCAAGACCTCCCCTGTGGCATCGTCGATCTGCGCCATCATCAACACCATCGCGGAGCGCACCTCCTGGACCATGCTATGACTGGCTCGATGTTGCTATGCGAAGAGCCATGTTCGCAGCGTGTTCGGCGCGCGCCTTCGCACCCGGAATCCCGGCGCTGACGTACGCGGCGGTTTCGGCGATTTCCGCGGCTTCCGCCGGCGAGTGATTGCCCAGCACCGCGGCCATCGCAGCGGGTACCGTTACGTTGGCGATGACATTGCCGGCAACCAGCAGTTCATTGATTGCAGCGGCGACGACGGGCATTACCTCCGCCAAATCCTTGCGCTCACCTTTGGCGACCGACGGAACCACCTTGTGGACGAAGCTATCTAGACGCGTCGTCACACCGTTCACGGTAACTTCCGCATCCACGTCCGCGTCGAAAGCGAGCCATCGCCGCGCCAGTTTGCTCTCGCGCCGTGCGCCGGCAGCCAGCTTCGTGATGCGCAAGCGCACTTCTTTGCCGAGCTGACGGCTGAAGCGCGCGCTCACCCGCTGTTCCACCGTAGCTTGACGGTCCGCATCGAGCCCGCGCACCACCTCGGCGAGAGACTTCCCGGCCTTCAATTCGTCATATGCACGCGCAGCGCGCCGATACAACGCATGGGTGCGTCCCGGCTCCGAAGCGAGGATCAGGGTATCGGTCACCGGTCCGCGTCGCACCTGCGTCGCTTTGCGCGCAACGATATTCATCGCCAGGACCATGGTGTCCGGATCGATCGACGTCGCCAGGCGCGAGCGCGCCAGTGCGTCCGCGACGCTGCCCTGCGTTGCATCCTTTTGCAATAGCGCCTTGAAAGCGGCCACCGCGTCCGCGCACAGGTGTCCCAGCGGCGGATTGCCGGAGCGCGCGAATTGCTCGAACACCTGCACGATCTCATCCAGGGCCATCATGCCGATCACCGTGGGCCCGCCCACGTCCTTCAAGATCAAGCCGAGATCCCCGATCAGCTTGCCGCTCGGCATCTCCTCGCCCGTCAGGCGAAAACGCAATATCTCCGGCAGGCCCGCGGCGCGAGCGGCTGCGCTTCCCGCAACGAAAGCGCTGGTCACTTTTCCGTACGGGCCGTACTGGTCGGCCACATCGGCATCCGGATGGATAATCTCGAGGATCGCGGCCGCGCCGAACAGCGCGGCGGTAAACCCGGCGGGGGCCATACCGGCGCCGGCCATCGCGTCGAGCATCGCCTGCGTCCCGATGCGCGCACCGTTCTCCGCCATGGCGGGGAAGACGATGTCCTCGCCCAATGTGCTGTGCCCATAGATCGGACCACCCGTGGGCACTGAACGGCCGTCGATCGGACTGAGCCGGCCTGCCATCATCGCTTGATAGATCGCGGTGACCGCGGGGAAACCAGAAATTTTGTTGTTCTTCTTCCCGGTCGGAATAGCCGCTACCCCGCAGCGATCCACGCCCGCGATCATGCGCGCGGTCGCACCGAGCTTGCGATTGCCCGCCGGGATGCCGACCTGCGCAGATGCGCCGGCCAGGTACAACAACGCTGCGGAGAGCAGTGCGGCGTTTGCCGAATCGGCGCCGGCCGAGCGAGCCGCATCGATGGCTTTGGCCAGCAGATCGTCGATCGGCTGGTGCACGACATTGGCGAACTTCACCTGCAGATCCGCGCCACGTAAAAGCTCGACTGCCAGGGCATCGGTAATGGCGATCACGGGCAGATTGAGCATCCCATGACCGCCAGTGAGCGCTTCGATACGATCGTTCGTGAGCCAATCCACGTTCGCGCTCGCGCCGGTGATCGCGGCCACGATGGCGCGCTCCCGCTCGGTCGCCATACCATCCCCACCTGCGTTAGGCGTGCTCATCTCGAACCTCGTGTGCAAACGTCGTCACACCCGGGACTCATCGGTCCTTATCGATGATCCACTCGTGCGCCGGATCGTTCTTGAAGTGCCAGGTGCGCTTGGGGCCCGCCATCACGTTCAGATAATAGGACTCGTAGCCGTAGGGAACGACGACCGGGTGATAGCCGCGCGGCACCATCACGACGTCCTGGTCCTCGACGGCGTGGGACTCGTCCAGCGAGCGATCATCCGTGTACACGCGCTGGAAAGCAAAGCCTTGCGGCGGGTTCAGGCGGTGGTAGTAGGTTTCTTCCAGGAAGCTCTCGACGGGAACCGCGTCGTTGTCGTGCTTGTGCGGCGGATACGAGGACGAGTGTGCGGAGGGGGTGCGCACTTCTACGACGAGCAGATTCTCCGCCGTCTCGGTCTGCGGCAGGATATCGCACACGTATCGCGTGTTGGCGTGCTTACCGCGCACCGAGCGTTTCATCTGAGCGGGCTCAATGAGGCGCGGTGGATACTTGCCCTGTGCCGGCGCCGTCGCCACACCGATCTCCGCGGCCTCGTCTGCGGTGATCGTCGCTGGCATTCTCGGTGGTAAGTAGACTGCGTACGGTGCCGCGTCGTCGAAGACGCTGGTGCGTCCGCCAATCCCGGCCCAGCGGAGCTTCCCCGCGCTGACCGTGACCTTGCCGGTCAGGACGACGAGGCAGGCCTCGCGCTGAGGCTCGTCCACACGCATCGTTTCGCCGGGCGCGAGGCGGTGTGCGCTGAAACCCACGTGAGCCCACCCTGCTGACTCGGGAGTGACGCGGACGATGTCGCGTCCTTGGGGGTTGGCTTTGACTAGGAGGGTCATGCTGGTTCCTCGAACATGGCTCTGTCTTAACCCTGTGCCCTCACCCTACCCTCTCCCAGAGGGAGAGGGATTTAGTGTTTGCGGGCGCTCATACGGTCTGCCAGCTCGCGTTCATGGCATCGACGATGCTCTTCAACGTTCCGTAGCCTTTTTTCGCATAGACGTAGCTCGGCGCGACAGCTGGGTCCTGCTCGGCTTCGACCACTAGCCAGCCCGAGTAACCGGCGCGGGCCAAGGTGCGCAGCACCGCACCGAAGTCGATCGCGCCGTCGCCCGGTACGGTAAACGCCCCGTTCAGTACCGACTGCAGAAAGCTCCAGGCGTTGTTGCGCGCGAGTTTCAGCACCTGCGGCCGCACGTCTTTACAGTGCACGTGGCAGACCCGGGCGAGGTGTTTTTCGAGCACCGCCACTACGCCTTCCGCTCCTGCGCCTGCGAAAGCCATGTGTCCCGTATCGAACAACAGCCCCACTTCGTTACCCGTCAGCCGCATGAGCGTGTCGACGTTGTCCGGTGTTTCGCAGTAGGCGCCCATGTGATGGTGATATGCGAGCCGCACCCCGCGCGCGAGCAGATGACGGCCGAAGGCGGTGAGCCGCTCTCCGTATGTCTTCCAATCCGACTCGTTGGCGAACTGCGGGCGCTTGAACAGCGGTGTGTCGATGTCCCCCTGGATGCTGTCCTGGACCTCGCCGTAGACCATCACCTTCGCGCCGTTTCGGGCGAGCAGCTCCAGGTGCGGTCCGACAGCGCGGATCTCCTCTTCGACAGAACGCTTCGCGAGGCGGCCGGAATACCAGCCCGACACGCAAGCCAAGCCGTACTCGCCGAGCTTCGCCTTCAGCGCCGCCGGCTCCTTCGGGAACTTGTTCCCCAGCTCGAAGCCTTCGTAGCCGATCTCTTTGCCTTCCGACAGCGCGGTCTCCAGCGGCGTATCGCCGCCGAGCGAGGGCAGATCGTCGTTCATCCACCCGATCGGGTTGATGCCGATGCGCACGTCGAATCTGCTCCCCATCTTCACACCCGCTGAGCTTGCTTCGCCTCAGCGTAGGCCGCGCGCGCGGCTCGCACCGTTTCGCGTTCCGAAACTTCGGGCACGCCGACTTCCCACCAGGCGCCGCCGTCTTCGGTGGTCTGATTCGGGTCGGTGTCGATGACGATCACGGTGGTGCGGTCCGCTGCGCGGGCGCGCTTCAGCGCTTGCTCGAGCTCCGCCACCATCCGCGGATGCTCGGAGAGGCAACCGAGACTCTTCGCGTGCAGCGCGAAGTCGATCTCCGCCAGACCCTCCGAACCTTGCCGCGTATCCTTGAGAAGATTGTTGAAGGGCGGGCTGCCGCAGGCCTGCTGCAACCGGTTGATGCAGCCGTAGCCGCGGTTGTCGAGCAATACCACGACGAGCTTCTGTCCGAGCGATACCGACGTGGCCAGCTCACTGTTCATCATCAGGTACGCACCGTCACCCACTAGCACGACCACCTCGCGTTCGGGCTTCGCCAGCTTCACGCCCAGCGCGCCCGCGATCTCGTAGCCCATGGTGGAGTAGCCGTACTCCAGGTGATACGCGCCGGGCACGCCGGCTCGCCAGAGCTTATGCAGCTCCGCTGGCAGCGTGCCGGAAGCGCACACCACGATGTCAGCGGTGGGCGAAGACTCCAGCGAGTGCTGCACAGCACCGATCACGTCGGCCTCATACGGGAGCTTGCCACCGCGCTCCGAATCCTTGCGCGAGGTCAGCGCGGAGATGCGCGAACGCCAGGCTGCGCCGAGCTGCTTCGCCTGCGCCGTCCAGGCTTCTTCCGCTCGCCACTGAGGCGCCGCAGCCGACACGGCGCCCAGGCCTTGGCCTGCATCGGCGATGAGCGATGCGCCGTGGAGTCTGACCGCATCCAGCGCGTTGACGTTGATCCCGATCACGCGGCTCTTCGGAAACAGCGCGTTCGATCCAGTGGTGAAATCCTGCAAGCGCGTGCCAACTGCCAGGATCAGATCGGCCTCGCGCGCCAAGGCGTTCGAGGCCGGCGACCCCGTGACCCCTATCGAGCCCATCTGCAGCGGATGATCCCAGGGGAGCGAAGACTTGCCGGCTTGCGATTCCGAAACCGGCACACCATGGCGCTCGACGAACGTGCGCAGAGCATCGCTGGCTTGCGCGTATAGCACACCACCGCCGGCGATCAGCAGCGGCCGCTTCGCTGTGCGGACCATCGCCACAGCGCGCTCCAGCTCGGCGGCATCCGGCGGCGGGGCCCGGAAGGTGATCGTCTCGGGTTCGAAGAAGTCGGCCGGATAGTCGTAGGCGGTCGCCTGAATGTCCTGCGGCAGCGCCAGCGTCACCGGCCCGCACAGCGCCGGATCGGTCAACACCGCGATAGCGCGCGGCAGCGTGCTTAGCAGCTGCTCCGCGGTGACGATGCGGTCGAAGTAGCGCGACACCGGCTTGAAGCAGTCGTTGGCCGAAACGCCGCCGTCGTGAAAGTCTTCCACTTGCTGAAGCACCGGATCCGGCGCGCGCGACACGAAGATGTCGCCCGGCAGCAGAAGAACGGGCAGTCGATTGACGTGCGCGAGCGCAGCGGCGGTCACCAGGTTCGTCGCGCCCGGCCCGATGGAGGTGGTCACGGCCATGATGCGGCGGCGGAAGTTGGCCTTCGCGTAGGCGATGGCAGTGTGCGCCATGGCTTGCTCGTTGTGCGCGCGATAGGTGGGCAGACGCTCGCGATGCGCATAGAGCGCTTCGCCGATGGCGGCTACGTTGCCGTGGCCGAAGATCGCCCACACTCCCGCGCAGTACGGCACCTGCCGGCCGTCTGCTTCGACGCGGTACGAGGCCAGTTTCTTGATCAGCGCTTGCGCCATGGTGAGGCGGAGGGTCTTGGTCATGGTTACCTCGGTCCTGTTACGTTTCCGGTAAAGCGCCCTCTCCCTCCGGGAGAGGGGTGGGGTGAGGGAGCTCGGTTCCAGGCATCTCGCTCGATTGGCCCTTCTTCCCTCATCCCCAACCCTTCTCCCGGAGGGAGAAGGGAGAGAACCCTGGGGGTTAGGCAACTCGTGCCCTGCCCTCGTTCTTCCCGGACGCCTGTCCTTTCGGCCAGGCGTCGATCAACTCAGCGAAGTTGGCTGCCACCTGCGTCATCAGCGCTGCGTCGCCGATCGCGCCCGACAACCACGCGCGCGCGGGATCCGCCCATAGCGTGCGCCCCACAGCAAAGCCGCGGCAGGTGCGCGCATCGCGCGTGTCCGCCAGGCTGGCTTTCAACTCGGCCAGCGGCGCGCTCAATCCGAGCACTAGAACGCCACGGCAATAAGGGTCGCGCTCTGCGAGCAGCGCGTCAACTGCCCTCCACTGCGACGCCGTGAGCGCCTCCAGCTTCCACCACTCCGGATAGATGCCCAGGTTGTAGAAACGCTTGAGCGTCCTGACGATGGTGTCGCCGCCGTTAACCAGTTGTCTGGGCGGGATCACCTCCAGCAGCAGCTCGTGGCCGGATATCTGCGCGGCGTCGTAAAGGGCTTTGATCTGCGCGTCCTGCTCCAGGCGATGATCGACCGCATCGTCCGGATGATAGTAGACCAGACACTTGATCACGTGCTCGGCGGGCCAGCGTACCAGCTCGGTGCCGATCGAGCGGCCGCGCTGGAAGACCAGCGGGTTCGAGCCCGGCTGCTCGACCGGCCGGCCGATCCACCACCCGCGGCCGGTGGCGGCATCGAGCGCATCGGCGCCATACACATCGTCGATCAGCACGCCGATTCGGCCCGACAGCTCCCGCTCCTTCTCGACCTTGGCAACCGCGTCCACCAGCAGCCGCTTGAGCGCTGGCAGCCGGCTCTCGTCGGCACCCGCCTCCTGCGCCAGCTCGAAGAACTGGCGGCGGTGGTCAAAGGCCAAGACGAACACCGGATCCCAGTGCGGGCGCGGTGCCGTAACCCGGTGAAGCCGGGTCAGGACTCGGTCCTCGCCAGGACGCGGCACGAGGCGGTCTGCGTGAGCCAGGAAGTAGTCGAGCTCCGGCCGGGTCGGCATCGCGGGTGCGCAGCCGTGGCGCGAAACGACCAGGGCGCCACACGCGTTGGCATAGCGTGCGCAGGCATCGATCGGCTCGCCGCGGATCCAGCCGTACAGAAAACCGGACGCAAACGCGTCGCCCGCGCCGAGCACGTTCATTACTTCCACCGGGAAGCCGGCGAAGTTCGGGGCCGCGTCCAGCGAGCTGGGGATACCTGCGGCCACCGCCGCGCAACCGTTCGCGCCGCGCTTGACCACGAGTAGCGCCTTCGAGTGCGCTCGCACGCCGCGCAGGGCCTCCTCGATATCGTCGCTGCCGCCCGCGATCTGAAACTCCTCCTCGGTGCCGATGATCAAATCGAACTCGCCCAAGATCGCTTTCAGATGCTGCGATACACCCTGGTCGGCGACATAGCGGTTCTCTCCGTCCGCCTTTCCGGTCAAGCCCCACAGCACCGGGCGATAGTCGATATCGAGCACCGTGCGCACGTCGTTTTTGCGTGCGAATGCCAGAGCATGCCGGCAGGTCGCCGCAGTGTGCGGCCGCGAGAGGTGCGTGCCGGTGATCGCAAAGGCCTTGGCGGAGGCGATGAAAGCCTCATCGAAGTCGGTCGGCGCGACGGCCATGTCGGCGCAGTTCTCGCGGTAGAAGATGAGCGGAAAGGTGTCGCGGTCTTTGATCCCGAGCAGCACGAGCCCGGTAAGCCGCTCGCGGTCGACTCTAACATGCGATACGTCGCAACCCTCGCGCGCCAGCGTTTCGACCAGGAAGCGTCCGGGGTGATCGTCACCGACGCGCGCGAGCATCGCGCTCTTCAGCCCGAGGCGCGCCGTGCCGAACGCCTGGTTCGCCGACGACCCGCCGTAGTACTTGGCGAATGAGGTGGCGTCTTCGAGCCGGGCGCCCAGCTGCTGCGCATACAGATCCATGGCCATGCGGCCATGAAAGATCGCGTCCAGACGGCGCGAGGTGGCGAAGCGGGTTGTGTTCTCCATGGCCAGAAAGTTAAAGTTCTTTTTCCCTCAATTCTGCCCCTCGCCAGGCGTCTCCACGCCTCCCTCACCCTACCCTCTCCCGGGGGAGAGGGACCTTGAGTCTGAGGGCGAGGGGTCTGTGCCCTCTCCCTCCGGGAGAGGGCGGCGCGGAGCGCCGGGTGAGGGAGACGGCGAGAGCCGCTCAGATCCGCACGCCCTCCAATTCGGAGATCAGCTTCTGCATCTCCACGCCGCCGGCCATCATGTCGAGGAGCTGATCCTTACCGATTTCGTTCTTCGCGTAGGTGCCCAGAGACTGGCCCCGATTGAGCACGGTGAACGAATCACCGATCGGATAGGCGTGGTGGACGTTGTGAGTGATCAAGATTACCGAGATGCCGCGCGAGCGGGCGTTGGCGATGAGCTTGAGCACGTTGGCCGTCTGCTTGACGCCGAGCGCGGCGGTCGGCTCGTCCAAAATGAGCGCGCGCGCCCCGAAGTGGATTGCGCGCACGATCGCCAAACACTGCCGCTCGCCACCGGATAGCGTCCCGACCGGCTGCTCGGCATCGCGGATGCGCGTGCCCATATCGAAGAGGCGTGCATAGGCTGTGGTTGCCATCAACGCGTAATCGAGCACCGGGAACATGCCCAACCGCCTCATGGTGGGCTCGCGCCCCAGGAAGAAGTTGCGCGCGATGGACATCAGCGGGATCATCGCCAGGTCCTGGTAGACGGTGGCGATGCCGCGATCAAGTGCCTCGCGTGGGCTGTCGAAGGCAACCGACTGACCATCCACGCGGTACGAGCCTTCCGACGGCTTGTGCACACCGGAGAGGATCTTGATCAGCGTCGATTTGCCTGCACCGTTGTCACCCAGTAGACAGTGCACTTCCCCCGTCTTGAGCTTGAGGGTCACGTTCTTGAGCGCAATCACGGAGCCGAAGTACTTGCTGACCTCCTCCAGTTCGAGAATGTATTCGCTCATGACCTCCTCCTCAGCGCGACTCGGTGAAGCGCCGGCGCACGTAGTTGTTGAACACGACCGCGATCAGCAGCATCAGGCCCAGGAACACCCGGAACAGATCCGAGTTGACGTTCGTGTAGGTGATGCCGATCTGCACCACGCCGAAGATCAGCGCACCGAAGCACGCGCCGATCACCGAGCCGTAGCCCCCGGTCAGCAGCGTGCCGCCGATCACCGCGGCGATGATCGCCTCGAACTCCTTTTGCACGCCGCGGTCGGCAGCGGCCGAGCCGATGTCACACACCTGCAGCGTAGCGAACAGCGTAGCGCAGAATGCGGTAAACATGAACAGGGCGATCTTCACGCGCGCCACCGGCACGCCCACATTCTTGGCGGCGTTGGCGTCGCCTCCGGCCGCAAAGATCCAGTTGCCCACCCGCGTGCGCGTCAGAATGTAGTGGCAGACGACCGCCAGCAGGAACCACCAGAGGATCACTTTGGGTATGCCAGCGATCAACGGCGCACCGTTGTCGAGCTTGCCCAGCACGCCGATGTCGGCCAGCCAGCGGCAGACGCCGGTGCCGACATACCCGGTGAACAGGGTGGACGTCAGCCAGTCCTGCGCCGCCAGCTCACCGATGCCCGACACGATCGTCCGGTTGGCGAAGTAGATCGATAGCGCGAGGGTCAGCCCGCGCAGGATGAACAGGAACGCC
>Ga0326726_10001904_pt1 | contig 19364 bp, 18 predicted proteins | sample MHFenrmetagenome_2_FD_207603 | JGI IMG/M metagenome (GOLD analysis project Ga0326726, IMG submission 207603) | Lab enriched peat soil microbial communities from Michigan Hollow, Ithaca, NY, United States - MHF15MN | ecosystem: Environmental > Terrestrial > Soil > Wetlands > Peat | place: USA... | reverse complement strand
GTCACGCACAACCCGGATCTGGCGGCTCGCTGTGATAGACTTTTCGTGATGTCCCGGGAAGGAATCTTTCCGTCGTCTGGTTTGTCTGAGCGAGGATGAATCCCGAGGTCCCGCTCCATGGCCGCAACCCGCCCCTCCTATGACTGCTGAGCCCGACGCCCATGTTTGAGAAGTACAACGAGAAGGCGCGGCGGGCCCTCTTCTTCGCCCGGTACGAGGCCTCGAAGCTCGGCTCCAAGGTGATCGAGTCGGAGCACCTGCTGCTCGGGATCCTGCGCGAGGGCGAGGACATCATCAAGGAGATCTTCGCCCGCTTCAACGTGAAGCCGGAGGACGTCCGCCGGGAGATCGAGGGCGACCGGATCTTCGTCGAACGGATCTCCTCGACCGCCGAGCTGCCCCTGTCGGAGGAGTCGAAGAAAATTCTCGCCTACGCCTCCCACGAGGCGGAGTCGATGATGCACCCCTACGTCGGGACCGAGCACCTCCTGATCGGCCTGTTGCGCGTGGACGGGTGCGTGGCCGGCCGGCTGCTGACGGCCCGGGGTTTCAACCTGTACGGCGTGCGCGAGGAGACGATCTCGCTGATCAAGGAGCGCGAGGTTTCCAAGCAGAAGAAGGAGCTCCCGTTCCTGGCCGAGTACAGCCGCGACCTGACGCAGCTGGCGGGCACCGGCACGTTCGACCCGCTCATCGGCCGCGACAAGGAAGTCGAACGGATCATCCAGATCCTCTCGCGGCGGACGAAGAACAACCCGATCCTGCTCGGCGAGCCGGGCGTCGGCAAGACGGCCATCGTCGAAGGTCTCGCGACGCGCATCGTCGAGGGCGCCGTTCCGATTTTCCTGTCCGCGAAGAAGATCCTGGCCCTCGATCTCTCGCTCATCGTGGCCGGGACGAAGTACCGCGGGCAGTTCGAGGAGCGCCTGAAGGGCATCATCCGCGAACTGCGCGAGAACCCGGACCTCATCATCTTCATCGACGAGATCCACTCGCTCATCGGCGCGGGATCGGCGGAGGGCTCGCTCGATGCGGCGAACATCCTGAAGCCGGCGCTTTCGCGGGGCGAGGTGTCCTGCATCGGCGCGACCACCCTGAAGGAATACCGCAAGTACATCGAGAAGGACCGCAGCCTCCTGCGCCGGTTCCAGGCGATCAACGTGACGGCGCCGACGGAGAACGAGACGTTCGAGATCCTCGAGGGGGTCAAGGACCGCTACGAGCAGTTCCACAAGGTGCGCTACTCGGCCGAGGCCATCAAGACGGCCGTCTACCAGTCCAACCGGTACATCACCGACCGGTTCTTCCCGGACAAGGCCATCGACATCCTCGACGAGGCCGGGGCCAAGGTGAAGTTGAAGCGGGTCGCCGACACGCAGAACCTCCGAAAGCTCGAGCTGGAGATCCGGCAGATCGTCAAGGAAATGAAGAAGGCGATCTCGGACAAGGATTTCGAGAAGGCGGTCTTCCTGCGCGAGCGGGAGATCGAGCTCAAGGAAGAGATCGAGCGCGCGAAGGTCCAGTCCGCCGAGCGCAGCGAGGCCACTCAGGAGGTCACGCGCCGGGACATCGAGGAGATCATCTCGTCGTGGACCGGCATCCCGGTCGCGTCGCTCGAGATGGAGGAGGCCGAAAAGCTCCTCCACATGGAGGACGCGCTGCGGCGGCGCATCGTCGGCCAGGAGGCGGCGATCATCGGCGTCTCGAAGGCGATCCGCCGCTCCCGGCTGGGGGTCAACAACCCGAACCGGCCCATGGGTTCCTTCATCTTCCTCGGGCCCTCGGGCGTGGGGAAGACCGAGGTCGCCCGGCGGCTCGCGGAGTTCATGTTCGAGAACCAGAAGTCGCTCGTGCGCTTCGACATGTCGGAGTACATGGAGAAGCACGCGGTTTCCAAGCTGATCGGGTCCCCGCCGGGCTACGTCGGGCACGAGGAGGGCGGCCAGCTGACGGAGCGGATCCGGCGCAACCCCTACAGCGTCATCCTGTTCGACGAGATCGAGAAGGCGCACCCGGACATCGCGAACCTGCTGCTCCAGATCCTCGAGGACGGCATCCTGACGGACGCCTATGGCAACGTGGTGGACTTCAAGAATACGCTCATCATCATGACGTCCAACATCGGGACGAAGCACCTCGTCAACCGCAGCCGCGTCGGATTCGGCGGGTCGCGGGAGAACCAGTCCAACCGGGAGATCGAGGACCTGGTTCTCAAGGAGCTGCGCCGGGACTTCTCGCCCGAGTTCATCAACCGGATCGACGACGTCATCGTCTTCCACCCGCTTCCGCGCGCCGAGCTGGCCCGGATCTGCCGGCTGCTCATCGACGACGTCAACGCGACCATCGCCCAGAAGGGCGCGTGGATCGACATCGACGACGCGGCCGTCGAGTGGCTGCTGGGGCAGAGCGGAGACGATCCGAACATGGGAGCGCGGCCGCTTCGGCGCGCCATTCAGAAAAACGTCGAAGACCCGGTCTCCGAGCTGCTGATCGCGGCCCGCGAGGAAAAGCTCGAAGCGATCGAGGTTCGTGTGGGGCCGGATGGGTTGCGGGTCGCGGCGCGCGAGAGCGAGCCGATCCCCCAGGGGCGCTAGCTTCTTGCGGCGGGGGTCCTTCGGGGCCGCGGTTCTCGCCGCGGCGGTGATAGGCGTTTCCGCCCTCTGCGCCCAGGAGCCGCCGGCGCCCGTCCCGACTCCTCCCGCCCCGGCGGCGCCCGCCCCCGTCCAAGAGGCGCCGCCCGCCGCGGCGGCTGCCTCCGAGTCGGATCGGATCATCGGCATTCGCGTCGTCGGCTACCAGACGGTTTCGCCCGACACGATCGCTCACTACCTCGGCATCAAGGTCGGCGACGTGTACGACCCCGCGAAGCTCCAGCAGAACTTCCCGGCCCTCTGGGACGCGGGTCTTCTCGAGAACGCGAAAATCGAGGCGGAGCGCTCGCCCTCCGGCGTCACGCTCGTCGTGACGATCGAGGAGCGCCCGATCGTCAAGGAAGTCGACTTCATCGGCAACAAGAAGCTGTCGACGTCGCAGATCAAGGACGCGCTCAAGGAGGCCAAGGTCGAGGTGCACGCGGGGGCCCCGCTGTCGCTGCGCGACGTCGCCCGGGCCCGGTCGGTCATCGCCGACTTCTACACGACGCAGGGCTTCCGCAGCGCCACGATCGACTACCGGATCGACGACCTTTCGAAGACCGAGAAGAAGGTCGCGTACCTGATCGACGAGGGTGACAAGGTCAAGATCGAATCGATCCAGTTCACCGGGAACACCGCCGTCTCGGCGCAGACGCTGCGCAACGCCATGTCGAAGACGAAGGTCGCCGTCTGGTGGCGGCTCCTCTCGGACAATACCGTCTACAGCCAGGCCAACTACGAGGCCGACGTCGAGAGCATCAAGGGCGTCTACCAGGCGAAGGGGTACAAGGACGTGGTCGTCAAGGATCCCATCCTCGACGTGTACGTCACCAACCCGAAGGCCAAGCCGGAGAAGATCAAGCGCCGCGTGCGCATCACCATCCCGATCGTGCAGGGCGAGAAGTTCTACACGAACGAGATCAAGATCACGCGGGTCCTCCAGAGCGGGCAGCCGGCCGACCCGCCCGACGTCACGGTGTTCCCGACGCGGGTGCTGCTCAAGCAGTTCACCGAGCTGCCGCCCGGCTCGGTCCTGAACCGCGACCGGCTGGTCGAGGCGCTGGCCACGATCGAAACCATGTACAAGACGCGCGGCTACATCTACTGGTTCGCCGATCCGGCCTACGAGGAGGTCGGCAAGGACCGGGTCAACGTCGACATCAGGATGTTCGAGGGCGAGAAGTTCTACCTCGGGCGCTTCGAGGTCCAGGGGAACACGCAGACGCGCGACAAGGTCATCCGCCGGGAGTTCGGGCTCGACGAAGGCGACGTGATGGACATGGAGGCGGTCAAGAAGAGCATCCAGAAGATCTCCCAGCTCGGGTACTTCAAGCTCGGCGAAGAGCCGCAGTTCTCGGTCCGGCCCGAAGAGAAGAAGGTGGACCTGACCCTCAAGGGGACGGAGACCAGCCGCAACGAGATCCAGTTCGGCGCGGGGTACTCGGGGTACGACGGCTTCTTCGGGCAGTTCTCCTTCCAGACCCGCAACTTTCTCGGCCGCGGCGAGATCATCGGCGTGTCGGCGCAGCTGGGGAAGGTGTCGAAGTTCTTCGACATCTCGTACACGATCCCGTGGTTCCTGGACAAGAACCAGTCGGTGGGCGCTTCGCTCTTCAGCCGCAACGTCAACTACGTCTCGGTGGACGAAAAGCGAAAGGGCGGCACCCTCTTTTACGGAAAGGGGCTCGGCCTCTTCGACTCGATCTCCGCGCTGTATGCGTACGAAGACATCACCGCGAACTATCCCGTCGCGACGGCCCCCGTCCCGCCGGGCCAGCCGGCGCCTCCCCAGAAGCTCGTGGCCACGCAGGGAACGACTTCTTCGCTGACGCCGGCCTATCGATACGACAGCCGCAACGATCCGATGAACCCGACGCGCGGGTTTCGATTCACGGCGGCTGTCCAGATCGCCCCCGACGTTTTCGGCGGGACGAACTCGTTCATCAAGCCGACGGTCGGCTCGACGATCTACATTCCGGTCCCCTTCCCGCGCCATGCCGTCCTCGCCCTGAACGCCGAGGTCGGGTACGCCGTCCAGGTGGGGTCGACGCCCCTGCCGGTGTTCGAGCGCTTCCAGCTGGGCGGCGAGCAGAGCATGCGGGGATTCTCCCAGGGCGCGGTGGTCCCGCTGCATCCCAAGACCAACATCGTCTTCACCGACGACTTTGGCCGCGTCCTCGGCGGAAACAAGTTCTTCGTCATCAACGTGGAGTACCAGTTCCTCACGATCGGCCCGGCCACGCTGCTCGCGTTCGTGGATTTCGGGAACAACTACTACGACTCCCAGAGCTTCGATCTGACCAACCTCCGGTACGCCTTCGGGGGAGAGCTGCGCGTGTTCCTCCCGATTTTCCAGGCGCCGCTGCGGTTCATCTACGCCATCAATCCCAACCCCGTGCAGCCCCTCGACCAGTACGGCTTCCCGCTGGCAAACCTGACCGAAAAACCGTCGGGTTTCACTTTCTCGATCGGCCGGACGTTTTGAGCCGCGCTCGTCGCGCGGACAGGGGAGAGACGGTCGGAGGGGGCTCGAGCCGGACTCGGGCGTGACGGGGTAGTGCGGGGGCTCCGGGGGCGGTTTCTGGCCGGAATGGGGGCCATCCGGGCCCTGTTGTGCGAGCCGGGATTTTTGTTACACTTCCGCGCTTTCGCGAAGAAGGAGTTTGAATGAAACGCTTTGCCATGATGGTGGCGGCCGCGCTGGTTGCGGCCGGCGCCAGTGCCCAGGGAACCTCGGCTCCGGCCCCCGCGCCGGCCGTGCCGAAGATCGGCGTGATCAACGTCGAGCGGCTCGTCCAGGAATCCTCGCTCGGCAAGGAGGCCTTTGGCCGGGTCAAGAAACTCAACGACCAGAAGAAGGAAGAGGCCGACAAGCTTTCCAAGGAGCTCCGCGACATGGAGCAGAAGCTCGCCGACCAGGGCGCGGCTCTGGCCGACGACAAGCGGGATGCCCTCCAGAAGAGCTACCAGGAGAAGGCCATCGCCTTCAAACGGTTCCAGGACGACGCGAACCGCGACCTCGAGGCGGCTCAGAAGAAGGAGCTCTCGGAGCTCGAGCGGCGCGTCTTCCCGGTGATCAACCAGGTCGGCAAGGAGAAGGGCTATACGGTCGTCTTCAACAAGTTCCAGTCCGGGCTCGTCTACGCGGACGATTCCGTCGACATCACCGATGACGTCCTGAAGCAGTTCAATACGACCGTCGCCGTCCCGGCCGCGAAGCCGGCGGAGGGCGCGGCCAAGCCGCCTGCCAAGACCGCGCCCGCGCCGGTCCCGACGAAGAAGCCGTAGAGTCAGGACGGCGGAAGTCGAGACGCCGTGGCCCGCTCACGAGCCCCGAAGGGGGCAGGCAGGCCGCGGCGTTCCCGTTCCAAGGCGGGCGGCTTCGCCCTCCGGGACGTCGCCGATGCCGTCGGCGGGCGCGTCGCGCGAAAGCGCGCGGCGCGGCTCCAGGGCGTAGCGCCCCTCGAGGCTGCGGGCGCCGCGGACCTGTCCTGGGTTGCCGACGAGCGTCGTGCCGCGCAAGCCGGCCGCAGCAAGGCGGGCGCTCTTCTCGTGTCCTCCGAGGCGCAGGCGGCGGGCAAGCCCTGCGTCGTCGTGAGCTCGCCGCAGCTCGCCCTCGCGCAATGGCTCGAGATCTTCCGTCCGGCCGAGCGCGGAAAGCCGGGCATCGCCCGGGGGGCCTTCGTTCACCGCTCGGCCCGCGTCGGAATCGGAGCCTCGATCGAGGCGGGAGCAACGGTGGCCGCGGGTGCCCGCGTGGGCGCGAGAACGCGCCTGCGAGCGGGAGCGTTCGTCGGGGAGAGGGCGGTGGTCGGCGCCGATTGTGTCCTCGGGCCGGGGTCGTCCGTTCTCGCCGAGTGCCGCGTCGGGGACCGGTGCATCCTCCAGCCCGGAGCCGTGGTCGGGTCGGACGGGTTTGGCTACGTCTGGGACGGGTCGGGCCACCGTAAGATTCCGCAGGTAGGGATCGTGCGGATCGAGGACGACGTCGAGATCGGCGCCAACGCGACGATCGATCGCGCGACCCTCGGGGAGACGGTGATCGGGCGCGGGACGAAGATCGACAATCTGGTCCAGGTCGGCCACAACGTGGCCGTGGGGGAGCACTCGATTCTCTGCGGCCAGGCCGGTGTGGGAGGATCCGCCCGGCTCGGGAGGGGCGTGACGCTCGCCGGCCAGGTGGGCGTGTCGGACCACGCGAGCATTGGGGATCGTGCCATCCTCACGGGCCAGGCCGGTATCGCCCGGCAGGGCCGCGTCGCGGCGGGCCAGATCGTTTCGGGAATGCCGGCCCTGCCCCACAGAGAGTTCTTGAAACGGGCCGCCCTGGTTGGAAGGCTCGAGGCCGCCTTCGAGCGCCTGGCCGCGCTCGAGGCGGCGATGTCGAAGATCGAGAAAGGGAGGTGACCGTGGAGCTCGGGATCGCCGAAATCTTGCAGACCCTGCCCCACCGATACCCGTTCCTGCTCGTGGACCGGATCCTCGAGCTCGAGCCCGGGCAGCGGGTCGTGGGCATCAAGAACGTGACGTTCAACGAGGAGTTCTTCCAGGGGCACTTTCCGGGCAACCCCGTGATGCCGGGCGTGCTGGTCCTCGAGGCGATGGCCCAGGTGGCCGGCGTCGCGCTGCTCGGCGTGACGCCCGACAAGGAGAAAAAGCTGCTCTACCTCTCGGGAGTGGACCGCTGCCGCTTCCGGCGCCCGGTCGTTCCGGGAGACCAGCTGCGCATCGAAGCGTCGATCGTCTCGCTCAAGATGCGGGTCTGCAAGTGCAAGGCGACGGCCACCGTCGACGGCAAGGTCTGCGCCGAGGCGGAACTGCTGTCGGTCCTGGTGGACCGGCCATGAGCAGCAGCGTGATGGTCCACCCGTCGGCCGTCGTCGCTCCGGGCGCGGAGCTCGGCGTGGGAGTTTCGATCGGGCCCTACGCGGTGATCGGCGAGGGCGTCGTCCTCGGAGACCGGACGGCCGTCGGCAACCATGCGACGGTCGAGGGCCCCGCGGTCTTCGGCGAGGACAACCGGATCTTCCCCCACGCGGCCCTCGGCTTCGAGCCCCAGGACCTCAAGTACCGCGGAGAGCCGACCCGGCTCGTCGTCGGAGCGCGCAACGTCTTTCGCGAGTTCACGACCGTGCAGCGGGGAACGGCGACCGGCGGCGGCGAAACCGTCGTGGGCGACGACAACTACTTCATGAACTACACCCACGTGGGGCACGACAATCGGATTGGGTCGAAGGTCGTGATGGCCAACTGCGCCGTGCTGGCCGGGCACGTCGAGGTGGGGAGCAATGCCAAGATCGGCGCCTTCAACGCCGTCCACCAGTTCTGCCGGGTCGGCGTCTTCGCGTTCCTCGGGGCGTACACCGGCTGTCGCCAGGACGTCCTGCCCTTCTGCCGGACGGACGGCCAGGAGCACCCGAAGACCTACGGAATCAACACGATCGGCTTGAAGCGCGCCGGGTTCTCGGACGAGCGCGTCGAGGCGCTGCAGAAGGCCTACCGGCTTCTCGTCAAATCGAAGCTGAACACCAGCCAGGCGCTCGAGCGGATCGCCGCGGAGCTCTCCGGGCAGCCCGACGTGGAGGAGCTCGTGCAGTTCATCCGCGCCAGCGAGCGGGGCTTCATCAAGTGAGCCTCCCGCTCCGATGAGCGGCGAGGGGCCGGTTCGTCTCGCGGTGGTCGGTGTCGGCCACCTGGGACGCAAGCACGTGCGCGTGGCCGGACGCACCGCGGGCGTTCTCCTCGCGGGGATCCACGATCACCACGCGGGCCGGGCCGCGGAGGTGGCGGGGGAGGAAGGCGTCGCCGTGTTCTCCGACCCCGAGGAGGTGGCGTCCCGGGCCGACGCCGTCGTCGTGGCCACTCCGACCGCGAGCCACGCGCGCCTGGCGCGGTTCTTTCTCGAGCGAGGCCTGGATGTCCTGGTCGAGAAGCCGATGACGGCTTCCCTCGCCGAGGCCGACGACCTCGTCGCCTTTGCCCGGTCCCGCGGCCGGGTGTTCGCCGTCGGCCACGTGGAGCGGTACAACCCGGCGGTCGGCGCGGTGCTCGGCCGCGTGGCCAGGCCGCTCTTCATCGAAGGGCACCGCCTCGGCGCTCCGACCGAGCGCAGCCTCGACATCGACGTCGTTCTCGACCTCATGATTCACGACCTGCAGATCGTGAGCGCGCTGGTGCGCCGGCCGGTTCGCGAGGTGCGGGCGGCGGGAATGCCCGTGCTGACGGACCGGGTCGACATCGCGAACGCGAGGATCGAGTTCGAAGGCGGGTGCGTGGCGAACCTGACCGCCTCCCGCGTCTCGACCGAGCCCATGCGAAAGCTGCGCATCTTCGCGCCCCCGCTCTACTGCTCGATCGACATGCAGTCCCGCTCCGTCGCCGCCCATCGCCTCGTGCGCGATGGCGCGCGGGCCGGCGTCGTAGCCGAGGCGATCCCGGTCGAGCAGGGAGATCCCCTCGGGCGAGAGCTCGAGGACTTCGTGGCCGCGGTTCGGGAGCGCCGCGACCCGCTCGTGACCGGTGAGGTGGGACGCGAGGCCCTCGCGCTCGCCGAGCGCGTCGTGGCCGCTATCGAGAGCCATCGCCGGGGCGCGGAGGCCGACGCGTGAGGGGGCAGGGGCGGGTCGGGCTCGTCGGGGGCAGCGGGGTCTACGACCTCGCGGCAATCCAGGGCCTCGAGGAGCGGGCGATCGAGACGCCCTTCGGCTCACCGTCGGACTCTTACTTCACCGGAACCCTCGAGGGAATCCCGGTGGCGTTTCTCTCGCGCCACGCGCGGGGGCACCGCCTGTCGCCGAGCGAGATCAACTACCGGGCCAACATCTGCGGTTTCAAGATGCTCGGGTGCGACGCGGTGCTCTCGGCCTCCGCCTGCGGAAGCCTCCGCGAGCAGTACGCTCCCCGACACGCCGTCATCCCCGACCAGTTCATCGATCGGACGCGCCACCGCGCCGACACCTTCTTCGGCGACGGCATCGTCGCGCATGCCGGGTTTGCCGATCCCGTCTGCGGGGCGCTCGCGGGTTGCCTCGAGGAGGGAGGGCGCCGGGCCGGCCTGACGGTGCACCGGGGAGGAACGTACGTCTGCATGGAGGGGCCGCAGTTCTCGACGCGAGCCGAGTCGCACCTCTATCGCAGCTGGGGGGCCGACGTCATCGGCATGACGAACGTGACGGAGGCCCGCCTCGCTCGCGAGGCCGAGCTCTGTTACGCCAGCCTCTCCTTCGTGACGGACTACGACTGCTGGCGCGAGGCGTCCGAGGACGTCTCGGTCGAGACGATCCTGGCGATCCTCGGCGAGAACGCGGCCGGGGCGCGCCGGGCTCTGGCGGCCGCGGTCGCGCTTGTCGACGCGGGCCGGCGCTGCGGTTGTCGCGACGCCATGCGCTTCGGGATCATCACGGACCGACGGGCGATTGCGGAGTCCGTGAAGGCTCGTTTGCGGCCCATAGCGGGGAGGTACCTGTGAAAGCGGACGGACGGATCGTGGTGACCGGCTCGGTGGCGTTCGACTACCTGATGACGTTTCCCGGAAAGTTCACGGAGCACCTCATTCCGGACCGGATGTCGCGCCTGTCCGTCTCCTTTCTCGTGGACGAGATGCGTCGGGTTCCGGGCGGATGCGGCCCCAACATCGCGTGGGGACTGGCGCTGCTCGGCGAGCGTCCAACCCTGCTCGCGACGGCGGGTGCGGACGCCGCCGAATACCGGGAGCGGTTGGCGGCCGAGGGCATCGACGTGTCCGGACTCCGGCTCGAGGACGATGTCTTCACGGCCTCCTTCTTCGTTTCGACCGACCAGGAGCAGAACCAGCTCGCCTCGTTCTACACGGGGGCCATGGCGCGCGCCCGGCGGTACTCCCTCGGAACGCTGGACGCGGGCTCGATCGCCTTTGTCGTCATCTCGCCGAACGATCCGCCCGCCATGGCGGCCCACGCCGCGTTCTGCCGGGAGCGGAACATCCCGTTCCTCTACGACCCGAGCCAGCAGGTCACCCGTCTGTCGGGCGAGGAGATGCTGGAGGGATTTCGCGACGCCGCGATTCTCATCGTCAACGACTACGAGTTCGGCATCCTGATGAACAAGACCGGCCTCGCGCGCGAGGACATCGAGCGGCGAGTTCCGGTCCTGATCGTCACCCACGGGCCGGACGGTTCGGCCATCCACGCGCCCTTCGGGTCCGAGGGGCGTCTGGTTCACCATATTCCGCCGGCGAAGGTCGAGGGGCAGGCCCTCGATCCGACCGGGGTGGGGGACGCTTACCGGGCGGGCCTGCTGCGGGGCCTGCGGATCGGCGCCCCCTGGCCGATCGCGGGCCGGATCGGGAGCGTGGCGGCCGTTTTCTGTCTCGAGCACCAGGGCCCCCAGCCGCCGCGGTACACCCCGGCGGAGTTCCTCGGGCGGTACGTCCGCAACTACGGCGAGACGCCCGAGCTCGAGCGGCTTTTCGCCTAGCGGGGTTCCCCGGGGTACAATTCGACCTTCTTTCGAAAGAGGTCTGGTCCTTGAGCATGCGCGTTGCGCGCCGCGCCGCGGCGTCCTTCTCTCCGAGGCAGTACGAAGGCAGCCTCGACGCCGCGGGACTGCGCTTCGGCGTGGTCTGCGCGCGCTGGAACCCGACGATCACCGACGCGATGCTGGCCGCCGCCGTGGACACGCTGCGGCGGCGGGGCGCGCGGGCGGCCGACGTCGCCGTCGTCCGGGTCCCCGGGGCTTTCGAAGTCGCCGCCGGATCGAAGGCGATGGTCGACGCGGGCCGATGCCACGCCCTCGTGGCCCTCGCGGCGATCGTCCGCGGCGAAACCACCCACCACGAAGTCCTGGGCCACTGCGTGGCCTCCGCTCTGGCCAGCCTTACCGTCGACTCCGGGATCCCGATCGGATTCGGCATCCTCACGTGCGAGACGATGGAGCAGGCCCGGGAGCGCACCGACAAGGGCGTCGAAGCCGCGGAGGCGGCCATCGAGATGGCCAACCTCGCCCGGCAGCTGAGGAAGGCCTAGTGGGCGCGCGGCGCAAGGCCCGGGAGCTCGCTCTTCAGATGCTCTACGAGCACGACGTCTCGGGCACGGAGCCGCAGGAGATGTTCCGCCGTTCCGACGACCTCCGGAGCGCGCCCGAGGGGCTCGCCGACTTCACCCGCCGCCTCGTCTCGGGCACGCTGACGCACCGCAACGACCTCGACGCGATCATCTCGAAGCAGGCGGACCACTGGAGGCTGACCCGGATGCCGGTGGTCGACCGTAACATCCTTCGCCTCGCGCTCTTCGAGCTGCTCCACGAGCCGGAGACGCCGCGCCCCGTCGTGATCGACGAGGCACTCGAAATCGCCAAGCGGTTCTCGACGCCCAAGTCGTCGCAGTTCATCAACGGCATCCTCGACGGCGTGCTCAAGGGCCGGCGCAGCGAGGCGCCGTCGGCGTGAGCCGGACCAGGGCGATCGCCCTCGTCGCGGCCCTCGCGGCGGCCACCGGCGTCCTTGCCGCCGACGAGCTCGCCGTCTACCGGGCTTCGGGCGTCGAGGCGGGCCTCTTCGATCAATACGACAACGACGGCTACTCGCTGGGGGTCGAGAGGGGAGCCGAGGGCAGCCTCGTGCTGTCGGTCCGGGTGAGCGGAGCGCCGCTTTCGAGCAGGGCGCCCTTTCCGACCGGCGCCCCGCGGGAAGCGTCCCTGACCGTGTCGGCGGAAAGGGACGCCTATGCGATGGCCTTGGCCGCCGGCGCGACGACCGAGGCCGAGGCGGTCGAGCGGATTCTCGGCGGCGTGGCCTCTACGGTGCGCTACGACTCGGACCGGAGCCGCAAGCAGGATCCAACCTCGGTCTTCGCCTCGCGCCGCGCGCACTGCGTCGGGTACTCCGAGCTCGCCGTGGACCTGTTGCGGCGGGCCGGCATCACGGCTCGAACGGTGCAGGGCATCCTCAGAACGAAGCCGGGTACCGAGGGCTACGACTCGCACATCGGCGGCGTCTACCACCGCTGGATCGAGGTCTATTACCCCGACCTCGGCTTCGTGTTCTCGGATCCCTCCTCGTCGATCAACGGTGTGGACGCCCGCTACATTGCCTTCGGGCGGCGCGCGTTCGAACGCCCGAACGGCCTCACGCTGACGTCCGTCGAGACGTCGGGGCGCGTGGACTATCCGGTGCGGCGCCTTCCCGAGGCGACGCTGCGCGTCCGGCCGGCGGGGAGCCAGTAGGGACGGACCGCGGCGGCGGGCGGGCCGGAGGACGAGCGCCCTTCGGTTATATTGCCGGTCGCATGGCTGAGAAGTACGCCCCCGGAGAGATCGAGGCGAAGTGGCAGCGGCGCTGGGCCGACGAGGGCGTGGCGCGCGTGGACACGGCCGTTGCGGGCGACGAGTACTACATGCTCAACATGTACCCGTATCCCTCCGGCAGCCGCCTGCACGTCGGGCACGGGCGCAACTACATCCTCGGCGACGCGCTCTACCGGCGCCAGCGCATGGCGGGGCACAAGGCCCTGAACCCGATGGGGTGGGACGCGTTCGGGCTGCCGGCCGAGAACGCGGCGATCCAGAGCGGCGTGCCCCCGCGCGAGTACACGCTCGGCAACATCGCCCGGATGAAGGAGCAGCTCTACGCTCTCGGGTGCCTCTACGACTGGTCGAAGGAGCTCGCCTCCTGCGATCCCGGCTACTACCGCTGGAACCAGTGGCTCTTCCTGAGGATGTGGGAGCGCGGCCTGGCTTACCGGAAGACCGCCCCCGTGAACTGGTGCCCGGGCTGCCGGACCGTGCTCGCCAACGAGCAGGTGGTCGACGGGCGCTGCGAGCGCTCGGGCGACGCGGTGGCGATCCGCGACCTGACCCAGTGGTTTTTCCGCGTCACGGACTACGCCGAGCGCCTTCTCGACGGGCTCGACCGGCTTCCGCACTGGTCGGATCGGGTCAAGACGATGCAGCGAAACTGGATCGGCCGCTCCGACGGGGCCGAGATCCAGTTCCCGGTCGAAGGCCTCGGCGAGCCCGTCACGGTCTTCACGACGCGCCCCGACACGCTGTACGGTGCCACGTTCCTGGCGCTCGCTCCGGAGCACCCGGCCGTCGCCCGGCTGGCCGAGCGCGCGGCCGACCGCGCCGCGGTCGAAGCCTTCGTCGAGCGCGTGCGCCTCGAATCGAGGCTCGAGCGCGAGTCCGAGGTCGGCGCCAAGGAAGGCCTGGCGACGGGAGCCTTTGCCGTCAACCCGGCCACGGGCGAGAAGATCCCGGTCTGGCTGGCGAACTTCGTCCTGCCCGAGTACGGCACGGGGGCCCTCATGGGCGTTCCGGCGCACGACGAGAGAGACTTCGAGTTTGCCCGCAAGTACCGGCTGCCGGTCCGGCCGGTCTATCGCACGGCCGAAGGGGAGCTCGACCCGGAGACCATGACCGAATCGCAGCCCCATGGCGGCGTGCTCTGCCACTCGGGAGACTGGGACGGCACGCCCAACGGCCCGGACGCCGTGCGCGTGGCCATCCGGTGGCTCGAGGCGCGGGGGCTCGGCAAGGGCAAGGTCGGCTACCGCCTGCGGGACTGGCTGATCTCGCGGCAGCGCTACTGGGGCACGCCGATTCCGGCGATCCACTGCCCCGCCTGCGGCGTGGTGCCAGTTCCGGACTCGGACCTGCCGGTGCTCCTGCCCGAGGACGTGGACTTCAAGGGCGCCGAGGGCAATCCCCTGGAAAAGTCCGAGGCGTTCCTGCGAGCGCGCTGTCCGACGTGCGGGGGTGAGGCTCGCCGCGAGACCGACACCATGGACACGTTCGTGGACTCCTCCTGGTACTACTTCCGGTTCCTGAACCCGCACGACGCCGAGCGGATGGTGGACTCCGAACGCGTGAAGCGCTGGCTGCCGGTCGACCAGTACATCGGCGGCATCGAGCACGCGATCCTGCACCTTCTCTACGCTCGCTTCGTCTGCCGGGTCATGAAGGACATGGGTCTCGTCCACCTCGAAGAGCCGTTCGAGCGCCTCTTCAACCAGGGGATGATCACGCGCCTGAACCCGGCGACGGGGAAGATCGAAAAGATGTCCAAATCGCGGGGCAACACCGTGTCGCCGGACGAGCTCATCACGCGGTTCGGCGCCGACACCGTGAGGCTGTACACGCTCTTCATCGGCCCGCCCGAAAAGGAATCGGAGTGGTCGGAAGAGGGCGTGGCCGGGGCGTACCGCTTCCTGAACCGCGTCCATGAGATCTGCGCGCGAACGGCCGGGCTGTCCGGCGACGACGGCCCCGCGGACACGCCGCTGAGAAGGCTGACGCACCGGTCGATCGAGCGCGTGACCGCCGACGCCGAGCGGTTCCACTTTCACACCGCGATCGCCGCCCTCATGGAGTTCCAGAGGGGCCTCTCCGAGGCGCTCGAGCAGGGGACCGAGGCGCCGGGCGCGCTGCGCGACGCGGCCCGGACGCTGCTCCAGCTGCTGCACCCCGTGGCGCCGCACCTGACCGAAGAGTGGTGGCACCGTTTCGGAGAGCGCGGGTTCCTGGTCGAATCCCGGTGGCCCTCCTTCGACCCGGTCCTGGCGACACCGGTGGGCGTGACGCTCGTCGTCCAGGTCAACGGCAAGGTCCGGGGCAAGCTCGAGCTTCCGCGCGGTGCGTCCGAATCGGACGCGATGAAACTGCTCGGCGGGGACGACCGCATCAAGTCCTGGCTCGACGGCAGAGAGATCACGCGCACCGTGTTCGTGCCGGACCGGCTCCTGAACCTGGTCGTCCGTTGAGGCGCCAGCCGTCCGCCGTCCGCGGCTTCGCTCGCGCCGTTTTGATCGCCTGCGCCCTCGCGATGTCGGGCTGCGGCTACGCGCTCGTCGGCAAGGGCTCGTCGCTGCCCGAGAGCATCAAGGTCGTGCAGTTCACGACGCTCGAGAACCGGACGCCGCAGGTCGAGCTCGAGCAGCGGTTTTCCGAGGCGATCGCTCGGGAGCTCGTCTCGAGGGGCCGCTTCCGCGTCCAGGCGGCAGAGGCGGGTGCCAACGCCGTCCTGTCGGGAACCGTCCTCGCGTTCGACCTCTATCCGGTCGCCTTCGATTCGCAGGGGAGGGCAACCGACTACCAGGTCCGCGTCACCGCACGGGTCGCGCTGAAGGCACTGCCCGACGGCAAGGCGATCTGGGAGAACCCCGCCTTCACGTTCCGCGACAACTACCAGTTCTCGGCGACGGCCGCGTCTTACACCGACCTCGTGAACAACGCGATCGACCGCGTGGCCGACCGCTTCGCCCAGAGCCTCGTGACCAGTCTGCTCGAAGGCTTCTAGCCGTCGCCGGAGCGGGGATGGCGCTACTTCTTCGTGACGGCTTTCCTGGCGAGGCGCGATTTATAGCGGGCCGCGGCGTTGCGGTGGATCACTCCCTTGGCCAGCGCGCGGTCGATCTCGGAGTGCGTCGACGGGACGGCTTCGGCCTTTTTCTTCGAGTCGAGCTGCCCGTATTTCTTCACGGCGGTGCGCAGGCGCGAGACGCGGGTCCGGTTGCGGGCCCGCTTCTTGGTGGCCTGACGGTTGCGCTTTTCGGCGGACTTGATGTTGGCCATGAGGCTGCTGCTTTCTCCTAACTGTTTGAACTGGTCGACCGTCGAAGGTCGGACATCGAGGGTTGGAGACAATACCGCATTTCGGCCCGGAACCCTCAGCCCGGGTGGCCGGGCTACTTCGCTTCCACCCCGAGGGTTTTCAGCTTCGCCTTCGCCAGGCGAGCCTCCTCCGAGGAGGGGAACTCGTGGATGGCGTACTGGAGCTGGACGATCGCTTCGGCCTTCTGCCCCTGCTCCAGCATGGCGTAGCCCTTCTTGAGAAGGGCCGCCGCCGCCTTGTCGCTCGCCGGCCATTGCTTCAAGAGCTTCTCGAAGTCGGCGATCGCCTCCGGGTATTTCTTCTGGGCGTAGTGCGACTCGCCGATCCAGTACTGCGCGTTGTCGGAGAGGTCCGTGGACGGGTAGTTGGTGATGTAGTCCTCGAAGCCCTGGATGGCGAGGGCATACCGCCCCTTCGTGTAGTCGCCGTACGCCGTGTCGTACAGCTCGGCCGGGGAGGGCGCCGCGGCCGCAGCGTGGGCTGGGGACGCGCTCGAGGGCGCGGGCGCCGCTCCGGCGACCCCGGCAGCCGGAGCCGCGCCGGCGGCGTTGCGCAGGCGCAGCAGGTCGCCCTGGGTCTCGGCGATCTGCTGGGAGAGCTGGGAGAGCCGCCGGTTGGTGTCATCCAGCTTTGCCTCGAGCTGCTCCATCTTCGTCGTGAGCTCGCCCAGGCGCACCGCCGTGTCGGCGTTGGACTTGAGCAGCTGGTTCGTCTGGGTCGCGACGTTCTGGTTGAGCTTTTCGACCTCTTCCTTGCTCGACGACTTGCGCTCGAGGGCCTGGATCTGCTTCTGGATGTCGTTCATCTGGCGGTGCAGGGCGTCGATGTCGCTGGACGAAACGCAGGCGGCCCCCGTCAGGAGGGCCGCCGTAGAGAGACCGAAGAGCGCCGTGCGCCGGAAGGACACCAAGGTTATTTGGCCGTGATGACCAGGTGAGCGCGCCGGTTCTTCTGCCAGCAGGTCTCGTTCGACTCGGTGCAGAAGGGGCGTTCCTTGCCGTAGGAGACCGTCCGCAGGCGCGAGGCGTCGATGCCGAGGGAGACCAGGTACTCCTTGGCGGCGTTGGCGCGACGGTCGCCGAGGGCGAGGTTGTACGCCGCCGTGCCGCGCTCGTCGCAGTGGCCCTCGATCAGCACCTGCACGGTGGAGTGCTTCTTCAGCCACTGGGCGTCGGTGGCGAGGACCGACCGGGCGTCTTCGCGCAGGTCGGACTGGTCGAAGTCGAAGAAGGCGTCCGACAGATAGCCCTTCTTGTTGAGGACCTCGATGTCCATCGCGAGAACGTCGGTCACTTCGACGTCGGCGGTCGGCGCCGGCTTTGGCGGCGGCGCGACCGGGGTTTCGGCGGGCTTGGCGGCCGTCACCGGCGGGCGCGCGTCCTGTGCCGTGGTCGGGGCCTTCTTCTTGCAGGCGGCAAAGGGCAGCACCGCCAGTCCGAGCAGCGCCGCGATGGTGACCGTGGTCAGTCGTCGTTTCATGCCGTACTCCTTGGCCCGTGGGGCGGGCGAAAAACCGGAGCGATGTGTCCCCAAAGTCAATATAGCAAAGAGTTTGCGAAAACCCCAGTCCCGCCGCTCGAAACTTTTCACGGCGCCCAAAACGGCTGGAGGTGATTGGCGCCCTGCGTGAGCTGTCTCTTGTTCTGCCCGTTCGCGTCCACGGTGTAAATCTGCGTCGAGCCGTTCAAGCGCGACGAATAGACGATCTTCTGGCCGTCGGGCGACCAGCTCGGATGCCCGTTGGATCCCTCGGAGGTGACCTGAATCGTCTGCCCCGACCCGAGATCCATGACGCAGATGTTGAAGTCGCCCTCGTTGCGGCACGCGAAGGCGATCCTCGAGCCGTCGGGCGACCATGCGCCCTCGTCATTCCAGTTTCCCGCGAACGTCACGCGCCGCGAGCCCGCTCCCTCGGCGTCCATGAGGTAGAGCTGCGGCGTTCCGGTCAGGTCCGAGGTGTAGAGAATCTGCCTCCCGTTGGGAGACCACGCCGGCGACGCCTCGAGGGCGCGGCTGGTGGTCAGGCGGTGGGCCGTGCCGCCCCCCGAGCCGATCGTGTAGATGTCCGTGTTCCCCTTCGACGACCCGGCGAAGGCGATCTGGCTGCCGTCGGCCGAGATCGACGGCGAGGCGTTCAGCTCGACGCCGGTCGAGACCTCCCGCTTTTCGCCGCCATCGAGGGCCATGGTCCAGATCTGAGGAAAGAGACGCACGTACGAGGTGTAGGCGGCCCGGCCGCCGGCGGCCGACGGGGAGATGGCGATCGATTTGTGGCTGGTCAGCTGGCGCAGGTTGCGGCCGTCGAAGTCCATGGCCGCGATCTCCTTGTTGCCGCCCGTCTCGACGACGCACAGGATGGTCGAGAGAAAACCGCCGGCCTTCCCGGTAAAATACTTGACGAGGTCGTTGGCCAGGGTGTGGGCGATGCGATCCATGTACGTCGCGCCCCCCGAGTACTTTCGTCCGAGGATGAGCTTGCGGGATTTCAGGTCCCACACGCGCGCCTCGACCGAAACCCGGTCTCCCGAGACCTCTCCGCGCGTGTCCACGAGAACCTCGGCGCCCGTGCCGAGCCAGCGGTCGGCGGCCTCGGGCGTCGTCGGATCGTGGAAGCCGGAGGGGTAGTGGGCGGGCTCGGTGACGGAGAAGGCGCCGGCATACTCGAGGTCCGACCGCAGCGTCGCCGTGAACGGGTCCACGACCTTGGCCTGAAGGGCCGCGGACCCCGGGGCGTAGAGGGCCGGGACGGCGACCGCGAGACGGCGCTCGCCGCCTCCCTTGATCACGACCTGGATGTCGTCGGCCGGAGCCTGCGCCGGGGTGGGCGCGGCGGGCGGCGCCTGCGCGGCGGCGGTCCCGACGGCCAGAACGAGCCAGGCCGCTGCGATGGAGAGGGAAAGACGCATCGAGTTCCTCCGGAAATTCCTCATTCGAAGACGACCTGGATTCCGAGGTGCGGCCCCCCGTACTCCGCCGGAAGGGGCGGCAGGGGCGACGACGCGATGACCGCGCGCAGGGCGGCGCGGTCGACGAACGGCAGTCCGCTGGGTGTCACGATCCGCGGGTCCGTGATCGTTCCGTCACGCTGGATTTCGAAGTGCACGACCGGACTCGTCTGGACCGACTGGGCGGGCTTGAACCAGTTC
>Ga0326726_10001902_pt1 | contig 19374 bp, 14 predicted proteins | sample MHFenrmetagenome_2_FD_207603 | JGI IMG/M metagenome (GOLD analysis project Ga0326726, IMG submission 207603) | Lab enriched peat soil microbial communities from Michigan Hollow, Ithaca, NY, United States - MHF15MN | ecosystem: Environmental > Terrestrial > Soil > Wetlands > Peat | place: USA... | reverse complement strand
CGGACGCCGAGGGGGCCAACGTCCTGCTCGTGCATCGGCGTCTCGCCATCATCGATCCGGGGCCCGGGGGCTCGCAGCCCATGTCCACGCCGGAGGGCCGCTACCGCATCGTGTTCAACGGCGAGGTCTACAACTATCGCGCCCTGCGCGCCGAGCTGGAGTCGCGCGGCGAGCGTTTCGTCACCGGCAGCGACACCGAAGTGCTCCTGCGTCTGGTCGCGCGCGAGGGTCCATCGAGTCTCGCGCGGATCCGCGGCATGTTTGCGTTCGCGATGTGGGACGCGGCCGATCGGTCGCTCCTGCTCGCTCGCGATCGATTCGGGATCAAGCCGTTGTACATCGCCGCGGGCCCGCGCCGGATGGCGTTTGCCTCCGAACTTGGCGCGTTGCGCGCGGTGCACCTGGCCGGCGGCGACATCTCGACGGCCGGCGTGCTGGCCTTCATGCGGTGGGGCAGTGTGCCGCCGCCGCTGACGTGGCAGTGCGGCATCGACATGATCGCGCCGGGCACGTGGCATCGCTGGCGGCTCGACGGCACGCGCGGCGACATCCACGGCGTCTTCGCCGACGCGCGAGCGCCATATGCTTCGGGCGCGCGTCAGCCCCGGACCACGACGTCGTTCCGCGCGGACGCCGGTCAAGCCGTTCGCGACAGCGTGCGCGCGCACCTCGTGGCGGACGTGCCGGTTGGCGTGTTTCTGTCGGGCGGCATCGACTCAGGGGCGCTGGTCTCGTGCGCATCCTCGCTCGGGGCGACTAACCTGCAGACCTTCACCGTCGGCTTCGACGATGCGTCGTCGGAAGTCGAGCGGGCTCGCGCGGTGGCGACGATGTTCGGCACGACGCACCACCAGCTCCATGTGACGGCAGCGGAGGTCGCCCGCGAGCTGCCGGCCGTGCTCGCGCGGCTCGATCAACCGACCATCGACGCGGTGAATTCGTTCTACGTGGCTCGTGCGGTGTCGGCAACGGGCATCAAGGCCGTGCTGTCGGGCGCCGGAGGCGACGAGCTGTTCGGCGGGTACCCGTCGTTCACGCGCTTGCCGCGCGCGATGGCGATCAAACGGCTGACGGCTCCGCTCTGGCCCGCGCTGGGCCCGTTGACCACGCCACTGGTGCCCGAGCGTCTGCGTGCCCGCTGGCGCCACTTTGCGTCGATCAACGGCAGCTTCGCCGAAGCGTACCGCGTTCAGCGTGGATTTCTGCTGCCCGAGGAAGTGACCGCGATCGCCGGGCCGGCCCTGCGCGAGGGCGGTCGCTGGCGCGAGGCCGTCGAGACGGTGCGCGAAACCGAGCACGCGCTGCTGGCCCCGATATCGTCGCCGTCCGGCGAGAGGCCGCAGGCCACCGTGGCCCGCCTCGAGAGCCGGATGTATCTGGCGTCGCAGCTGCTTCGCGACCTCGACGCGATGTCGATGGCTCACGCGCTCGAAGTGCGCGTGCCCTTCGTCGATCACGAGCTTGTCGGGCACGTGTGGCCCGAGCTGGCGTTTCATCCCGATCTGTTGCGGGGAAAGCAGCTGCTCTCGGGCACGCTGGAGCGTCCGCTGCCGGACGCCGTCGTTCAGCATCCCAAGCAGGGATTCACGCTGCCGTTCGCGCGCTGGATGAACGCCGAGCTTGCGCCGGTGGTGCAGGACGGACTGCGCCGGCTCGCGGACGGAGGCTGGGTCACGAGCGAGACGCCCGACCGCGTTCTGCGCGACTGGCATCGCGGCGTCGCGCATTGGAGCCGGCCATGGGGGCTGAGCGTGCTCGGACATTTCCTCGGCGGCCGTTCCTGACGATTCAGCGAGCCGCTTCACGATGAGCGCAACCACGAAATTGATCCGGCGAGCGGCAGGGGCGGCGTACCGGCAGCTGTTCCCGACTCCGGAACTCGCCGCCTGGCGGCACGCCGACCAGCTGGCGGGCACGATTCCGCGTCACACGGCCGGTTCGATTCGCATGCTCGATTACGAACTGCAGTACGCCGATCTTCTGAGCTTCTGCCCCCAGTGGCACGACATCTTCGTGCAGGGGGCGCTCGAATTTCAGACCGCGTCCACGTCGCCGCGGATTCTTGACTGCGGCGCCAACGTCGGCCTCGCCAGCCTGTTCTTCAAGCGCCGCTATCCGGCCGCGCGGATCACGGCGTACGAAGCCGATCCCGCGCTGTTCGCAATCGCACGCGCCAACGTGTCGAGGAACGGAGCGCCCGACGTCGAGATGGTGAACGCCGCGCTGTGGACGTCGGCGGGCCGGGTGACGTTCCGGGCCGAAGGCACCGACTCCGGCATGATCGACGGGCTCGCCGGCACCGTCGATGGCGCGGCGCTGGACGTGCCCAGTCTCCGTCTTCGCGACATCCTCGCCGCCGAGCGAATCGATCTGCTGAAGCTCGACATCGAAGGCGCCGAAGACGCCGTTCTCGCCGACTGCGAACCCGTGCTCGATCGCGTCGCCGCCATCGTGATGGACCTGCACGAGTTCGATCCATCCGTGCGGCAGGCTCCGCGCGTCCTCGAACTGCTCACGCGCGCCGGGTTCGTGTACACCGTCGACGAGTTCGTGCCGCAGCCGTGGCGGCCGCCTGTCACGTCGTCCGACACGCCGTTCCCCGGCAAAGCCCTTGTCTGGTCGATGACCGTCCGCGCGTGGAGAGCGCGATGGTGACGCCCGATCCGAGCGTGGTGTACGTGCTGCCCGACAAGATGGGCGGGATGATGAACATCGTCTCGAACCTCCTTCAGTACCGACAGCCCGACGGCCTCAAGTACGAGGTGGTGCTCACGCACAATCATCTGGACGTGGACGTCCGCTTCGCCAGGCCGCTCCCGTGCGACAGCCAGACGACGGTCGAATACACGCTTCCGGTCGAGAACCTGTACACGGTGATGCGCCGGGTGGCCCACGCCATTCCCTCGGGACCGGGCGTCGTCGTCGCCGGCGATCTGCTCGACCTCGCGACGCTCAGCGTCCACGATCTCGGCCGCGCGGTCGTGCTGATCCTTCATGGCGACGCCGAGTACTATTACGGTCTCGCCGTGAAACACGATCGCGTGGTGCACGCGTACGTCGCGTACAGCCGGCGGATGTACGACGAGCTGCTCGCGCGCTTACCGCATCGCGCGACGGATATCCATTACCTGCCGTACGGCATTCCGATCCCTCCGGTTGTACGCCGGCCCTCATCAGGCCCGCTGCGGCTGATCTTCGCCGGACGGCTGGAACACGGCCAGAAAGGCGTGCTCGAGCTGCCGGAGATCGACCGACGTCTGCGCGAGCGATCCATCGACGTCAGGTGGACCATCGTCGGCGACGGTCCGCACGGCGCCGAGCTTCGAGCGGCCTGGCCCGAATCGCCGCGGGTGCAGTATCGCGGCGCGATGACCAATCCGGACACTGTCGCGTGTCTCGCAGACCACGACGTGTTCGTACTCCCGACGCGCGTCGAAGGCCTGCCTGTGGCATTGCTCGAAGCCATGGGCTGCGGCCTCGTGCCGGTCGTCAGCAACATTCCGAGTGGTGTTCCCGACGTGGTTGCAAATGGCGCGACCGGGCTCATGCCCGAGGTTGGCGACGTCGACGGCTTCGCCGGCGCGATCGCGCGGCTGGCCGGCGATCGTCCGCTGCTCGAGCGGTTCAGCGCCGCGGCCCGGCGGACGGTCCAGGAGCGATTCGACGTCCGGGAGCGTACGAAGGACTACCAGGCGCTGTATGCGCGTTACTCCGAGCTGTACCGTCCGTTGCCGGCCGACGCGCTGCAGTACGGCAGCCGGCTCGACCAGCCGTGGATTCCCAACTCCCTCGTGCGAGTGGTGCGCTCGGCGCTTCGAGGAAAAGGGCGATGACGCCTGCGCCGCTCGTCAGCGTGTTGATGACGGCATACAACCGCGCGCCGTTCATCGGCGCGTCGATCCAGAGCGTGCTGGCGCAGACGTTCACGGATTTCGAGCTGCTGATCGTGGACGACCAGTCGACGGACGGCACGCTCGACGTCGCGCGCGAGTACGAACGGCGCGATTGCCGCATCCGCGTCGTCGTCAACGAGCGGAACCTTGGAGACTACGGCAACCGCAACAGGGCGGCTGAGCTCGCGCGCGGTGCGTTCCTCAAGTATCACGATTCGGACGATCTCATGTATCCGCACTGCCTCACGGTCATGGCGCCGATGCTGCAGTCGGAGCCGCGGGCAGGCTTCGGGTTGTCGACCGGGCACCTCTGGCCCGGTGGTCCCTGTCCCATGCTGCTGACGCCTCGCATGGCGTACCAGCGTGAGTTTCTTGGCGAAGGCCTCTTCATGTGCGGGCCGGCGGGCGCTCTGTTCCGGACCGGCGTGTTTCACGAACTCGGTGGCTTCGTCGACGAAGGCGCGTCTTCGGATCATCTCTTCTGGATGCGCGCGTGCACGAAAGTGAACGTGCTGCTGCTGCCGGCGGATCTCTTCTGGTACCGCCTGCACGAGGCGCAGGAGTACCAGAGTCCGCGCGCGCAGCGCGATTACGCGCGCGTCGCCGGCCGCGTCTGGCGCGCTCTGGATGCGCCTGAATGCCCATTGACACCCGAGGAACGTGAGCAGGCGAAGCGGAATCGCGCATTTCATCTGGCGAAGCGCACGCTGCAGGACCTGCGTCGCGGGCGCGGGCGCTTCGCCTGGGCCCGGCTGCGGCAGTCGAACATGACCGTGGCCGACTGGCTCCGCTATCTGCGGCCGCCGGCGCGCCAGAGTTTCGCGGGCACGCCCTTCGGCTCCGACGGCGAATTCGTGACGCCGGAATGGGCGAAGCCGGCGCCGGCGGTCAGTCAGCAGCGATGACTGCCGTGGCCGGATCCAGCGAACGGCTCAAAGCGATCGCCGGCCCGCGCCTGACCGTCGTCGGACGATGCCTGCTGCGCGGCTTGCCGTTGCCCCGATGGGGGAATCTGCGCCGCGTCACGCCGTTTTCGCCGAGCTACGGGTTCGATCGCGGCACGCCGATCGACCGGTACTACCTTGATGCGTTCCTTCACGCGAATCAGACGCTGATCACGGGACGCGTACTGGAAGTGCAGCTGCCCGCCTACACAAAGCGGTTCGGACAACGCGTGCAGGAATCGCATTCAGTCGACATCAACCCGCAGTTCGAGGCGACGTACACCTGCGATCTCGCGGACGCGTCGCAGATTCCGAGCGACTACTACGACTGCTTCCTGCTGCCGAACACCTTTCAACATCTGGAACACCTGAGGCCGGCGCTGCGGACGATGCTGCGGGTCATCCGGCCCGGCGGCACGCTGCTGGCGTCGGCCGCGGGTTTTCTTCCGCTCATTCCGGACGGCGGCGATTTCTGGAGACTCTCTGCTCAGGGCTGGCGGCGCCTGCTGACGGACGAGTGGCCCGGCTGCGAGATCGCGGTCGAGTCTCATGGCAACTGCCTCGCGGCGATCGCGGCCATGCACGGACTCGCGCAGGAGGAGTTGAGCGCCGAAGAGCTCGACGTCGAAGATCCCCGCTACCCGGTCCTCGTCACCATCAGATGCCGCAAGGTTCAGCGGCCGGGCACGCGATGAAGATCGTTCAGGCGGTCGGCTGGTACCACCCGGACAGTCTCGGCGGCACCGAGATCTACGTGTCCTCGCTGGCGCGCCAGCTTCGCGGATGCGGGCATGAGGTCGTCGTGGCGGCTCCGGACACGACGATCACCGCGCCTCGCGTGTACGAGCACGACGGCTGCGAGGTGTTTCGCTATCCGATTCCCGCGTCGCCGACCCGCGAAGAAGCACAGGGCGACGCCGTCGTTCGCGGCGCTGAACACCTGCACCGATGGCTCGCCCGCGCCGGCGCCGACGTCGTCCACTTCCATACTTTCGTCACCGGCCTCGGCCTTCCTGAAGTTCACGCCGCGAAGGACGCCGGCAGCCGCGTGATCGTGACAACCCACGCCAGCAGCCTTGGGTTCATGTGTCAGCGCGGTACGTTGATGCTGCAAGGACGCGCCCTCTGCGACGGCATCGTCGACGTGCAGCGTTGTGCGGCATGCGCGTTGGAGCATCGCGGTGCGCCCGGGCCCGTTGCCGCGGCGCTTTCGTACGTGCCGCCGCCGACCGGCGCGGTGATCGGCCGCATGCCGGGCCCTGCGGGAACGGCTCTCGGCATGACGGATCTCATCGTCCGCAACATGGGCCGTCAGCGCGCGATGCTGGCGGCAGTGGACGCGTTTGTCGTCCTCACCGGACGCGCCGCCGAGATGATGCTGGCGAACGGCAGTCCGCCGGCCAAGATCGTCGTCAACCGGCTGGGTATTCGCGAACACGACAGCGCCACGGCGTTGAAGAGGTCACGCGTGAACGGGACCGCTCGGGGCCCGGTGCGCGTGGGATATGTCGGCCGGTTCGAGGATGTGAAGGGCGTTGCCGATCTGGCTGAAGCGGTCAGCCGCGTGCCTCAAGACCTGCCGTTACACGTGGAGTTCCGCGGTCCCGCCCAGACGCTTGCAGAGCGCCAGACGCGCGCGGACATCGAGCGGATGTTCGCGTCCGATCGCCGGGTGTCCGTTGGCGACGCGATTGCGCCGCCGGACGTTCAGAACGTGCTGCGGAGCTACGACGTGCTCTGCTGCCCGTCGCGCTGCCTCGAAGGCGGACCGACGGTCGGCCTCGAAGCGCTCGCCGCCGGCGTGCCGCTCATCGCTGCGTCGGCGGGCGGTGTGGCCGAGGTGCTGGAAGACGGTGTGAACGGGAGGCTAGTGCCGCCCGGTGATGTCGATCGGCTCGCCGCCGCGCTCCAGGAAGTTGCCAGTGATCCGGACGGCACCATCTGCCGGTGGAAGCAGCACCTTCCCATACCGCGGACGATGCGCGACGTGGCGCACGACTACCTTCCGCTCTACACGGGACAAGAGCCGGTAGCGCGATGACCAGGATCAGCGCGCCTCTGGCCGCAGCGGTCAAACAGAGCCTGCTCACACTCGGGCGGTACAGCCGCGTGCTGGAGCGCACTACGTTTCCAGGCGTCGCCGTTCTCTGCTATCACGGCGTGCGCGACAACACCCTCGCGCAGCGCACCATCCCGCTGCAGGATCTGCACATCAGAACGTCGACGTTCATGTCGCACTGCCGTCTGATCCGCGATACGTGCCACCCGATCTCCGTTGACGACCTTCGCGCCGTCAGGGAGGGACGGGCCAAACTGCCCGAGCGGCCGGTGCTGATCACTTTCGACGACGGCTACCGCAGCGTGTTTCGTTACGCGGCGCCGATTCTCGCGGCCCTGAATCTGCCGGCCGCAGTCTTCGTCTGCAGCGGCCCCCTGGCGGATCGGCGTCTCCTCTGGTTCGACGAGGTCGCCGCGCGTGAGACCGACGTTGCCGTCGAACGGTGGAAGTCCGTGGACTACTACAGCTGGCGGACGTCCTGTGCCCAGACGTCGCCGGTCGCCGACGACGATCCGCGTGCGCTCATGACGATCGACGAGCTCCATGCGCTCGCCCGGATCGCGGGCATCGAGATCGGCGGCCACACCGTGTGGCATCCGATCCTGGCTCGCGCGTCGCGTGACGCGCAGCATGACGAAATCGCGCACAACCTTCTGGCGCTGGCCGAGTGGACCGATCGGCCGGTCCGCGCGTTCGCGTATCCGAACGGGCGGCCCGGAACGGACTACAACGCGGAGACGATGGAGATCCTGCGCGAGTGCGGCGTGGACGTCGCGTTCACGACCGGAGAGCAGTTCGCGACCACCGAAGCGCCGGCGCTCGAGGTCCCCCGCTTTCTCATTCGTGCCACGACCGGCGACGCCGAATTGGCGCATCGCCTCGCGTACAGCTGGAAGCGGTGAGCCAGTGAAGAAGTCGATGAATGCCCGCGTCTGCGTGGTGACAGCCGGCCACCTGTCGACGTGTCCGCGCATGCTCAAGGCCGCCGACGCGTTCGCCGGCGCCGGCTATGACGTCCGCGTGGTGAGCACGAATCACACGCCGTGGGCGGCCGTCACCGATCGAAAGGTGCTTGCGACGCGGGCGTGGGCGTCGACGGTGGTCGACTACGACCGCGACACCGCGCGCGCCACTCAGTTTGCGACCGGCGTCAGGTTCAGGATGGCAAAGGCCCTGTCCGCCACGGTGGGCAGCTCGCGCGTGCCGATGCCGTTGGTGATTCGCGCGTACAGCCGGATCCACGATGAGCTCGTCAGAGCCGTGGCGGCCGAGCCTGCCGACTTCGTCTATGGCGGGACGACCGGCGCGCTGGCTGCGGTCGCTGAATCCGCGGCGCGGCTGCGTGTGCCGTACGGCATCGACTTCGAAGACCTGCATTCCGCCGAATCCACGTCCGACAGCGACGCGACCAATGTTCTCGCGGCGAGGATCGAGCGTCAGGTCATCGGCGGCGCCGCGTTTGCGACAGCCGGCAGCCCCATGATCGCCGACGCCTACGAGCGGGCCTATACCGTTCGCCCGATTCCGGTTCACAACACGTTCTCGATCACCGCGTCCCCGGCAGCGGGTGAGCGCGGGGAGCGTCCGCTGCGCCTGTACTGGTTCAGCCAGACGCTCGGCGGCGGACGCGGGCTCGAAGACATCATTCGCGGGATTGGCAGGATGGGCGGCGCCATTGAGCTTCACCTCCGCGCCCGGCCGATTCCGTCCTACGTCGACGAACTGACGTCGTTGCAGCGTGAGGTCGCGCCCAATGTGCACCTCGTGCGGCACGACCCGGCGGCACCCGACGACATGGTCCGTCTCGCGCAGCCGTACGATGCCGGACTTGCGTGCGACGAACCGGTCGGACTCAGCCGGCAGTTCTGTCTGGCCAACAAAGTCTTCACGTATCTTGCGGCGGGAGTGCCCGTCATCATGAGCCGCACGCCCGCGCAGGCAAGACTCGAGGCGCATCTCACGGGCGCGGCGTTCGGCTACGACTGCGGCGACGTGGATGGCATCGCCCAGATCGTCTCGCGTTTCTCCTCCGATCCCGCACTGCGGACGCAGGCCAGGTGCGCTGCCCGGGCGGCGGCCGAGCGGCGATGGCACTGGGAACATCCCGAAGACCGCGGCGCGCTGCTCGCGGCCGTCGCGGGAGCGATTCGCTGATGCGCGTGCTGCTGGTCATGGATCCGTTCATTCCGGTGCCGCCACGGCATTACGGCGGCATCGAACGCGTCATCGCCGACCTGGCCGACGGCCTCTCGAAACGCGGTCACGACGTCGCGCTCTGGGCCGCGCCCGGCTCGGGTACGACTGCCCGTCTCGAGACGTTCGGACGCGAGAACGAATGGACGCGGTGGAGCAACCTGCGCAACACACTCACGCTCAGCGCGCGATTCCTTCGGGACCGCGGCCGGTTCGACATCGTCCATAACTTCGGCCGGCTGGCGTACCTGACGCCGATCTTCCGCTGGAACCTGCCGAAGGTGCAGACGTACATGCGCACGGTCAATCCCGGCAACATGCGCAAGACGGCCAGGCTGGGCGCGAAACGCCTTCACTTCACCGCCGTCAGCGCGGCCATTCGCGACACCGGCGCGCCTGGCGGCGGCGACTGGAGCGTCATCTACAACTGCGCCGACCCGTCGAAGTACACGTTCCGCGCCGATGTCGACCCGCGATCGGCCCCGCTCGTGTTTCTGGGCCGCCTCGACCGCTGCAAGGGACCTCATACGGCGATCGAAGTCGCGCGACGGCTCAATCGCCGGCTGATCATCGCCGGGAACATCTCGCCCGTGCCTGTCGAGCGCGAGTTCTTCGAGCGCGAAGTCGCGCCACGGATCGACGGCTCGCTCGTCACGTACATCGGTCCCGTGGACGACGCTCAGAAGAACGCGCTCCTCGGAGGCGCCGCCGCGATGCTGATGCCGATCGAGTGGGAAGAGCCGTTTCCTGTCGTCCTGCCGGAGTCGCTGCTGTGTGGCACGCCGGTCGTCGCCTTCCGGCGCGGCGGTGTGCCAGAGGGCATCGACGATGGGCGGACGGGATTCAACTGTGACACCGTCGAGGAGATGTGCGCGGCGGTGGGCCGCCTCCCGGAGATCCGTCGCGACATGTGCCGGGCGGAAGCCGAACGGCGGTTCAGCGACGGCGCGATCACGGACGACTACGAACGGCTGTATCAGCGAATGATTGAGCAGTAGTGCAGGTCTTCAGGCCTGCAAGGCGAGGCAGACCTGAAGGTCTGCACTACTTCAGACCTGGAATGGCCTGACGCATGCGGCGAGTTCTGTGCATCAGCCCGCACTTTCCGCCGGACAGCACGGCGGCGACGCACCGGCTGCGCCTGCTCGCGCCGCACATGGCCGCCCATGGGTGGGAGCCGACGATCCTGGCCGTCGACCCGCGCGACTACGAAGGGCGGCTCGATCCTGCGCTCGCCCGAAGCGTCCCGGCCGGCGTGCGCGTGGTGCACGCGCGCGCATGGCCGGCCGCGCTGAGCCGGCGTTTCGGGTTCGGCGACTTGGGAATGCGTGCGTTGCGCGGCCTCTGGCAGAGCGCATCGGCGTTGCTGGCAGCCGAGCCCTTCGATGCGGTGTTCATCACGATCTACCCGACCTACCCGGCGCTTCTCGGCCCCATGTTGAAGCAACGCTTCGGCGTGGTGTTCGTGCTCGACTACCAGGACCCATGGGTGGGCGAGTGGGGCCGATCGGTGGGGCCCGGCACGAACGGGCATCCCGATCTCAGGAGCCGCGTGAGTCGCCTCATCGCCACGCGCCTCGAGCCGAGGGCTCTGAACGCCGCGGACGGCGTGACGGCTGTGTCGAAGGCCACGTACGAGCAGGCGCTCGCGCGCACACCGGCGGCGATGCCGCGTGCGCTGGCGGAGCTGCCGATCGGATGGGATCGGCGCGATCTGGAATTCCTGGCATCCCGGCCCGCGACGTTCCCGGACGATGGCCTCGTGCATCTGTCGTATGTCGGAACGCTGCTGCCGGCGGGCTTCGAGACATTGCGTGCTGTGTTCGCGGCCGTGGCCAGGCTCCGGGCGGACGATCCCGAGGCCTTCCGGCTGCGTCTGCACTTTTTCGGCACCAGCAATCAGCGGACGGCCGATGCGCCGCCACGCGTCCTGCCGGTCGCCGCCGAGTTCGGTCTGCTCGACGTCGTCACCGAACAGGCGCCCCGTCTCGACTACTTCGACGCCCTTGCCGTGCTGCGCGACTCGACCGCCGTGTTGCTGATCGGCAGCAGCGAACGCCATTACACGCCGAGCAAGGTGTTTCCCGCACTCGTCGCCGAGAAGCCGGTGCTTGCGGTCATGCATGAAGCCAGCAACGCGTCCGATTTGCTGACGCAGCTGGGACGCGCGCCGAGCATTCGTCTCGTGACTTACGGCGACGAGACGGCCGGCGCGCGCGTCGAGGCGATCGCCGCAGAACTCGCCGCGCTCGTCGCGAGCCCGCGGTACTGCCCCGACGCGGTCAACAGCCACCTGCTCGAGCCGACGTCGGCGTGCGCGCTGGCGCGCCGCCTCGCGGGTGTGCTCACGGAGTGCCTGTCGTGACTCCAATCCGGCTGACGGTCGTCCAGACGCATCCCGTGCAGTACGAGGTGCCGTGGTTCCGCCACGTCACGACGAATTGCCCCGAGATCGATCTGACCGTCATCTACGCGGCGCGTCCGACGCCGGCGCAGCAGGGCACGGGGTTCGGCCGCGCGTTCGAATGGGACACCAACCTCGTCGACGGCTACCACTGGCAGGTCGTCCGCGAAAGCCGTGCGGACGATGAGTTCGCGGCCGGTCGCTTCCGCGGCCTGGATGTGAAGGAAATCGGCGCGGCGGTGATTTCGTCGACACCCGATGTCGTGCTGGTGCCGGGGTGGCACTCGATCACGATGGTGCGCGCCATTGTCGCGGCGCGCCGCGCCCGCATTCCCGTGCTGTATCGCGGCGACACCAACAACCTGAGCGCGCCCTCCGGGTGGCGGCGGCTCGCGTGGCACCTCAAGACGCGGACGCTCCTCGCGCGGTATTCAGGGTACCTCTCCGTGGGACGCCGCTCGCGCGAATACCTGCTCTCGCACGGCGTGGCGCCGACGCGGATCTTCGCGTCGCCTCACGCCGTCGACAACGACTGCTTCGCCGCCGGTGCGGCGCCGCACCTGCACGGCGAGAGACGCGACGCCGCACGCCGGCAATGCGCGGCGCGGGCGGAGGATTTTCTCGTCCTGTTCGCCGGCAAGCTCGAGGAAAAGAAACGTCCGATCGACGCGGTTCGAGCCGTCGCCGGGATGGGGCCGGACGTGGTGCTGGCGATCGCGGGCTCGGGCGGTCTGGACGGCGACGTGTGCGCCGAAGCGAGACGGCTGGGCGTCCGTATCGCCCAGCTCGGCTTCGTCAATCAGCACCAGCTCGGCGCGGTGTACGCGGCGGCCGACTGTCTGGTGCTGCCGAGCGCGCACGACGAGACGTGGGGACTTGTGGTCAACGAGGCGATGGCGACAGGTCTGCCGGCTGTCGTCACCGACCAGGTCGGCTGCGCGCCTGATCTCGTCATTCCCGGAGAAACGGGCGAGATCTGCCGCGCGGCGGATCCCGAGGATCTGGCGCGTGCGCTCGAGCGCGTCCGCGCGCGTGGCGCTCGCGGTACCATGGCGCACGCGTGCCGTGTGCGCGCGGCGCGGCACACGTTTGCGGCCGCCACCACCGGACTGCTGGGGGCCTGTCAGTCGCTGCGATCGATTGCCGGGCCCCCGGCCCGGGTCATCGCGTGCTGCGGCGGCATGGTGATGGTGTCGGGCCTCGAGCGCATGACATTCGAAGTGCTCAGCGTCGTGCGACGGCGCGGCGGCGCGGTTCATTGCATCGTCAACGGCTGGGAAAACCATCGCATCGTCGAACTGGCCGAGCACATCGGCGCCAGCTGGTCCACCGGCTTCTACTGGTATCCGTTCACGACGCGGCCGCGAACACTCCTGCAGAGCCTGCAACTGTTGTGGGACACGATACGCACCAGCGCCGGTCTCGCTCGCGTGGCGGTCCGGTTTGGACCGACTCACGTGCTGACGCCTGAGTATTCCGCGGTGTTGCGGAACGCGCCGACGCTGGCGCTGCTCAAGCTGTTCGGTGTCGAGGTCGTGTTCCGGATCGCGAACGCGCCGGACAGGGGCCGCATCCACGAGGTGCTGTGGCGGCACGTGCTGCCGCCGTTCGTGACCAGGTTTGTTCCCAATTCGCGCTTCAGCCAGAGCCGGCTGCGGGAAACAGGTGTCCCCGAAGAGAAGATCACGCTCATTCGCAACGCGCTCAGCCGGCGGCCGCTCGTGGAAAACACCGACGAGGACGTCGTCCGGCTCGCGGCGTCGCGGCCGACGATTCTCGCGGTCGGCCAGATTGCGCCCTTCAAGGGCACCCACCTGCTTGTCCAGGCGATGCTCAAGCTGCTCGCGGAAGGACTCGACGTTCAGGCCATCGTCGTCGGTGCACTGCCGGCGTGGCCACCCGAGCTCGTGGGGTACACAGCGGCCCTGCGCGAACAGGTTGCGGCGGCAGGAGCGTCCGATCGCGTGCACTTCGTCGGTGTGCGCGAGAACGTGCTCGAGATCATGAAAGCGAGTTACGTGCTGGGGGCGCCGATTCTTCAGGAGGAGACATTCGGCAACGTCGTGCTCGAGGCCCGAAGTGTGGGTCTGCCGGTCGTGACGTTCGCCCACGGCGGGCTCACCGAGCTGGTGGATCACGGCCGGACGGGTTACCTCTGCGAATCCGCCGATCTGCCGGGCCTGCTGGCCGGACTCCGTTTCTACCTGGCGTGTCCCGAAGAGCGCGCGGCGGCAAGCGTGAGCAGCCTGAATGTCTCGTCGGAGCCCGGCAACGACTGCACCAGCCGCGAGTTCGAGCGGCGCTGGTGGGCGATGTTCGCGCCCCACGGGGTATGACGGGCGACTGGAGACTGGTGACGACATGATCAAGTTCGTAATCCTCGCCGGCGCTGCCGGGTGGCTGGCTTCGGGCGACTGGCTGATAGGCGCGTGTCTGGTCGTGCTCGGGGTTGGTTGGATCGTGCTTCAGCCCGAAGAGGGGCCGCCCGTCATCGCCCTTGCATTCAGCATGCAGTGGGTGGCGGTGTGCGTGGGTCTGTTTTACTACCTGGTGACCGAACGTCCACTCGAAGCCACGATCCACAGCGACTATCGGACGATGGTGATGCTCGGCCTCGGCGCGCTGCTGGCGACGATGGCCGGCCTCTACGTCGGACGCAGGCTCGTGGGGCTGGCGGGTCCAGCCACCGGCCTCCGGCCCGCGTACGCCCTGACATTCAAGACGCTGCTGTCAGCGTATGTCCTTGGCACGATCTTCGTCGGCGCGATTCAGAACGCAGCCTGGGACTACCCGGGACTCTCGCAAGCGATCCTCGCGCTGGCGTACCTCCGGCTCGGCCTGCTGTACCTCGTGTTTCGCCGGCTGGTTGCCGGTAACCAATGGCAGTACCTCGCGGGACTGCTGGCGGTCGAGATCGTCCTCGGCATCACCGGTTACTACGCCGGATTCCGTGAGCCGCTCATCATGGCGGCCCTGGCGTTCCTCGAATTCTTCGATCGCCGCAACGTACGGCAATGGGTCACCATTGCGAGCCTCGTGGTGCTCATGGCGGTCCTCGGTGTCGCCTGGATCGGTGTTCGCGTGGAGTACCGGAGGCGGTTCGAGATCGACGACAAGTTCATCGACAACCGATCGGCTCGCATTGATCTGCTCAGAGCCTCGATCAGCGACTGGGCCGGGCAGGGCCGCCGCGAGATGATGGACGACATCGATCGGTTCGTCGATCGGATGTGGACCATCTACTATCCCGCGCTCGCGGTCGGGCGCGTGCCCTCGGTGCTGCCGCACACGAACGGCCAGCTCATGACCGAGACGCTGCAGTACGTCTTCGAGCCCCGCCTCTTCTTTCCGGACAAACCCGACATCAAGTCGGACAGCGAGATGGTCCGCAAGTACTCGGGCGTCTGGGTGGCCGGCGAGGATCAGTCAACCGACATCGCGTTCGGGTACGTGGCCGAGTCGTACATCGACTTCGGCATCCCGATGATGTTCGTGCCGATGTTCATCTGGTCCACATTCATCGGCGTGGCGATCGCCGGTATCCTGCGCGTGTTCCGGCACCGCGACATCGCCGTGTCGGTGTCAACGGTCATCGCCTGGTTGTCGCTTTACCTGTTCGAGCGATCGTGGGCGAAGACCATCGGCCTGACCGGGACGCTGCTGATCTATGCGGGCGGGCTGAGCTTCCTACTCGACATGCTCTGGTTCGAGAAGTTCCGGAATGTCTACGTCAAGGATCTGTCAGAGGCGTCTGACTCGGTGGCCGAGGCCCGGTTGCAGCTGCCGGCCGGTTCGAAATAGGGAGCGATGAGAGTCCTTCACGTCACGCCGTATTTCGCCCCGGCATTCCGATACGGCGGACCGCCACGGAGCCTGCTCGGTCTGTGCCGCGCCCTCGGCGACGCCGGCGTGGACGTCGAGGTCTTCACGACGACGGCCAACGGCACCGAGCCGCTGCCGGCCGCGCCCGGCGGCACTGCGTACGACGGAGTGCCCGTCCGCTACTTTCCGCTCGCGTGGCCCAAACGGTACTGGCGCGGCGCGGGACTGCGTTCGGCGCTGATGAAATCAGCGGCGCAAGCCGATCTCGTGCACATCCACGGCGTGTGGAACATCACCGGATGGTCGGGTGTGGCGTGCGCCCGGGCCGCCGGTGTGCCGTATGTGATCTCGCCGCGCGGCATGCTGTTGCCCGCCGCCCTGCAGCGCCACCGCGCGATGAAGTCGCTGGCGTACTGGAGCATCGAGCGCGCCAACCTCCGATCGGCCGCGCTTCTCCACGCGACGTCGCCGCTCGAAGCCGGCGAACTGACGTCGTACGGTCCTCCGGTCGCGTTGATTGCCAACGGCGTCGCCCCCGGTGAAGTCTCCGCCGCCGCCGTCGAACGGCTGCGTGAGCAGGCGCGCCTGCAACCCGGCGACGCTGTCATCACGTTTCTCGGCCGGCTTCACCCGATCAAGCGACTCGATCTCCTGGCCGAGGCGTTTGCGATTGTGCGTCAGACGCATCCGAACGCGAAGCTCGTGATCGCCGGACCCGACGAGGGCGGTCATCGCGCGCAGGTCGAACCGTTGTTTGCGCCAGTGGCCGCGGACACCCGCTGGCTCGGCGCCGTGGGCGCCGAGACAACCTGGGCCCTCCTGACCAGCAGTCGCGCGCTGGTGCAGTGCTCCGACTCGGAAAGCTTCGGGATGAGTGTCGCCGAGGCGCTGACGGCCGCCGTGCCGGTCGTCGTCTCCAGGCGCAGCGGGTGGGCAGAGGTCGAACAGGCCGGGTGTGGGTTTTCCGTGGCGCACGAGCCCGTGGCCATCGCCGACGGCCTGCTGCGAATCCTCGATCAGCCGGCGCAAGCGGCCGCGATGGGGGCGCGAGGTCAGGCGTGGGCGCGACGGATGTTCGCGTGGGACTCGATCGGGCGTGCGATGCGTGACGCATACGAGGCGGCGCTCGTCCGGTCGCGGCGGCGGGTCGCATGACGACGGCCCTCCGCTCGATCCTGCTGACACCGAACCTTCTCGGCAAGGACGGCGTGTCCGCGCTGTCGCGCGAAGTGAGCCGCGCGCTCCCGGCGCCGTCCCTCGTCCTCAGCCTGCACGATTCGTCAGTGGCCGGCGACTCGTCAGCCGATCTCGAGCTGCACGGCGCGCGTGGCAGCCGTGTCAGGTTTCTCGCCGACGTCGCGCGCGCGATGCCTCGAGTGACGCCGGACACCGTTGTCGTCTGCACCCACCTGCACCTGGCGCCGGCCGCCAGGGCGCTCGCCTGGCGCGGCCAGCGGGCGACGATCATCCTGTGCGGAATCGAGGCGTGGGTGAGCGTGCGGCCGGCCGAACGATGGGCCATCGCCGGCGGAGAGGTCGTCGCAATTTCGCAGCACACGGTCGATCGTTTCAAGGCCGCGAACCCGGCGCTCGCTTCAACCGACGTCATCGTCTGCCATCCCGGTTTGCCCGCGAAGTCGCCATCGCAGGGTGCGTGGCCGACGACCCTCGAGTTTTCGACGTATCCAACGGCGCTCATCGTGGCTCGCATGTCGGCAGCCGAGCGGTACAAGGGCCACGATGCCTTACTCGATGTCTGGCCGCGCCTGTTATCGCGTCATCCAGACGCCGTCCTCGCGATCGCGGGCGACGGCGACGATCGACCGCGCCTCGAAGCGCGAGCGGCGGCCCTCGGCATCACCCACGCGGTGCGCTTCCTCGGCCGGGTCGACGACGATCGGCTCGACCAGCTGTACCGGGCATGCCGCCTGTTCGTGATGCCCAGCCGGGACGAAGGCTTCGGGCTGGTCTTTCTCGAAGCCATGCGTGCCGGCAAGCCCTGCATCGGCGGACGCGGGGCCGCGTCGGAAATCATCGAGCACGGCGTGACCGGACTGATCGTCGATCCGGACAGTCGTCACGAGCTGACGGCCGCTCTGGAGCGCCTGTACAGCGAACCCGACACGTGCCGGCAGTTCGGCGAAGCGGGCCGGGAGCGATTCCAGTCGTCGTTCACCAACGACTCCTTTCAGACACGGTTCACGAAAGCCATCGGCCGGCGGACGCTCGTCACGCTGGCGGCCTCTATGCCATGAACATCCTTGGCCTGAACGCGTACCACGGCGATGTCTCCGCTGTGCTGGTCCGCGACGGCCGGCTCGTCGCCGCCGTCGAGGAGGAGCGCTTTCGCCGCATCAAGCACATCGCGGGATTTCCGTCCCTCGCTATCGCCGAATGCCTGCGCATCGGCGGGATCAGCGGCGCGGATGTCGACCTGTTTGCTGTTTCGCGCAGACCGCGCGCTCACCTATGGCGTAAGGCCCTGTTCGTGCTGCGGAATCGCCCGAAGCGGACGATCGGCGACCGCATGCGCAACCTGGCGAGCATCCGGACGCTGCCCGAGACGATCGCCGCGTCGGTCGGCCTCGACGAGTACGCGGTCCGCCCGCGCATGCGGTACGTCGAGCATCATCCGGCCCATCTGGCCAGCGCGGCCTTCGTCAGTCCTTTCGACGACGCCGCTGTCTGCGCCATTGACGGCTTCGGCGATTTCGTCAGCACGTCGTGGGGACGGCTCGACGGATCGGCCCTGCGGGTCGACGGCCGCGTGTTCTTCCCGCACTCGCTCGGCCTGCTGTATCTCGCGATCACGCAGTATCTCGGCTTTCCGAAGTACGGCGACGAGTTCAAGGTCATGGGCCTGGCCCCGTACGGCGAGCCGCGGTACGTCCGCGAGATCGAGTCGCTCGTCAACCTGCGGAACGATGGACGGTTCGAGCTGGACCTCTCGTACTTCAGCCACTGGAATGACGGCGTGCAGATGACGTGGGGGGACGGCGAGCCGTCGCTCGGCCCGGTCTTTACTCGCAAGCTCGAGACGCTGCTGGGTCCGGCGCGGCGGCCGGATGAAGCGCTGCAGCCCAAACACGAGGCGATCGCGGCGTCGCTGCAGGTCGCGTTCGAGCGGGCGGCGGTCCACGTGCTCAACCACGTGCACGCCGCCACACGGAACCCGCGCCTGTGCCTGGCCGGCGGCTGCGCGATGAACAGCGTCGCCAACGGAAAGATCCGCGAGCGCACGCCGTTCCGCGAGGTCTTCATCCAGCCGGCGTCCGGCGACAACGGCACCGCGCTCGGCGCCGCCTTTTATGCGTGGCACGCGGAATCGTCGCGCTCCAACGGCCGGCCGCGGGCGTTCGTGATGGAGCACGGCTACTGGGGGCCCGAGTTCGACGATGCGGAGATCACGGCCACGCTGCGAGAGCACGACGCAGCCATTCGCGAGGCCGGCTGCGTCCAGCGCTGCTGGGACGATGAGGCGGCGCTCGACGCGTGGACGGCCGCGCAGGTTGCCGCGGGGCGGGTGATCGGCTGGTTCCAGGGACGCATGGAGTGGGGCGCGCGCGCCCTCGGCAACCGGAGCATCATCGCGGATCCGCGTCGCGCCGACATGCGCGACATCATCAACACCCGCATCAAGTTTCGAGAGCGCTTCCGGCCGTTCGCGCCGTCGATCGCCGAGGAGGCGCTCGACGAGTTCTTCGTGGGCGCGGTGCCCGACCCCTTCATGCTGCAGGTCTACCCGATCCGCCCCGACAAGCGTTCGGTGATCCCGGCGGTGACCCATGTCGACGGATCGGGGCGGCTTCAGACGGTCAGCCGCCGCTCGAATCCCCGCTACTGGAATCTCATCAAGGCGTTCGAGCGTGTGAGCGGCGTGCCCATCCTGCTCAATACGTCGTTCAACGAAAACGAACCTATTGTGCTGCGTCCCCGCGAGGCGCTCGATTGCTTCCTCCGCACGCACATGGATGTCCTTGTCATCGGGCGGCACGTCATCGAGCGCCCATGGCCAACGCCGTGAGGTAGGTGTCATGGACGTGTCCAAGAAGCGAGTGC
>Ga0326726_10001901_pt1 | contig 19398 bp, 19 predicted proteins | sample MHFenrmetagenome_2_FD_207603 | JGI IMG/M metagenome (GOLD analysis project Ga0326726, IMG submission 207603) | Lab enriched peat soil microbial communities from Michigan Hollow, Ithaca, NY, United States - MHF15MN | ecosystem: Environmental > Terrestrial > Soil > Wetlands > Peat | place: USA... | reverse complement strand
GCGGACCTGGGCCAGACCGTGGCCGAGATCTTCGGCGTTGGCCCGATGGCCCACGGGGCGAGCTTCCTGAAGGAACTGAAGGCTGACGACGTTTAACCGCGGAGCTCGCGGAGAGCGCAGAGTATGATTTGTGGGCTGGCCTGGTAGCGCGAGGCGTCAGCCGAGCGTCTCCGCGGTCTCTGCGCTCCATCTCCTTATGTCCAGTCTTCGCGAACAACTCGAGGCGCGCGAGCGCGAGATCCTGGCGCCGCAGGCGGCCCGCAGCGCCGAATCGCGCGGCCGTCTGCGCCCCGAGAAGGAAGACGACATCCGGCCGGCGTTTCAGCGCGACCGCGACCGGATCATCCACTGCAAGGCGTTCCGCCGCCTCAAGCACAAGACGCAGGTCTTCTTCGCGCCCACTGGAGACCACTACCGGACGCGACTGACGCACACCCTCGAGGTGTCGCAGATTGCGAGGACGATTGCGAAGGTGCTGCGGCTGCACGAGGAACTGACCGAGGCCATCGCGCTCGGCCACGATCTCGGGCACACGCCGTTCGGCCACGCCGGCGAAAAGGTGATCGACACCCTGGTGCCGGGCGGCTTCAACCACTACGAGCAGAGCCTGCGCATCGTCGACGTGCTGGAGAACGACGGTCGCGGCCTCAACCTCACGTGGGAAGTGCGCGACGGCATCGCGAAGCACTCGAAAGGGAAGTCGGGCGCCCCGGTCGGGATGACCGGCACGCTGCGCGCGAGCACGATCGAAGGGCAGATCATGCGCGTCGCGGATCTCATCGCCTACGTCAACCACGACATCGACGATGCCACGCGCGCGGGGCTGCTGAAACCGGAAGATCTGCCCGCTGAGCCCGTCGCGATTCTCGGTAGCTCGTCATCCGCGCGTATCGCGACGCTGGTGAAGGACGTCGTGACCGAAACGCTCGCGGGCAATGTCACCGAGATCCGGATGAGCGACCGGATCCTGAAGGCCGTCCTCGATCTCCGGAGCTTTCTGTTTGACGCGGTTTACGAGAACACGATCGCGACCGCCGAGTTCAAGAAGGCGGCCGGAATTCTGAGCGGGCTCTGGGAGAAGGTTCGCGAGCGGCCCGAGGAGTTTCTCGATCTCAAGACGATCGAGAACGAAGGGCTCGACGCGGCCGCCCGCGATTTCCTCGCCGGCATGACCGACCGCTACGCCGTCCGGCTCTACGAGCAGCTGTTCATTCCCAAACCATGGGCGATTGAGTAGACGAATTGGGGAAGTGGGTAATTGGGTAGTTGAGTAATTGGCGGAGAACCTTATGGCGCTCCCGTCGCTCGGTGTTCCGCAGTTGACTTCCTTTTCGTCGCCGTACTCATCATCTGGTCGTTTTTTCCAGAGGAGGTGACGGGCGTCATCACGACATGGAGTCCCGCGGCTTTCGAGCCCCGCACGTGAAAGGGAGGGTCCGGCGCGATGTGCTGGTCATACTGTCCTTCGTCCTGATGGCGCTGGCGCTCGTCTTCATCTCGTTCGCGCGCTTTCGGAGCGGCCAGTTCCCGCCGAACAGAGCACCGCTCTCGAACCGGTAGTGTCCGCCTTTAGCCGGGGGTTACAATACCTGAGCCGAAGGAGAAAGGGGATCGCGATGGCTCTGAAGCGCGCGGTGGCCGTCCTCTTCGTCCTCTTGTTCGCGGCGATCATCTCTTACTGGGGTGCGGCGAGACTTCCGCTTCGAGCCGGGTTGTGGCCCTTCGGCAGTTCAAATGCCGCGACACAAAACGCTGAACTGGAAGGTTGGATCTACGAGAAGTGCGAAGGCGGGCAGCCCGCGCATCCGGTCAGTGGCGTTGTCGTGTCGACGTCGCTGGATTCGACAACGGCAGTCAGCGACCGCGACGGACACTTCCAGCTGGTAACCCACACGCGCGCATTCAGCAGCGATCAAGTGATCGTCACGTTTCGTTCAGGCAGCCTGGTCCGAACTCACCCCGTCAACGGTGGAGCACTCCACTCTCGCGCCTGGCGCCCAACCTTCACACTATCCCCGCCGTGGTTGGTTCGTGACCATCTGTGGCCGGATTGTCAATGAACCCGATTAGGTTCGCGATCCTCGTCTTGGAACCAGCCTCCAGTCCCAAGCCTCCAGCCCCCAGTCCGCTCTAGCCTCCAGCCCCTATCCCAAGGTATATTGGGAAGTTCCATGTTGCTGGATCTACGCAAGATAGGGACGCCGCTCGAGCGGTATGAGAAGGTGTATCCGCCCGAGGCGTTCGGGTCCGGGCAGGCGGACGCCGGCAACGAGGTCGACAGCTTTCGCGTGGCGGCGCCCGTCACGCTGGCCTTCGACATCGTCAAGGACAAGGACATGTTCCGGCTCGCGGGACACGTCCAGACGACGCTGGAGCTGACGTGCGGCCGGTGTCTGGAACCGTTCACGCTGCCGGTCGACGCGTCGTTCGATCTCCGCTATCAACCGCACGCCGAGAACAAGGGCGAAGGCGAGGTCGAGATCGAGGAAGACGATCTGACGACGGCGTTCTACGAGCACGACGAGATCGATCTCGGGCAGTTGATGCGCGAGCAGTTCTATCTGTCGCTGCCGATGAAGCCACTCTGCCGCGTGGATTGCAAGGGACTGTGCCCGTCGTGCGGCACGAACCTGAATCGCGGGTCGTGCGACTGTAAGCGCGAATGGGAAGACCCACGGTTCGCGGCGTTGAAAAACCTGCGAACCGAAGTGAGAAGTAAGAACTGAGAACTCAGAACCAAGAACTCAGAACCAAGAACCCTGAACCTTGAACCCGGTACCCTGAACCCGAGAATTTCCGATGCCTAATCCCAAACGCCGACACTCCAAGACCCGCACCGCCAAGCGCCGGACGCACGACGCGCTCAAGGCCACCGGCCTCGGCGAGTGCCCGCATTGCCACGAGCCGAAACCGCCGCACCGCGTGTGCGCGAACTGCGGCTACTACCGCGGACGCCAGGCCAAGGCTGTCAGCGAAGATTAGGGCGGGTGCTGAGTGCTTGGTGCGGGGTGCTTGGTGCCGTGCAGGGTGCTGAGTGCTGAGTGCTGAGTGCACTCGGCTCCGCACGCCGCACCCGACACCCGGCACAGCACCATGCACCCGGCACCATGCACCCGGCACGGCACCCGGCACCTAGCACCACGCACCCGGCACCCCGTCAATGATCTGGGTCGCAGTTGATGCCATGGGCGGCGACGACGGCCCGCGTGACGTCGTGGACGGCGCGCTCGCCGCGACGCGGCACTTCGATCTGGGCGTCGCGCTCGTCGGGCCGGCGGTGGCACTCGACGCGGAACTCGCGCGACACGGCGACATCGACCGCAGCCGCGTGCGGCTGGTCGAGGCGTCCGACGTCGTGAGGATGGATGAGTCGCCGTCGGCCGCGCTCAAGCGCAAGCCCGGCGCCTCGATCGCCCGCGCGGCGGCGCTCGTGGCGCGCGGCGAAGCGGCTGCGCTGTTCAGCGCCGGACACACGGGCGCGACGGTGATTGCGGCGCACGCCGCGTTCGGCATGCTGCCGGGCGTCGATCGGCCCGGGCTCGCAGCGACGATCCCGACAATGTCTCCAGGACGTCAGCCGTCTGTGCTCGTCGACGTCGGCGCGAGCGTGGACTGCCGGCCCGCGCACCTGCTGCAGTTCGCGGTCATGGGCTGCATGTACGCGCGCGTCGCGTTCGGCATCGAGACGCCGCGCGTCGGGCTGCTCTCGATCGGCGAGGAGCCGACGAAGGGCAACGAGCTGACGCGCGAGGCGCACAAGCTCCTGAAAGCGGCGCCGCTGACGTTCATCGGCAACGTCGAGGGACGCGACGTGTATGGCGGGAAGGCGGACGTCATCGTGTGCGACGGCTTCACCGGCAACGTCGCGCTGAAGATCAGCGAGGGGCTCGTGGACGCGATGCAGGGATTCCTGAACGAGGAACTGTCCGGCACGATCACCGAGCGGCTCGGATCGATGCTGACGCGCCGCGCGCACCGGCACTTTCGCCTGCGGATGGACTATTCGGAGTACGGCGGCGCGCCGCTGCTCGGCGTCGCGGGCGTGACGATCGTCGGACACGGCCGCTCGAGCGCGAAGGCCGTGCGCAACGCCGTCGCGATGGCGTATCGTTTCGCGGCGAACAATTTCATCGCCCGCGTCGCACAGGACATCGCTGCCGCCGCGGTCACCAAACAATGATCGCTTTTCTCTTTCCCGGACAAGGCGCGCAGCGAGTCGGCATGGGAAAAGCCCTCGCCGACGCGTTTCCCGTCTGCCGCGACACCTTCGCCGAGGCCGACGCGGCCCTCGGTGAGCCGCTCAGCCGCATCATCTTCGACGGCCCGGAGGATCGGCTCATCCTCACCGAGAACACGCAGCCCGCGATCCTCGCCGTCAGCACGGCGACGTGCCGGCTGCTCGCGTCGCGCGGCCTGACGCCGGACTTCGTCGCGGGACACAGCCTCGGCGAGTACTCCGCCAATGTCGCCGCCGGCACGTTCGCCTTCGCCGACGCGCTGCAGATCGTCCGGCGCCGCGGACGGTACATGCAGGAAGCGGTGCCGGTGGGCACTGGAGCCATGGCGGCAATCCTGGGGTTGGATGCCGACAGAGTGGACCAGGCGTGCCGCGAAGCCCTCGAGGACCACGCCGCCGCGCCTGGAGACGTCGTGAGCGCGGCGAATCTGAATGGCGCCGGCCAGATCGCCATCGCCGGCACGAAGGACGCCGTCGCGCGCGCGGGTGAGCGCGCGAGAGCGCTCGGCGCGAAACGGATCGTGCCGCTCGCCGTCAGCGCGCCGTTCCACTGCGCGCTCATGAAGCCGGCCGAGGACCGGCTGGCGCCGGAACTGCGCGCGCTGCGCGTCAGCGATCCGCGCGTGCCGATCGTCGCCAACGTCGACGCGGAGCTCAAACGCGGCGCCCCAGAAGCGATCGACGCGCTCGTGCGGCAGGTGTCGTCGCCCGTGCGCTGGGAAGCGGTCGTCGCGCGCCTTGCGTCAGAAGGCGTCACAACGTATGTTGAGGTAGGGCCGGGAACGGTGCTGAGCGGGCTGGTGCGCAAGATGCATCGTGACGCGGCCGTCTTCAACGTCGACGGTCCGGACGACCTCTCAGCCCTGGCACCATTGCTTCATGTTTGAGCTGACCGGAAAAGTCGCGCTTGTGACGGGTGCGTCGCGCGGCATCGGGCGCGCGATCGCCGAGCGGCTCGCCGCGCGCGGCGCAACGGTAGTGGCCGCGGCGCGCGGCGATCATGCCGCGGAATGCGCGGCGGCGATTGCGGCCAGCGGCGGGCGGGCCGAGGCGATCAGTCTCGACGTGACGGATGGCGCCGCCGTCGAGGCGGCGCCTGGGGACATCGTTGCGAAGCACGGCCGTCTGGACATTCTGGTCAGCAACGCCGGCATCACGCGCGATCAGTTGCTGATGCGGATGAAGCGCGACGACTGGGACGCCGTGCTGGCGACGAACCTGACCGCGACGTTCCTCCTGGCCAAGGCGGCGATTCGGCCGATGGTGAAGCAGAGCAGCGGCCGCATCATCGCCGTCGGCTCGGTCGTCGGGCAGATGGGGAACGCGGGGCAGACGAATTACGCGGCGTCGAAGGCGGGATTGATCGGCTTCGCCAAGGCGCTGGCTCGCGAGGTGGCCTCGCGGGCGATTACGGTGAACGTCATCGCGCCGGGCATGATCGACACCGACATGACGCGCGCGATTGCGGGAAAGGCCCAGGTCGACTGGGCGGCGCAGATTCCGCTGGGCCGGCTCGGCACGGCGGACGATGTGGCCGCGGCGGCGTGCTTTCTTGCGTCCGACGAGGCGTCGTATATTACAGGGCACGTTCTGGCGGTCAACGGCGGGATGTACATGTAGGAGGAATGAATGGCGGTAGCCGACAAGGTCAAGAGCATCATCGTGGAGCAGCTGGGCGTCGACGAAGAAGAAGTGACGCCGGATGCCTCGTTCGTCGACGACCTCGGCGCGGACTCGCTCGACACGGTCGAGCTCGTCATGGCGTTCGAGGAGGAATTCGGCATCGAAATCCCGGATGAGGATGCCGAGAAGATCACGCGCGTGAAGGAAGCGGTCGAGTACATCGAGTCGCACGCGAAGGGTAAGAAGTAGGGGCCGAGCTTGCTCGGCCCACGCACCCGGGAATCCAAGCACACATGACCAACAGACGACGGGTCGTCGTCACGGGTATCGGACTGGTGTCGTCGCTCGGCATCGGCACGGACGCCAACTGGGCGGCGCTCACGGCCGGCCGGAGCGGGATCGGACCCATCACGAAGTTCGACGCGGCGCAGTTCGCGACGCGCATCGCGGGCGAAGTGCGCGGCTTCGACCCGCTGCAGTTCATCGACAAGAAAGACGTCAAGAAGATGGACGTCTTCATCCAGTACGCCATCGCGGCGTCGCAGTTCGCGATGTCGGACTCCACGCTCCAGATCACGCCCGACATCGCCGACCGCGTCGGCGTGTTCATCGCGTCGGGCATCGGGGGGTTCACCACCATCGAGCGCGAGCACAAGGCGCTGCTCGAGGGCGGCCCCCGCAAGATCTCACCGTTCTTCATTCCGTCGGCCATCATCAATCTCGCCGCGGGCCAGGTGTCGATTCGCTACGGCGCCAAGGGCCCGAACTCCGCGACGTGCACGGCATGCTCGGCGTCGGCGCACGCGATCGGCGACGCGTTCGAGATCATCCGGCGCGAAGACGCGGACGTCATGATCGCCGGCGGATCGGAGGCGGCCATCACGCCGATGGGCGTCGGCGGGTTCGGCGCGCTGCGCGCGCTGTCCACGCGCAACGACGAGCCCGCGCGCGCCAGCCGTCCCTTCGACAAGGACCGCGACGGTTTCGTCGTCGGCGAGGGCGCCGGCGTCCTGATTCTCGAGGAGTACGAGTTCGCGAAGCGCCGCGGCGCGCGGATGTACGCGGAGCTCGTGGGCTACGGCATGTCCGCCGACGCGTACCACATCACCGCGCCGTCCGAAGATGGCGACGGACCGTACCGCGTCATGGGCGCCGCGATCAAGAGCGCGGGCATCCAGCACCCGCAGGTCGACTACATCAACGCGCACGGCACCTCGACGCCGCACGGCGACAAGGTCGAGACGATCGCGATCAAGCGCTGCTTCTCGCCGCACGGACGCATCCCGCCCGTGTCGTCCACGAAGTCCATGACCGGGCACCTGCTCGGCGCGGCCGGCGGCCTCGAGGCCGGCATCACGGTCCTGGCCGTGCATCACCAGCTCGCGCCGCCGACGATCAATCTCGATCACCCCGACACGGAGTGCGATCTGGATTACGTGCCGAACACGGCGCGTCCGATGCCCATCACCTACGCGCTGTCGAACTCGTTCGGCTTTGGCGGCACCAATGCCGCGTTGCTGTTCAAGAAGTTCAGCAACGCATGACCAACACCGAATGTGGTCATCGAGTCATCTGGTTATTGAGTCATTGCCATGCAGTGACTCAAACGCAATGACCAAACCCACTGACCAAACCCAATGACCAGATCACCAGATGACTCAATGACCAAATGAAGATCGCTGTCTGTATAAAACAAGTTCCGACCCGCGAGTGGCAGCCCCGCCTCAACGACAGCAAGACCTGGATTCGCGAGCAGGACGCCAGCTTCGAAATGAACGAGCCCGACGCCTACGCGCTCGAGGAGGCGCTGCGGCTGAAGGAGAAGCACGGCGGGGAAGTCGTCGTCTGCTCGGCTGGACCTTCCCGCGTCGCGCAGGTGATTCGCGAAGCGTTGGCGCGCGGCGCCGACCGGGCGATCCACGTCGAGGACGACGGGCTGGCCAGCGCCGATGCGTTCGTCACGGCCGAGGCGCTCGGCGCGGCGATGAAGGACGAGAAGTTCGATCTCATCCTGACCGGCCTGCAGTCCGACGATCAGGGCTTCGCGCAGGTCGGCGTGATTCTCGCCGAGCGCCTCGGTCTGGCGCACGCGACGATCATCATGGAAGTGCAAGTCGATGGCTCGCAGGTGCGCGTCAAGCGCGAGCTCGAAGGCGGCTGGTTCCAGTGGGTCGCGATGCCGCTGCCGGCAGTGCTGACGATTCAAAGCGGCATCAATCAGCTGCGCTACGCGACGCTCAAGGGCATCATGGCGGCGAAGAAGAAGGAGATCCGCAAGGCGTTCGCCGCCGCCTCGTCGCCGAAACAGAAGATCGTCAATTTGTACGTGCCCGCCAAGGGCAAGAAGACGCAGCTCATCGGGGGATCGCCCGCTGAGGCGGCGAAGGAACTCGTGCGCCGGCTACGCGAGGAAGCGCGGGTGATTTCGTGATCCTCGTCATCGTCGAGCAGCAGAACGGCAAATTGAATCGCGCGACGTGGGAGACCATCGTCGGCGCGCAGCAGCTCGCGACGGCCTCGGGGTCCGAGCCCATCACCGTGCTCGTACCTGGCGCGAACGGCGCGTCGGTCGCGGCTGACCTCGCCGCCGCTCAGGTCAGCGAGATTGTGACCGTCGAGCATCCGGCCCTCGAGCCGTACACACCCGATGGATTCACCGCGGCGCTGCACGCGGCGATCGCGCAGCTCTCGCCGACGTACGTGCTGCTCCCGCACACCTACCAGACGCGCGACTTCGCGCCCAAGCTCGCGACGCGGATGGACCGCGCGATCATCACCGACGTGACCGCAGTCAGGACCGGCGGCGCGGACATCGCGTTCGTCCGGCCCATGTTCCAGGGCAAGCTGACCGCCGACGTCGTGCCGGTCGGGCCCGGCCCGCATTTCGTCACGTTCCAGATCGGCGCCTACCGCGTCGATCAGGTGACGAAGGGGTCGCAGCCGGCGCCCACGCGCGCGCTGAGCGTGACCGTCGACGCTTCGGCGATCCGGCAGAAGCCGGACGCGCCGTTCCAGCAGGCGAAGCAGGCGGTCGATCTGTCCCAGGCCGAACGGATCGTCTCGGTGGGCCGCGGCATCAAGGAGCAGGCCAACATCGCGCTCGCGCAGAAGCTCGCCGACGCGATCGGCGCCGAGATCGCCGCGTCGCGGCCGATCTGCGACGCGGGCTGGCTGCCGATGGAACGCCAGGTGGGGAGCTCCGGGCAGACCGTCGCGCCGAAGCTGTACCTCGCGCTCGGGATCTCGGGCGCGATTCAGCATCTGGTCGGCATGAAGGGATCGAGCACGGTCGTGGCGATCAACAAGGATCCCGACGCGCCGATCTTCGAGGTCGCCGACTACGGGATCGTCGGGGACCTGTTCGAGATCGTCCCGGCGATCATCGACGCCGTGAAAACGTAGAAGCAACCGCAGAGAGCGCGGAGCACGCGGGATCAGATAAGGTACGCTTCATCTTTCTGCGAACTCCGAGCTCTCCGCGGTTGCTCCCCTGAACATGCAGACGCTCGCGTTCTGGATCCTGCTCCTCGCGTTCATGGGCGCGTTCGCGGCGCAGGTGGCGACGCGCGTCCGTCTGATCGCCGGCGCCGCCAATACCTTTTCCACCGACCAGCTCGGCTTCCGCGCCCGTCGCTTCCTCACGGACGTCGTTCTCCAGCGCCAGACCATCCGCGAGCGGCCGGTTCCTGGGCTCGCGCACGCCTTCGTCTTCTGGGGCTTCATCGCGTTCGGTGGCTACACGGCCGTGGAATTCCTGCAGGGCCTCGGCATCGTCGATCTCACGCACACCGGACTCTTCAGCGCCTATCGCGTCGTCCTGACGCCGTTCGCCGTCGCGGTGCTGTCGGGGATCATCTTCCTGTTCATCCGCCGCGCGTTCGTCCGGCCCGTCGCCCTCGGCACGAGAGTGTCGGTCGAGTCGCTGGTGATCGCCGGGTTCATCGCAACGCTGATGATCACGTTCCTGTTGACGTACCGGCTGGACGAGACCACGCTCGCCGGACGCGCGAACTGGTGGGTGCACGCGCTCGTCATCCTCGCGTTCATGGCGCTGATTCCGGCGTCGAAGCATTTCCATCTCGTGCTGTCGCCGATCACCGTCTTCCTGAGGTCGCCGGAGCTCGGCAACCTGCCGAACCTGGACTTCGAGAAGGAACAGGTCGGCCTTGAGACGCTGAAAGATCTTGGCAGCAAGAGCGTCCTCGACGCGTTCACGTGCGTCGAGTGCGGGCGCTGCCAGGTGAACTGCCCCGCGTGGGGCGCGGGCAAGGAACTGAATCCGAAAGAGATCATCCTGCAGACGCAGCACGCGCTGCTGGCCGGTGAGCCGGGGAAGAAGCTCGGCGAGGTCTACAGCGAGAAGGTGCTGTGGCAGTGCACGACGTGCGGCGCGTGCGAGAACCAGTGCCCCGTCGGGATCGAGCACCTGCCGATCCTCATCGGGTCGCGCCGGGGTCTCGTGTCCAACGGCGACGCGCCAGAGTATCTCGGCGCGGTCTACAACCATCTCGAGCGGCGCGGGAACATCTGGGGCCTCGGCGCCGATCAGCGGCAGAAGTTCGTCGAGTCGGCGCAGCTCGAGACGTTCGATCCGCGGACGCACGACGTCCTCGTCTGGCTCGGCTGCGCGGGCGCGTTCGAGGCGGACTTCCAGAAGTCGCTGCGGTCGATGTTCGAGATCCTGCGGAAGAAGAACGTCCGGTTCGGCGTGCTGTCGAAGGAGAAGTGCACCGGCGATCCGGCGAAGCGCACCGGCAACGAGTACATGTTCCAGGAACTCGCGAACGCCAATATCGAGGATCTGAAGGCTGCCGCCCCGAAGAAGATCCTCACGTCGTGCCCGCACTGCGTGAAGACGATCGGCAACGACTACCGGAAGTTCGGCTACGAGGTCGAGATCGTCCACTCGTCCGTGTTCGTCGAAGAACTGACCCGCGATCTTCGTAGCGCGACGGCTTCAGCCGAGCGCGACAACGTCACGTTCCACGATCCCTGCTACCTGGGCCGCTACGCCGGCAAGGTCGACGAGCCGCGCGCGCTGCTGACGCGCTTTGGCGCCGACATCCGCGAGCCCGAGCGCAACCGCGAGAACCCATACTGCTGCGGGGCGGGCGGCGGACTCCTGTTCGCCGACAAGGAAGAAGAGCCAGGCACGCGCATCAGCGACGTCCGGTTCAAGCAGCTTCAGGCGACGGGCGCGAACACCGTGGTCACGGCGTGCCCGTTCTGCTCGATCATGCTCAAGGGGGCGCAGGCGAGCGCCGGCGCTGGAGGCGATGCCACGCAGTTCGTGGACCTCATGACCTACGTCAACGGAAAGCTGCAGCCGCGCGCGTGACCGACGCTCCAGCCTGGCGCGCCTCGGCGTCCAAGCGTCTCCAAGCCCGGCTGATCTCCATCGCCGGCTATCGGCTGATTCAACTGCTGGGTTCGACGCTGCGCTGGAAGACCGAGGGCCTCGAGCACTTCGACGCGATCGTGCGCGGCGGGCGCCAGCCGATCATGGCCTTCTGGCACGGCCGCATCCTTCCCGCGACCTACTATTTCCGGCGCCGCGGCATCGTCGTGATCACGAGCGAGAATTTCGACGGCGAGTGGATCGCGGGCATCATCGAGCGGTTCGGCTACGGCACCGCGCGCGGGTCGACGTCGCGCGGCGGACGCCGGGCGCTGCTGCAGTTGACGCGCGAGCTGGACGCCGGGAGGCCGGCCGGATTCACGATCGACGGCCCGCGCGGTCCGGCACGCGTGGCGCAGCCGGGCGCCGTGTGGCTCGCGAAGGCGACCGGCCATCCCGTGCTGCCGTTTCACCTCGAGGCCGATCGGCACTGGACGCTGAACAGCTGGGACCGCACGCAGATTCCGAAGCCGTTCTCGACGGTCGCGATCGCGATGGGCGAGCCGTTCCACGTACCGGCGGATGCAGACGAGAACGGCATCGAGGTGGCCCGACTCGAACTGGAGGCGAGACTACGGACGCTCGAAGCGCGCGCGCGACAGTTGCTCGCGCCCCAATCTACAATCTGAAAATCAACCTGAAATCAATCTGAATTCTGAAATCTGAAATGTGATTGTTCATGTCCATCATCCTCATCCACTCCGATCGCCTCGCTGAACACCAGACGCCGCCCGGCCATCCCGAGCGTCCGGAACGCGCCGACGTCATGGACGCCGTGGCCAATCGCTGGCGGGAGCGCGGCGCCGAAGTCGTCGCGCCGCGCGAGGCGACGAAAGAGCAGCTCGCGCGCGTGCACGACGTCGACTACATCCGCCGCATTTCCGAAACGACGGGCCGCGCCAGGGCGCTCGATCCGGACACGTACACGTCGCCCGAGTCGTACGAGATCGCGCTGCTCGCCGCGGGCGCGGCGATCGATGGCGTCGAACGCGTGATGGGCGGATCGCACACGACGGCGCTCGCACTCGTCCGGCCGCCTGGGCATCACGCCGAGCGCGATCGCGCGATGGGCTTCTGCCTCTTCAACAACGTCGCGGTGGCCGCGGCCCATGCACGCGCGGAAGGCGCGGCGAAGGTCGCCATCGTCGACTACGACGTGCATCACGGCAACGGCACGCAGCACATGTTCGAGGGCGATCCGAGCGTGTTGTACATCTCCGCGCATCAGTTTCCGTACTACCCGGGTACCGGCGCCGCGGATGAAATCGGCCGCGATCGCGGTCAGGGCTTCACGATCAACCTGCCGCTCGAAGTCGGCGCGGTCGCAGAGGACTACCAGCGGGTGTTCGCCGATGTCGTCGTGCCGGTGCTGAAGCAGTTCGAGCCCTCCGTCATCCTCGTCTCGGCCGGATTCGACGCGCACGAGCGCGATCCGCTCGGCGGCATGCGACTCACGACGGACGCGTTCGCTGCGATGACGCTGGATCTGCGGGCGGTGGCGGAGGAGTGCTGCCGCGGACGGCTCGTTGCCGTCACCGAAGGCGGATACGACCTGCAGGCGCTCGCCGCGTCGCTCGACATCGTGATCGAGTCGATGAACGGCCCGGTCGCCGCGCCGCGCTGGCCGTCGAGCGGAGTGGAGTCCACGCGCGGCCGCGAGTGCGTTGCAGCCGTCCGTCCGGCGCTCGCCGCGCACTGGACGCTTTAGGCAGGTCCGCAAGGACCGGCCCTACATGTTTCACGAGCAGAGTTCGGGTGCGAGAGCGCGGCGATAGCCTTGGCTTCGCGCGTCATCGAATTTCGCAGCCTGTTCAAAACACTCAGCATACTGTTCGTTTTGCCAGAGTCCCAATATGTTCGAGTCCTGACCGCATTCTCTCCAGGAGCGGGTCCGCCGGCGGTGCCAGAGCCCGCACGCCTGTTGTTGCTCGGAACGGGCCTTGTCGGCGTGGCCCTCCGCCGCTCTCGACGACGTTCGTCGCGGCTTTAGCCGGCCTTCTTTTTCGCGAGGTACGCCGCGCGCAGCGCGTTGATCAATCGCGCGTCGACGAGCCCGGCTGCGTCGCCCTGATAGTCGAGGCCGTTGTCCTTGCGGAATTTGTCGACGGCCGCGATCGCCTCCTCGTCGAACTGCGAGTACTCGCGCGTGTAGTCCGCTGACGCCTTGCGCGCGTCCGCGACGATCTTCTCGTACGCTGCCTGATTCGTTCGGCGCAGCTCCTGCATCTTCGGCGTGTTGGTCGGCGGCGGCGGATCGGGGAACGTCTGCATCGACGGCCGCCAGTAGCCGACCGCGTGCAGCATCCGCTTCAGCTCGATGACGTCGGGTCCCTCCACGCGCGAGAAACTGCGATACCCGAGACGCCGGCCTGTCGTGTAGTAGATCCGCTTCAACTCCGCGACCGGATCCGCGTTCTCGCCGACTTCGATCGCGAGCGTGATGAAGTCGTTGCCGCGGCCGGGATCGTTGGGATCCGCGATCTTGATCGCGGCAGACTGCAGCAGGCCCCAGCGCTTGTCGCCGCCTTTCGCGTAACCCGCCTCGAGCGCGAGGATCATCCGCTCGGCGAGCGGCAGCCCCGTCCCCTCAGTCGACTCGAACGTCGTCGCGACGGCCTCCAGCACTTCGGGGCCGACCATGATGTTCGCCTGTGTCGTGTAGTTCTTTCCCTGGCGGCTGCCGGCCCACGCGTTGTTCTGCGTGCCGGTGTGCGCGGCGGTGCGGCCCTTCATGTCGATGATGCCGACCTGCCGCGACTCGCGCGCCTCGTCTGACGCCAGCATCTGCGCGAGCGCCTCTTTCGGCTCGACGCCCTTCGCCAGCAGATCGAGACCGCGCGGTCCGAACTCGACCATGGTCGACGCCTGCGTGCAGACGGCGCCGACGCCCGCGCGGACGTGCGGCACCGCGCGTCCGACGAACGGCACGCGCGTCGTCACGGCCGCGCCGGACTGGCCGGTCGCCGGATCGATCGCGCAGATCGAGAACGTGGAGTACTGAGGCTGGCCCTGATCGTTGATGCTGACGCCGTCGGCGGCGCGCTGCTGCGCCGACGCCGGCGCCGGCAGGGTGATGCTCGCGCACGCGAGCGCGGCGACGATGAGGGAACGCGCGGTCATGCTGCCTCCAGTCCTGTGTCCGGGGATTCTCATGCGTCCGCGAAGAATTGCGAATCAGTCGAGGGGAACTCAGCCGTTGATTCTCACTTGATGCGCCGCGCCAGGACCCAGCCGGCCAGCAGGCCCAGCGCAGCAGCACCCAACCACGGAGCCCACGGATAGAAGTGAACGAAGCGAGTGCCCTGGGGACCGATCTCGAGGGCGCCGACTGGCGTCATCCGGACTCCGCCACCGCCGCCAGCGCCCTGTGCGTCGCCCGGGCTCTGGTCTTGCGGAGTCGTCTCGTGGTCCACACGCGCCCGGCCGCGACCTGGGACTCGACCACCACCTGCGCCGAACCCATACGCGACCTTCGCGACAGGAATGACGGTGGTGTCGCCGTGCTGAACTGGCTCGCCGTAGACATGGCGAATGCTCAGGCTGCGCTCGAGCAATTCGGCGATAGGGGCAAACGGCGCTGGGTTCGACATTCGCGCTTACCGCCCGGCCCAGTGTCCTAACAGCCGACGCACAGCGACGAGCTGCCCCACGTGATACGCCGTGTGATCGGCCGCAAGGACGACTTCCCTGAGGACAGTCTGGCCAGTGCCGGCCGGAACTCTTGCGATCAAGTCGCGGCGAGGATTCGTGGCGAGCCGCTCGATCGCGCGTCGGTCCTTCCTGAAGCCTGCGAGGCTGGCGCTCCACGCCCGCCTGCTCGGAGGTGCCGCCGATGCGGGCCAGTAGTCCTCAGGCCACCGCTTCTCCTTGTAGTGTCGGCTGACGCAGAACTCCAGGATGTCGGCTTGCGCCAGTCGCATGTGCTCGACGAGCTGCCACGGGGAGTACGGCAGGCCCCTTGGTACTTTGCCGCGCGCCCCCACCGGCAGGCCCGCGACGGCGTCATCGAAGTTGACGTGTGCATCGGACCACGTAAGAAGTTGCGCCAGCTGCCGTCGAAGGGCGTTCGTCCCCGTCACTGGCGTGTGACCGCCTTCTGCACCAGCGCGCCCACCGTATCCAGCGATGGCAGCTCCTGGACGGGGGCTGTCACGTCGACTTCGACAATCGTCTTGGCGCGGGGGATGCTGCAGATGGAATGTCCGACTGTGCCGGGCCGCCCGGCCAGGATACACATCGCGTTGCCCACCGTCTTCTGCTCCAATCGCGCGCCCGTCTCCTTCCACTGACCCTCGCGCGCCGTTCCTGCGTTGCGGTTACGGAGAAGCTCGCCAGCATCCAGCGGAGTGTCCTTGTAGATGTTGATGCTGACTTTCCGGACCCCGTTCTGACCCACCCCGAGCTCAACGGAACACGTGTCCAGGACCATGCCCCCGGCGTTCTGACTGCCGCCGGCAAGCTGGGTTGATGCTTTCCGTCCCATTGCTGATTCGATCTCACCGATTTGGAGCAGCTTACACGCCGCGGAAGGTTGTTGAGCGTGTGCTGGAGTCACGAGAACAAGAACGACAAGCACCGCGAGCCTCAGCAGCATGATGTCTTCCTTTCACGCGTTGACTGATTCTATCTGTAGGTCTTGCTGAATCCATTGCGTGCGTTCGTGACGGTGAACGATCCGTCCGCCTGTGCCGACACCTTGATCCAATAGGCGGTCCCGTTGTGGATAGGTGGCGGCGCACCCGGTCCTGGCTGAGGTGCGGCAATCGGCGCCACAGGCAAGGCCGTCAACGGTTCGTCAGGCACGTTGGCGATGAACATTCCCGGCACGGTGTACTCCTGTCCGCTCAGTTGTGAGAAATGCATCTGCCAGAGATCCTCGAGTCCTGGTGACGAATGCACCGTCTTCATCACGTCGGGCTGTCCGCCCTTGCGAGTGCCGTTGTTCATGATCGCCACGCGCGGACGAAGCGCGTGAACGAGAACGTCGGAGTTCGAGCTGTCCACGCCGTGGTGCAGGCCGAGAAGCACGTCGACCGTGCCAATGCGGTTGTTCGGGCACATCAGCTCGAATTCCTTGTTCTTCGTCAGGTCGCCCAGGTGAATCGCGCGGAACTTCCCGAACGAGACGAGGGTCCCGACCGACATCGGGTCCTCCGCGTTGTTCTCTCCAGGCTTGAAACCTGCACAATAGGGATTCGCGCTGCCAGCTCCGGGCAATGCCGCTTTGATCGTCTCGCCGGCCGACGTCACGATGAGCACGTCGAGGCCCGCGACTGAAATCGTGTTGCCCGGTCTCGCCACGGTGTGCTTCGACGTTTCGTAGAGTCGTGGATAGGTCTTCTGCAGAAATTCATCGGCCGCGGTCCGCAGGAAGTCATCGGGAGCGTTCGGACCGTGGTCGATGAAATCGCGGATTGGGATCTGCGTCGCGAGTTCGGCCAGGCCACCAAAATGATCGGTGTGCCAGTGCGTTGTAATCAGATGGTCAATCTGTGTGAGGCGGGCGTTCCTGACGGCAGCCATGATGCGGCCCGCGTCCCTGACCGCCGCTGGGCCACCATTTCCCGAGTCGATCAGTAGGGATTCGCCGGACGGCGACACGAACAGCGTGGCATTTCCGCCCTCCACGTCAACGACGTAGATGTCGAGCGCCTTGCCGGCGCGGGTTTGGGCGCTGATATGCACAGCAGAGAGACCCAAGACCAATGCAACCGCCACCGACGCGCGTGATACGCGTCTGGGCTTACGGTACTCTGCAGGCAAAGTTGGCGGCATCGTCGATGCTCCCAGCGCCTTTGTATTTGGCGACCTGAGGATACGGGCACAGTGGACGCGTGCGGTCCACCTTGCCATTGGTACTGTGCGACGCGTTCAGCGCCTCAGGCGCCTTACCCTGCTCGATCCATTGCTCGAGCGCGCCGACCTTGTCGAATACACTGGGACCCTCGCCGCCGCCACAGTGGCCCATCCCAGGCTCCAGGAATAGCAGGACACTCTTGGACGCGTTCGCAGGGCCGCCCATTCCATCAACCACGGCCTTGTAATACTTGATGGTGTTCAGCGTCGGGACATTCGGGTCGCTCCAGCCGTGATAGAGGAGCAGTTTCCCGCCGTGAGAGAAGAACGGCTTCATGTTCGGATCGGTGGCGTTCATGACCAGGTTTTCCGGCAGGTCGCCGCGCACGACGTCGCTGTCGAAGTTGAACGTCTTCCAGTCCCAATTGGGGTCTTTGAATACGACGTATCGATACTGGTCGTAGAGATTCGCCTGCGGTTCCGGACCCAGGGCCTGAACGCCCCAACCCAGTTCCGTTCCCGGCACGAGAGACGAAAAGAGCTGCTGTCCGGTCCGCGGGTTGATGGCGGGCGAATAAATCTTCTTCGCCGCTTCGACCTGACGGCCGGTCAGGCAGTCGGGGCCGTCCGCGCCCTTGCAGAGCAGTACTTTGGGATCGAAGTCGCATTTGGTGGGGTCGCCGATGAGGCCGTCCTTGAGCCCGTCGCGGCTGTCGCAGGCGGCGAGCGCCGCCTGGTGGATGATCGGATACTTGCTCGGAGGGATGTAGCTGGCTGGGTCTTTCAGCACGGCGTGCGCAATCCACAAGGCAACTGCCGTCCGGTTGGCCGGCGCGCCGGCGATGATGCCATCGTAATCATCAGGAAACTTCTGCGCTTCCTTGAGGCCCTGTCTCCCGCCCGTGGAGCAGCCGTTCCAGTAGGAGAGTCTGGGGGCACTGCCGTAGAAGGCTTGGACAATGGCCTTCGCCTTGACAGTCATTTCGTGTTCGGAGCGCCACGCGAAGTCGACGAGCTTTTCGGGATGACCGAGCGCAAAGGCCCCGCCCGCACTCGCATGCCCGGTGTCGGTGGACGCGCTCGCATACCCCGCGCGGACGGCGTCGGCCATCGCGGAATAACTGATGACGCCGGCCCAGCCTCCATTGCCGACCGCTTGGAACTTGCCGTTCCAGCCGCTGGAAGGCAACCAGACTTCCACTTTGATATCTGAATCGCTTGTCGGCTTCAGCGTCGCGGCTACGCGGCAAAACGCCGACAGCGTCTTGAACGCTTGAGCAGCTGGGGAGGCAGCTCCGTCGGGGCGGGGCGGCGTGAAGGCGCCGGCCGAGACGGTCTGTGCCAGCGTGATCGTCGTATTCGGGAGCGTCAGCGACGCCAAGCCTTCACATGACGCCGCGGCATTGACCGTGTGCCCGCTGACCAGCACTGCGAGTAGAAACGCACCCAAGCCGCCGGCGAGGATCTTCATGGTGGCTCCTTCGAGGACGAAGAGAATACGACTTCCGCTATGCGTGTGAAATGCGCTTGCCGGCGAGCACGGTTGCGCTCGGAAAGAGCCGCAGGCCTCCGGTGATCGTGTTCTTGAAATTGTCGAGGAACTCAAATGTGCCTTCCCGCAGCTCGAGCAGCGCGACGTCTGCGGGCGCGCCCACATTGAGCGTGCCGCGGTCGTTGAACAAGGGGAAGATGCGCGAGGCGTTAACCGTCGCGCGCGCGATCGCGTCACCGACCGTCATGCCATAACCGAGCAGTTTCGACATGCAGTTGGGAAGATCGATAACCCCCGTCTGATGACTGTTCGTGCTCCAGTCCGTGGAGAACGTATCGGGCCAGAAACCCGCCTTCATGATCGCGCCGATGGTATCCCACCTCATATGTCCGGTCTGTCCGTTGCCGACGTCGAACCAGACGCCGCGGCGCCTTGCCCCGAGGACTTCAGGCAGGATGCGGCCGCTGTCGTCGACGATGCTGTTGGGCGGCGGCGCGAACATGTGGGTGACGATATCGCCGCGCTTCAAGAGATCGAACAGCTTGGGGAGCGGCGAGATCGTCTGCCCCATATGGATCATGACAGGCAGACCAAACGGGGTGGCCACTTCCTGCGCGCGGCGCAGCACCTCGAAATCGTTCCCGCCCGCGACGTCTCGCGACAGCCGCGCTTTCACGCCGACGATGAATTCGCGGTTCTTCGCGATCGCATCGCGCGCGGCAGCCACGTCGGCATGGGTGAGGTCCATCGTGTCGCCTTCAGGCAGGAGGCCGGCGCGCCCGATATTGATCAAGACGCGGCCCTGCTGCGGCGCCGATCGCGCGATGGCAATCGTGTCGGCGATGTGGTCGG
>Ga0326726_10001900_pt1 | contig 19403 bp, 13 predicted proteins | sample MHFenrmetagenome_2_FD_207603 | JGI IMG/M metagenome (GOLD analysis project Ga0326726, IMG submission 207603) | Lab enriched peat soil microbial communities from Michigan Hollow, Ithaca, NY, United States - MHF15MN | ecosystem: Environmental > Terrestrial > Soil > Wetlands > Peat | place: USA... | reverse complement strand
AAGACCTGGCTACGGCACCGGAGACGGTCAACAAGGATCCGTACGGAAAGGGTTGGATGGTAAAACTCAAACTCGCCAATCCGGGAGAACTCGCGGGATTACTTGATGCGAAAGCATATAAGTCTTTGATTGGCAAGTAGATATTCGAATCTGCTACTTTCAGAGCTATCTCTATGTGGGAGAGACCAACGACGGGCCCGGCAACGCGGCCCGTCGTGCTTTGAGAACCGGGGTTCGGCGTTTCGCCCGGATGAGGAAGCTTGAAGTGCGTGCCCTTTTCCCAAATGTGAGTCTCACACCCTGGGTGAACAAGGGGCGCCCCGCCAGAAGGGGCGGGGCGGCGGTCGAGAGGGGGGGATACTCGGCTAGGGTGTAGCCTTCTCATAGGATTCCACCGGAGGGCAGGAACAGACCAGGTTCCGGTCTCCGTGGACGTTGTTAACACGTCCCACAGAGGGCCAGAATTTCCGTTCCCTTGTCCAGGGCGATGGGAAGGCGGCCTTCTCGCGATTGTACGGTTTGTCCCAGGAGTCACTTACGACGCTTGCGGCAGTGTGTGGGGCATTCTTCAATACGTTGTTCGTCCTGTCTGCGGCACCTTCTTCGATTTCTTTGATCTCATTCCTGATGGCAATCAGCGCATCACAAAACCTGTCCAGCTCTTCTTTCGATTCGCTTTCCGTCGGCTCGATCATGAGCGTTCCCGCCACGGGGAACGACACTGTTGGCGCATGGAACCCATAGTCCATCAGCCGCTTCGCAACGTCCTCAGCCTCCACGCCAGAGGATTCTTTCACTCCGCGGAGGTCGACGATGAATTCGTGTGCCACGCGTCCTGAGGCACCGCGGTAGAGAATCGGGTAGTGGTTCTCGAGGCGTTTTGCCATATAGTTGGCATTGAGAATTGCCATGGACGTTGCGAGTGTCAGACCGTTCCCGCCCATCAAACGGATATAGGCCCACGAGATCAGCAGGATGTTGGCGCTTCCCCATGGCGCTGACGAAACGGGGCCGATAGCGTTCACGCCGGCCGTTTCCCTGAGGGGATGGCCGGGGAGGAAAGAGGCCAGGTGGGAGGCGACGGCGATCGGGCCCATGCCGGGCCCTCCTCCGCCGTGAGGGATGCAGAACGTCTTGTGGAGATTGATATGGCAGACGTCAGCACCGAGCTCGGCCGGGTGGCAGAGCCCCACCAGCGCGTTCATGTTTGCGCCATCCATGTAGACCTGCCCGCCACTTCTGTGAATAATGCCGCTGATGTCCTTTATCGCTTCTTCGAACACGCCGTGCGTGGATGGGTAGGTCACCATCAGTGCCGCAAGCCGGTCATGATGCTGCTCGGCTTTGGCCCGCAGGTCTTCAACATCGATATTTCCGCGGTCGTCGCAGCGGACGATAACCACCTCCATTCCAGCCATGACCGCGCTCGCGGGATTCGTACCGTGCGCGGAGGAAGGGATGAGACAGACGGTGCGATGCGCTTCTCCCCGGCTCTGATGATAGGCGCGAATGACCAGAAGACCCGTGTATTCCCCCTGTGCACCCGAATTCGGCTGAAACGACACGGCCGCGAACCCGGTGATGCTCTTCAGCATGTCCGTCAGCTGATCCACAATGATCCGGTAGCCCTCGAGCTGCCGGGCGGGCGCGAACGGGTGCGGAGAGGAAAATTCCGGCCAGGTCACGGGGATCATCTCTGTGGTTCCGTTCAATTTCATGGTGCACGATCCCAGCGGAATCATGCTGAAATTGAGTGCGATGTCTTTTGTTTCGAGCGCGTGGATATACCTGAGCATCTCGTGTTCCGCGTGATAGCGGTGAAACACGGGATGCGTGAGGAACTGTGACGTACGAGGGAGCGCTCCGCGATAGCCAGTGGGGAGCCCGGCGGCGATCCGAAGGGATGCCGTGGAGGTCCCCCCGAATATCGTGAGCAGCGTATCGACCTCCTGAGGTGTCGCCCGCTCATCGAGTGTGACACCGATTGACCCGTCCTCAAACTGTCGGAGATTGATGCGATGCTCTTCGGCGCTTTTCAGAATGGCAGGCCCCCGAGTGCCGGCCGGCTGGATCCGCAACGTGTCGAAGAAATCCGTATGGATAATCCGGTGGCCGAGTCCTTCCACTCCTTTTCCGAGGATCCTGGTCAGATCATGAATTCGTGTGGCAATCGTGCGGAGCCCCTCCGGTCCATGGTAGACGGCATACATCCCTGCCATAACGGCGAGGAGCACCTGTGCCGTGCAGATGTTGGAAGTTGCCTTTTCGCGGCGTATGTGTTGTTCGCGGGTCTGGAGCGCCATCCGGAGGGCGCGGTTTCCGTGGGCGTCGATCGACACGCCGATGATGCGGCCCGGCATGATGCGTTTGAAGGAATCTTTTGCAGCGAGAAAGGCGGCATGCGGTCCGCCGCACCCCATCGGGATGCCGAAGCGTTGTGAATTCCCCACCACAGCATCTGCGCCGAATTCTCCGGGGGGTTTCAGCAGAGTGAGGCTGAGAAGATCTGTTGCCACGGCCACATGGGATCCGGCGGCGTGAGCTCTGGCAGTGAAAGGAGCGTAGTCGTGGATCGCGCCATCCGTCGCAGGATACTGGATCAGGGCGCCGAACACATGTTCAGAAAACGTAAACATCCGGTGATCGCCTACGACGACCGTGATGCCCAGCGCGCTCGCGCGGGTTTGTACGACGGCAATCGTCTGCGGATGGCACCCGAAGGAGACGAAGAAAACGCCGTTCACGGGGTGGCCATTGGCTGCAGAGAACATCGCCATGGCTTCCGCGGATGCAGTCCCCTCGTCGAGAAGAGAGGCATTGGCAATCTGCATGGCGGTAAGGTCGATCACCAGCGTCTGATAATTCAGGAGAGCTTCCAATCGACCCTGCGAGACTTCAGCCTGGTACGGCGTATAGGCGGTGTACCATCCCGGATTCTCCAGTATGTTCCGGAGAATGACGGGAGGAGTGACGCAATCGGCATATCCCATGCCGAGGAGTGACCGGTAGATTGCGTTCTTGTCTGCGATCGTCCGGAGCTCCGTCAACAGCAGATCTTCGGTAATGGTGGGGCCGACATCGAGGGGCCGGCCGGCGCGGATCGCCGCCGGTACGACGCTCGTTACAAATTCGCCGAGCGATGACGAGCCGACGGCTTTCAACATCTCCCCTGTTGCGTGCTGATCGGGACCGATGTGGCGTCGCGTAAAGGGATGTGACGGGTTGAATTCAATTGGCATGCGCAATGACTCCTGGATGAGATCGGCCCGCCCGGCGGGCAGGTGCGACGCCACGTCCGATTGAGAAGCAACGTGGTTGGACGGGTGCATGGACACTCGAAAGTACGAAAAGAGCCCGACTTTTCAAACGTCACTCCTCAAAGAGGTTCCCCTGCGAATCGGAAGGGGTGCGAAACCTGTCGCTCGTTAGCCCGCACCATCGGGGTTCCAGATGATAGCGGCTGACGTGCAGGTCGAAGAGAGACTGGATGGTGCGGGCGATTTCGCCCTGTCCGAAAATGCGCGACCCGAACCGGGCATCGGTGAGTCGTCCGTCACGGGTGTCGCGCAAGCGGTTCACAACCTTCTGTGCCCTGTCGGGGAAGTGCCGGTGGAGCCAGTCGAGGAAGAGCGGTTGCACGGCGCCCGGGAGGCGCACAAGGATATAGCCGGCGGTCGTCGCGCCGCGATCCGCTGCGGCCTTCAGGATGGCGGGGAGTTCCTCATCCGTCAGCCCCGGAATGATGGGCGCCACGTTCACCCCCACAGGGATGCCGGCGCGCGCAAGGTTTTCCAGCGCATCGAGCCGGCGCGCCGGCGTCGACGCTCTCGGCTCCATGACACGAAGCAGCTCCGGTTTCAGACTTGTAATCGAGATCATTACATGGACGAGGTTGAGGGCGGCCATTTCCCGCAGCACGTCGCTATCGCGCAACACCAGCGCATTCTTGGTGACAAGGGCGGCCGGATTCCGAAATCGGAGGAAGACCTCCAGGCACTGGCGGGTCAGGCCAAGTTGGCGTTCCATCGGCTGGTAGCAATCGGTATTTCCAGAAAAGACGACGATCTGAGGTTTCCAGTTCCGCTTGCGAAACGCTTGTTCAAGAAGTCGGGGGGCGTCGGGCTTCACCATGATTTTGGTTTCGAAATCGAGCCCGGCGGAGAAGCCCAGATACTCGTGCGAAGGGCGTGCATAGCAGTAGATGCAGCCGTGCTCACATCCGCGATACGGATTGATGCTGTAGGTAAAAGGGAGGTCGGGGCTGTCGTTCTTCGCCAGAATCGTGCGGGAAGTGTCCCGAAAAAACGTCGTCTGTGCGGGAGGAAGTTCGTCGTCCGGCGGAAGATCGATCGGAAGCGGTACGTACGCGAGACGCTCAAACCTGTTAGGGATGTTACGCGTTGTCGCGCGCGCCCCCCTTGTGCGTGCACGCGTGGGCACGGCCGTTCTCCCCTTCACACACACCGTGGATAGACGCCAAGGATCCTGAAGTGCGAGACCATCTCGCGAAGGTGTTCGAGCGCTCGCGCAATCTTTTCCTGTGCCGGATTGCCGGCAAGGTCACAGTAGAAGAGATACGAAAAGGTCGTGCGGGGGTCGGGGCGTGATTCGATCTTGATAAGGTCGATGTCCCGCAGTGCGAACACACCGAGAATCTTGAAGAGAATCCCTACCTGGTTCCGGGCGGGGGAGAAGACAATGCTTGTTTTCGTCCGGATCCCTTTCCGGGGACGCCAGGGGGAAAGGCCGAGAACGAGGAACCGGGTCATATTGTTCTCCCGGTTTTCGACATTCCGGCGAAGGACGGTAAGCCCGTAGAGCCGGGCGGCGTAGGCATTCGCGATTGCCCCTATGTCGTTTCGCTTCTCCGCCGCGAGGGATTCCGCGGCCCCGGCAGTGTCGAAATACGGAACCGGCCTGATGGCCCGGTGTGCTCGGAAGAATTCGCTGCACTGGGCAAGTGCCTGGGGGTGAGAACGCACGAAGTGCACCTGTCGCATCGTTACTCCCGGTGGCACCATAAGCGCGTGCTGAATCCGCAACTGGGTCTCGCCGACGATGTGGAGAGAATGGGAGAGCAGGAGATCATAGTTTTGATGAATGCTACCCGCCAGAGAATTCTCGATCGGAATGATCCCGTGCGACGCTCTTCCTCCGGCCACAGCGGCGAAAACTTCGTCAAAGGATTCCCACGGTTGCGTAGAGGAGCGGGCACCGAAGACTTTGCGCGCGGCGACTTCACTGTTGGCGCCGTGAACCCCCTGGAATGCTATTCTGGTCATGGTGATGTATCTTTGCAGTGTCCTATGAATGAACGACGAACCCACGACATGCGCAAGGATCGCGGATTGAAGTGGGATGGCGATCGATGGTCCGCGATGATTTGTGCACCTCGGGGTGTTTCTTAAAGTTAGGAAAAAGAATTGAATGAAAGGAGCAAACCGTTGAATCTAAAGGTTAAACTCAGCTCTTTGGACGGCACACAATTTGCCCTTTGCCTGCACGAGCGTGCTCTTCACTCTTGAATATCCGAGGGTACTTCTATGGCTGGAAAGAAAGGCACCAGGAAGGGAATGAAGGGGCGGGATTTCCTCTCGGTCGATGACCTCACAGCTCAGGAAATCAAGACGATCTTCAGAATCGCCGCGGACATGAAAGCACACCCGAAGCGGTTTCGGACGGCGCTCGACGGGAAATTTATGGCCCTGCTGTTCGAGAAAATGTCGCTTCGGACAAGAACGAGCTTCACCGTAGGGATCAGGCAGCTGGGCGGCGACTCGCTGACCCTCACTCCTGCGGACATCAGCCTCGGGAAACGCGAGTCGGTTTTTGATGTGGCGAAAAACCTCGAGCGGATGGTGGACGGAATCATGATCCGGACGTTCGGTCATGACATCTGCGCCGGGCTCGCGAACTACGCCGGCATTCCGGTTATCAACGGGCTCACCGATTTCGAACACCCGTGCCAGGCGATGGCGGATCTTTTCACCGTGCTCGAGTGCAGGAAGGGATTGAAAAGGCTCAAGCTGACGTATGTGGGGGACGGAAACAATGTGGCGCACTCGCTGATGCTTGTGTGTGCGAAGCTGGGAGCGACGCTCTTTGTCGCGACACCGGAAGCATACCGGCCGAGCGAGGTGGTGCTGAAGCGGAGCCAGGAAATTGCCCGTGGCTCGGGGGCGACGATTGTCTGGACGAAGGACCCGATCGAGGGTGCGCGCGACGCCGACATGCTCTACACCGACACCTGGACGAGCATGGGACAGGAGAAGGAGGCGGAAATGCGGAGGGTGGCGTTTGCTCCGTATCAGGTGAATCGCGAGCTCTTTTCCCATGCAAAACCCGACGCACTGTTCATGCATTGTCTCCCTGCGCACCGCGGGGAGGAAGTCACCGACGAGATAATCGATGCGAAGAATTCCGTTGTTTTCCAGGAGGCGGAGAACAGACTGCATGTACAGAAGGCGATCATGTATGTGCTTCTGAGGGACTGATGTCGAAATTGATCCTGGTGGCAGTTGGCGGCAACGCGTTGATCCGTGCGGGACAGAAGGGGACGGCACAGGAGCAGTTTGAGAACGCCGCACGGACGGCGAATGCGGTGGTGCGTCTGATCCGCGCAGGCCACAAAGTAGTTCTGACGCACGGCAACGGCCCTCAGGTGGGAGCGATGTTGACGCGTTCCGAGCTGGCCGCCGCGAATGCGTACCGCATGCCCCTCGATTGTTCTGTCGCCGCCACGCAGGGCGAAATCGGCTATGTCCTGCAGTATGCGATGTGGCAGGCAATGCAGACGGCAGGGCTGCACACCCCCGTCGTGTCGCTGGTCACCCAGGTCCTTGTCGATCCCGCCGACCCGGCGTTTGAAAAACCGACAAAGCCCATCGGTCCCTTCTATACGCGGGATGTCGCCGCACGGTACCGAGACCTGTTCGGCTGGGTTTTTGTTGAGGATCCCTCGCGCGGGTACCGCCGCGTCGTTCCCTCTCCCGAACCGAAGGCGATCATCGAACTCGATGCCATTCGGGCGTGCGTCGACCGCGGCCTGGTTGTCATCGCGGGCGGGGGAGGAGGAGTACCGGTGTTCAACGATCATGATATCTCTAAAGGCGTCGAGGCGGTTATCGACAAGGATCACACCTCTGCGATCCTCGCCGGCCAGCTCGACGTTGATCTCTTCTGCATTGCTACCGACGTTGAGCGGGTCTGTCTCGAGTATCGAAAACCGACAGAGCGCCCTCTCGACCGGCTGACGGCGAGCGAGTGCCGGAAGTACCTCGCCGCCCGACAATTTGCGGTCGGCAGCATGGGACCGAAGATGGCTGCGGCCGCCATTTATCTTGAACGGGGTGGCAGAGAAGCCGTCATCACCAATCACGAACATCTTTTCGATGCTGTGCACGGTACGGCCGGGACGCACATTCTGCCGGATGGCGACGTGCCCCCGCGTGCCGGACCGAAGTGAACAAACGGATCCGAGATCAAGGAGAAGCTGTATGCCGACGAAACGCGTCCTCATCATGGGAGCCGCTGGGAGGGATTTTCACAATTTCAACACCGTGTACCGGGACAACAGGCAGTATACGGTTGTCGCCTTCACCGCGACGCAAATCCCTAATATCGACGGACGTAAATACCCTGCGAAACTGGCGGGGAAGTTGTACCCGCGGGGGATCCCGATTTTCCCCGAAGAGAAGCTCCCGCAGCTCATTGCGAAGTATGCGGTGGATGAGGTGGTGTTTTCGTATTCCGATGTGTCCCACGAGTATGTCATGGATAAGGCCGCTCTGGTGATGTCCTGCGGTGCGGACTTCATGCTTCTGGGCGCTGCCCACACGATGCTCCGGGCGCGCGTCCCGGTGATCGCCATTGTCGCTGTGCGCACCGGTTCAGGCAAGAGTCAGACGTCTCGCAAGGTGTGCAAGTATCTCCGGGGCAAAGGGAAACGCGTTGTGGCGGTTCGGCATCCGATGCCGTACGGTGATCTGGTGAAACAACGCGTCCAGCGGTACGCGAGCATTGAAGATCTCCTGCGATTCCAGTGCACGGTCGAGGAGATGGAGGAGTACGAGCCGCACATCGTCAACGGCACGATCATCTATGCTGGAGTGGACTACGAAGCGATTCTTCGTCAGGCGGAAAAGGAGGCGGACATCATCGTGTGGGATGGTGGGAACAACGACGTCTCTTTCTACCGGCCAGACCTCACCATCACCGTGGTCGATCCCCATCGGCCAGGGCATGAACGGACGTATTACCCGGGTTCCACCAATGTCCGCCTCGCCGACGTCATCGTCGTGAACAAAGTGGATTCCGCACAACGCGAATGGATTGCCCGGGTGATCGAGAATGTGCGGGAAGTGAATACGCATGCCATACTCATCGAGGGTGCATCTCCGATCACCGTCGACGACCCGCGGGCGATCAGCGGCAAGCGAGTTCTGGTGGTGGAGGACGGCCCGACCCTGACCCACGGCGGGATGACCTATGGTGCCGGGACACTCGCGGCGAAGAAGTACGGGGCGCAGGAGATCGTCGATCCGAGGCCGTATGCGGTCCGCTCCATCGCCGAAACCTTCAGGAAATATCCCGGAACGGGAGTGCTCCTCCCCGCCATGGGGTATGGACCAGAGCAGATGAAGGATCTTGAGGACACGATCGAGCGGGTCCCGTGCGACACGGTGATCATCGGTACGCCGATCGATCTTCGTCGTGTCATCAGCATCTCGAAAGCCACGACACGCGTGGAGTACTCTCTCGAGGAAACTACAAAACCTGACCTTGCAGACATCCTCGACGATTTTCTGCGGACAAAGATGAAGAGCCGGACGCGAGGCGGCAAGAAGTAGATTTGATCGGGATGCGGGTCCGATGGCTGGCCGGGACGCCATTTCTCTGTGGCGATCAGGCCAGCCCTTATTTTGCGGATCCCGGCTCGCAGCGAAATCAGGTTGTCATCTCTGCCGGGAATCCCTTATATTTACAAATCTTTTACGAATTTCCCTCTCCTCATGGCGCGCAGAGAAACGGTTCTGATTCTGGACTACGGGTCCCAGTATTCCCAGCTGATCGCCCGGCGGGTGCGGGAGCTGGGCGTCTTCTCCGAACTCCATCCCTTCAATGTCTCGCTGGACACTATCAGGTCTGCAAAGCCGAAAGGGATCATCCTTTCCGGCAGTCCGCATAGTGCCTACGAGGAGAATGCCCCCCTCTCATCGCCGGAGATCTTCGAACTCGGCATCCCTGTGCTCGGCATTTGCTATGGTCTTCAGCTGATCGCACACCAGCTCGGCGGAGAGGTGGACAGCGCCGCGCGCCGCGAATACGGACATGCCGACCTTGTTGTGGACGACGCGGAGGACCTTTTTGCGGGCGAAGTGCGGGCAGGCGACGGCCCCTTGAAGGTCTGGATGAGCCATGGAGATCATCTCACGCGTATCCCCCCCGGGTTCGCCCCCATCGGGCATACGGCGAATGCTCCAATCTGCGCCATCCGGAACCGCGCAAAGAAGATCTATGGTGTGCAGTTCCACCCCGAGGTAGTTCACACGCCGCGGGGAAAAGAGATTCTTCGAAACTTCCTCTATCGGATCTGCGGATGCGCAGGAGGTTGGACCCCCAGTGCTTTTGTACAGAGGGCGGTCGCGGAAATCCGCTCCCGGGTCGGAACCGGCAAGGTTATCTGTGCGCTGAGCGGCGGGGTCGATTCCTCCGTCGCTGCGGTTCTTCTGCACAGGGCGATCGGGGCGCAACTGACCTGTATCCACATCGACAACGGCCTGATGCGGAAGAACGAATCGGCTCATGTCGTGAAGACGTTCCGGGATCGATTCCGCATGCGCCTGGACTACGTTGATGCAACGGAACGATTTCTCGATGCTCTCAAAGGCGTCATTGATCCGGAACGGAAGCGAAAAATCATCGGCAAGCTTTTCATCGACATCTTCGAAGAGGAAGCAAGGAAGCTCGGACAGGTCGGTTTTCTGGCCCAGGGCACACTGTACCCCGACGTCATCGAATCGACATCATTTCGGGGCCCTTCGGTGACGATCAAGACTCACCATAATGTCGGCGGTCTTCCCGACACCATGAACCTGAAGTTGATCGAACCGTTCCGCGAACTCTTCAAGGATGAGGTACGGGCGGTCGGGGCAGAGCTCGGTTTGCCGGAAGACCTCATCTGGCGGCATCCGTTTCCCGGTCCGGGCCTGGGGGTGCGCGTTCTGGGAGAGGTCACACGGGAGCGGCTTGCCCTCCTGCGTGAGGCAGATGCCGTGTTCGTGGAGGAAATTACACGGGCCGGGCTCTACCGGAATGTCTGGCAGGGTTTTGTTGTTCTATTACCTGTACGGTCGGTTGGGGTGATGGGCGATGGGCGGACCTACGAGTACACCGCCGCCATCCGGGCCGTCGCGAGCGTCGACGGAATGACTGCGGATTGGTTTCGGATTCCCCACGACGTCCTCGCGGTGATCTCCTCCCGCATCACCAACGAGGTCCGCGGCATCAACCGCGTCGTGTACGACATCAGCTCCAAGCCGCCCGCGACCATCGAATGGGAATAGCCGGTTAGCATGAGACGCTTCCTGTCCTTTGTGAAAATTGAGCACACCCTGTTCTCCCTTCCCCTGATCTATGCAGGGGTTTTGCTGGGATCGGGTAGGGCAGCGCCTCCCACCCGTGTGCTGATCCTGGTGCTGACGGCAGCGACGGGGGCACGCACCGTCGCGTTTGCACTGAACAGGATCATCGACAGACACCTTGACGCGCGCAATCCGCGAACCGCCGCGCGTGACCTGCCGAGCGGTCGAATGACCCTGTGGGAGGCTTCCTGGGTCGCCATCGCCGGTCTCGCGCTCTACTTCGGGTCAGCCTACCTCCTCTCGGATTTCTGTTTTCGCCTCTCCCTCATCCCGCTCCTGGTGTTCATCGTCTACCCGACGATGAAGCGCTTCACACCGCTCGCACATTTCGGCGTGGGACTCGGTCTGGCCATGGGACCGCTGGGGGGGTGGTTCGCCGTTTCGCCATCACTGGACAACCTGTTCGCCCCGGCACTGCTCTCCCTGTTCACGCTGCTCTGGGTGGCGGGCTTCGACATCATCTATGCAACGCTCGATGAGGAGTTCGACCGGAAAGAGGCGCTCTTCTCTTTCCCCTCGCGCTTTGGCAGACAACGGGCCCTCCAGTTTTCTGCGCTCCTGCATCTCCTGGCGTTCGGTCTGTTGGTCGTTCTCTTCTTCTCTTCGGTGTTTTCGTTGCTGGCTTTTCCCCTCCTCCTCCTGACGGGTTACCTGCTCTACCTCGAGCAGAAAAAGGCGGAGGATGTTGAGCTGGCGTTCTTCCGGATCAATGCGGTAGCGGGGCTCGCCATCCTCTGTATGGTCGCCGTGGGGATCTACGCATGAAGATCGTCGTCGCTATCACGGGCTCCTCGGGCGCGGTCTATGCGCTCGACTTTCTCAAAAAATGTCCCGGAAAGAAGTACCTGGTGGTCAGCGGATGGGGGAAGATATTGCTGCGCGATGAACTGAAGATGGGCGTGAAGGACCTCGAGCCATACGCCGAGAAGATTTTCTCCGATGATGACCTGACCGCGCCGATGGCGTCCGGGTCCAACGAGTTCGACGCCTGCGTGATTCTCCCCGCGTCGACGTCGACGGTGGGAAGAATCGCCTCCGGGATCGGGGACACGCTGATCACCCGAACGGCCCAGGTCTGCCTGAAAGAGCGGTACCGCCTCGTTCTCTGCGTCCGTGAAACACCGCTCTCCACCCTCACCCTGGAGCAGTGCGCACGGCTCTCGGGGTACGGGGTGACGATCATGCCGATTTCACCCCCTCTGTATTTTGTTCCGGCAAGTGTCGAAGAATATGTCGGTGCGTTCACCGAGAAACTTCTGGGCCAGCTGGGGGTTCGCACGTCGCGTGGATGGCGCGCAGAGGAGTTCGAATAAGATGCTGCGATTTCAGACACTCGGGGATTTTGCACGGTACCTGGAACAGGTAGGTGAGCTCCACCGGGTCGGCCTGGAAGTTGACCCGGCGCTCGAGATTGCAGCGATAGCAACGCGCGCATTGCGTGAACGGAAGCAGGCGCTGTTGTTCGAGCGGGTTACGGGGTCCCCCTATCCGGTGCTGGTCAATGCACTGGCAAGCGATTTTCGTTGTGAGCTGGCGCTTCAGAAGCACCCTGCGCAACTCGGCGAGGAACTGATTGCGTTTCTGGGTGACATCTTCCCCCCGAAACTGTCGAGCGTACTGCGGCATCGCGCACTGGCGCGGAGGTTCCTCTCAACGCCGGTCAGGATGGTCTCCCGGGGACGGGGGCAGGAAGTCATAGAAGAGCCTAACCTCGATACGCTTCCCGTGCTGACGTGCTGGCCCGATGATGGCGGGAGGTTCATCACGCTCCCGCAGGTGGTCACGGAGGATCCGCGCACAGGGAAACGCAATATGGGGATGTATCGGATGCACGTGTTCGACCGTGCGACGACGGGGATGCACTGGCAAATCCAGAAGGGGGGAGGGTTCCACTTTTCGCAGGCCGAAAAAATGGGACGTCCGCTGGAGCTGGCTGTGGCGATCGGGACTGATCCTGCCCTGCTCCTCGCGACGATCGCCGCCCTTCCGGAGAACATTGATGAAGCCATGTTCGCGGGTTTTCTGCGGGGGGCGCGAACGGAGTTTACGAAGGCGCGCTCGTTGTCGATCGCCGTCCCCGCCCATGCCGAATTTATCCTGGAGGGTGTGGTGAATCCTCGCGAACGGCGTATGGAAGGTCCGTTCGGAGATCACTTCGGCCACTATTCCCACGCAGCCGAATTCCCCGTTTTCCATCTTTCGAAGATCACGCACCGGCGTGACGCGATATATCCCGCGACGGTGGTGGGAATTCCGCCGATGGAGGATAAGTTCCTCGGCGACGCGACCCAGCAGATCCTCGGACCGCTCGCGAAACTTGTCCATGCCGAGATCACCGATCTGTGGGCCTATTATGAGGCGGGCTTCCATAATCTCCTCGTGGTCGCAGTTGACCAGCGGTATGCCAAAGAAGCGATGAAGACCGCCCTGGGACTCATGGGGCTGTCCCAGCTCGCCCTGACAAAATGCATCGTGCTTGTTTCCGAGGGGGTGAATGTCAGGAGTTTCGACGACGTGATGAAGGAGGTCAGGGATCATTTCGATCCGCACTTCGACTTTGTGATGATCCCGCGCGTGCCGCTCGATACTCTGGATTTCACTTCCTTCACGATGAACCTGGGAAGCAAGATGATTCTTGACGCGACCAGGAAAGCACGTCCGGCGGACGGCAGGATCCAGCGCCGCGGAAAATCCCCGGGTGAGCGGGCACGCAAGGCGTTGCGGGGTAAGGACAGGCGCATTGTCGACGTCCATCTCGTCCACGACACGCTGCTGCTGGTGAAGGTCACCGGAGGGGGAATGGCGGTTCTGAAGAAACTGGTCCGCGCGCCAGAACTTCAGAATGTCGCCCTCGTTGCCGCGGTCAGCGAAGATGTGGACATTCGTGAACGGGAGAGCTATGTCTGGGGTGTGTTCACGCGTTTTGATTGTGAACGGGATATCGTGTTTACCGACCAATCCCTCATGGGTATCAGCCCGATCTACGGGGGGGTGATGGGGATAGACGCGACCTGGAAGCGCGGGTATCCGGAGGCATTGACCATGACCGAGGCGATCCGTACGAAGGTGGACGAACGCTGGTCGCAGTACTGGAAATAACATCGTCAGACGAAGGACAGAGGCAGGGCGACATGAGTACGGACATCAGATTTCACGACCCGCTGCTCCCAGCCATTTGGGGAAAGGTCGCGCGCGGTGAACGTCTCGGTCTCGAGGACGGGCTGGCGCTGTACCGGACGGCGGATCTCATCGCCCTCGGGAAGATGGCGCACCGTGTGCAGCATCGGAAGAGCGGCGATGCGGTCTACTTCGTGCTCAACCAGAAAATCGAGCACACCAACGTCTGTGTCCTCTCGTGCAAATTCTGCGACTTTGCGGCGACCAAGGGCGATGAGCGCGCCTACGAGCTGACGACGGAGCAGGTCCTTTCGCGGCTGTCTCCCGAAATACAAGAGGTCCATATGACCGGCGGCATGCCGCCGGACTGGCCGTGGGCGCGGTATCTGGACATCGTTGCGAGCATCCATGCGCGTCTTCCGCACGCCGATGTGAAGGCCTTCACCGCCATCGAGATCGACTTCTTCCACAAAAAATTCAGGATGTCGGTGGAAGAAGTTCTCCGGCAGCTGCAGGCGGCCGGACTTCGGACCATGCCGGGCGGGGGGGCGGAGATCTTTTCGGAACGGGTTCGGCGCCTTCTCTTCAGTCAGAAAGTCGGTGCAGGCGTCTGGCTCGATGTGCACCGGACGGCTCACCGCCTCGGCATTCCCACGAACAGCACGATGCTGTACGGTCATGTCGAGACACTCGAGGAACGACTCGTCCATATGATGAAGTTGCGGGAACTCCAGGATGAGACCGGCGGATTCCTGACCTTTATTCCTCTTGCGTTTCAACCGGGTGACACCGGCATCAAACCACGCAACCGGTTTACCTCGGCGATCGACGACCTGAAAACAATCGCGGTATCGCGCTTGATGCTCGACAATTTCCCGCACATCAAGGCGTACTGGGTCATGCTGACCGAGGAAGTCGCCTCCGTCGCTTTGAACTTCGGCGCAGACGATATGGACGGCACCGTGGGGGGCGAAAAGATCGCGCATGACGCGGGGGCAGTCACCCCAATGACATTAGCCAAAGACCGGCTTATCCGCATCATTCGCGATGCCGGCAAAATCCCGGTCGAGCGTGATGCGTTCTACAATCCGCTCAGGATTCATGCCGATCACGTGGTGGGAAAGATCCCCTACCTCAATTCGGTTCCGTTCTATGAACACTTCCAGGAAAGCAGCTTCCACCTTCTTCCTGTCGTCCCCCGCCGCATGGGCCTGCTCAGCGAGAAGGGTGAAATCGACGCCGGGCTCTTCTCATTCATGGATTATCTGCGCCAGCGCGACCGGCTGGAACTCATGGGCGGATGCATTGCCACCCGGGACCAGGTGAAGAGCGTGATGCTGTTCTCGAAGGAGGGGTGGGCGGGGCTTCACGGGAAGACGATCGGCATCACGGACGACACGGCCACGTCAGTGCAGCTCCTCAGGGTATTGCTTGCACGCAAACACGGAGTGACCGCGCGATTCATCCGCCTGCATGCGGGGGTGAACGATCTCTCCGGCTACGATGCCATCCTGCTGATCGGCGATGAAGCGCTGCGCCGGAGGAAGTCAGGACTTCCCGGCTTCGACCTCGCCTACGATCTTGCGACGGAATGGTACGAGTGGCAGAAGCTTCCGTTCGTTTTCGCTGTCTGGGCGATGAAATCCTCCCTGGACGCTGAACAGAGAGATCGGTTACGGTCCGCCGTCGACAAAGCACTCCGTGCGGGGGAAGCCGACCTTTCCCGGATCGGGGAACGGTACGGAAAGCGCCTCGGGCTGACTGCCGAAGAGACTGCGGAGTATCTTGAGGGGTTCATGTACCGGCTCGGGGATCGTGAACGGGAGGCCATGCAGGTCTTTGAATCCCTCCTTGCGGGGATCCAGGAATTGGCGACGGAGAAGGAGTGAGTGATGGCGGTATCCGAAATTCTGGAAAGAGTCCACGAAGGGGATCGTATAACGCGCGACGAGGGTCTCGAACTCCTCACGCACGCGTCGCTGCTCGACCTGGCGGAGACGGCGAACGAAGTACGTTTCCGGATGAATCCCGAACGGCAGATTTCGTTTGTGATTGATACGAATCCCAACTATTCAAACGTCTGCACCATCGACTGCATATTCTGTGCCTTTTATCGCCATCAGGGAGAAGAAGGGGAGTACACCTACTCGGTGGACGACATGATCGCGAAGTTCAAAGAGTCTGCCGCGAAGGGGGTCACGACCGTACTGTTGCAGGGGGGGGTCCACCCGGAGCTTCCATTCGCCTACTACGTGGAACTGGTCGAGCGAACCGTGAAGGAGGTTCCCCGGGTCCATCCCCATTTTTATACGACCTCAGAGATTCTGGGGATGGCCTCCGTGTCCGGGCTGACTGTTCCCCAGGTATTGCGGCGCCTCTGGGACGCTGGGCTGCGCACGCTTCCGGGAGGGGGGGCGGAGATTCTGTCAGACCGGGTGAAGAAAAAGATCAGTCATCTCAAAGGAACGAGCGCCGACTGGCTCATGGTCATGCGCGAAGCGCATCGCATCGGCTACAAGACCACGGCCACGATGATGTACGGTCATCTCGAGCGGGACGAAGATATCATCGAACATCTCGACGTTGTCCGGACCCTGCAGGATGAGCGTCACGGATTCACGGCTTTCATTCCGTGGAGTTTCAAGCCCGGCAACACCCCGCTGGAGAAGATCATTCCTCACTATGCGGCGCCGACGCGCTATCTGCAATTGATTGCCCTGTCGCGGATCTTCCTGGACAACATTCCCCACATTCAGGCGTCCTGGTTTTCGGAAGGGAAGAAAACAGGGCAGATTGCGCTCCATTTCGGAGCCGATGATTTTGGAGGAACGCTGCTCGAGGAGAATGTCCACGCCGCCGCGAATTTCGTGAACAAGACCAACACCGAAGAATGCATTCAGCTTATACACGAAGCCGGTTTTGCAGCCGCCCAGAGGACCACGCTGTATGACATCGTTGAGGTCCATCCGGTTCTCGCGGCGGCATCCTGAAGTGACCGGGCTGGAGGAAGCCGCATCAGATCAGATCGAAGGACCCCACGGGCCGAAGCAATCCCTTCTCTTCTCCTTTCCGGAAGAGGTACTCCAGCCCCTTCCTCCCCGTCTCTCCCATGTCGATCGTCAGTTGACTGACGTACATCTTCACGAACTTCTCGCCAAGGGCGTAGTCGATGCCCCGGCCCCACTGCATGGCGTACGGAATCGATTCCTCCTGATGTTCATACCCGTATGCGATGCTTGCTTTCAGTCCTGCTGACAATCGCCGCGCAAGATCTCTTCCAAGGTCTTTGCGAACAACATCGAGCCCGAGCGGAAGAGGGAGCCCGTCGGTCAGTGTTGCCCAGTATTCGCCGAAGTCGAGGATCTTGTTATAGCCGAGGGACTGATACGTAATCTGTCCCTCGTGGATCAGCACCCCCGCATCGACGATACCACGGTCCACGGCGTCCATGATGGTATCGAAGGGCATGTCCGTATTCCGGATGCCGTCCGTGAAAGTCCGGAAGAGAAGCGTGGCGGTGGTAAGGGGCCCGGGCGTGCCAACGGTCTTTCCCTTCAACTCCTCGAGTGTTTTGTACTTCCGTGAAATGACTACCGGGCCGTACCCTTCGCCCATGCTGGCCCCCGTCCGCATGATCCAGTAGTGTGCGGCGACGCTCGGGTAGGCATGGGCTGAAATCGCCGTCACATCCAGCTCCGACCGCAACGCGCGCTCGTTGAGGGACTGGATATCCTCCAGAAGGTGTTTGATGGTGATCCCCTCGAGTTTCACCTTGCCGCTCGCAAGGCCATAAAACATGAACGCGTCGTCCGGGTCGGGGCTGTGGCCGACCGTGATGAGCTTTTCGGCAGTCATCGTGAGATCACCTCCAGGAGACATTCCTGTGATCAAATTGCATACGGCGGCAGGTACGGCCGGTGTTACGGGCAGCATGATGTTCGGGGCATCCGCATCGGGTCTCAACAGATGCGACGGCCCGGCCTGAAGGTCGGGATGCCCCATGACCACTTCCAGGAGAAGCCGCCCGATTCCGTGCCCCCGTTATTTTATCCCCGTGTAGATCGTGACAATTCCTCCGGACAGGCGTTCCTCGTCCGTCCTCGCAAATCCTATGTTCTCGAGGATCCGCAGGAAATCCGTTCCCTCCGGGAAGCGCATTACGGTGTCTGGCAGGTACGAATAGGCCTCGCGATGATCAGACACGGCACGGCCGATGCGAGGGAGAATGTGGCGGAAATAGAAGAAGTACAGTTGCCTGAGAGGTGTTGTGCGGGGACGGGAGAATTCCAGAACAACGATTTTCCCTCCGGGGCGCAAGACGCGATACATCCCGAGAAGTCCCTCGTCGAGGTTCTCGAAATTCCGCACGCCGAATGCGACGGTCACTGCATCGAAGGAGTCTGGAGGAAAGTTGAGATGCTCCGCGTCGCCGGTCTGAAGGATAATCCTCTCTCCCAGCCCCCGCCGGGCGATCTTCTGCCGGCCTCTGGCGAGCATCTTTTCCGCGATGTCGACCCCCACCACCGACGCGGGGCTCACCCGAAGCGCTGCGATAGCAAAATCAGCTGTTCCGGTGGCAACGTCAAGAATCGTGCGCGGTCGCACCTCGGCCAGGCGGGCAATTGCCCTGCGCCGCCAGTGCAGGTCGCACCCAGCGCTCAGGAGGTGGTTCAGGAGGTCGTACCGATGGGCGATGCCGTCAAAGAGGGTTCGAACGTACTGTTTCTGCACGTGGCAAGGGACTATTTGATGGTTCAGAAACATACGAAAGTTCAGGCCGACTTCCAAGGGGGCGGTCTCGTCTTGACTTTCTTCCCGATGCAGGTTATTATGAAATGCCTTCGCTTGTCTGGAGCGAGGGCATTTTCTTTCAACCTGAAACTTTCCATGCCCTCCCGACACCCGCAGATCGTGGTTCGTCTTCGCCCGGAGATCGATCGATCCTATCCAATCGTCATCGAACAGGGTTGCCTGCAGAGGCTCCCCGAGTTAATCCGACCGCTTGCGGGGAGCGGTAAGGTCTTCGTCATCACGGATACCCGGGTCAGACGGCTGTACGGTCGTGCGCTTCTCTGGCGACTGACGCGCGTGGGCACTCCTTCCATCCTGATTGATTTTCCACCGGGGGAGAAATCAAAGAATGCAGGTGTGCTCGATATTCTCCAGACGGCATTGCTCGAGGGGGGTGTGCGGAGGGACAGCGTGGTGGTGGCTCTGGGGGGTGGTGTCGTCGGTGATGTGGCAGGTTTTGCTGCGGCGACAGTGCTGCGGGGGATTCCGCTCGTCCAGGTACCGACCTCTCTCCTGGCACAGGTCGACAGCAGCGTCGGAGGTAAGGTTGGAATAAATCACCCCGCCGGAAAAAACCTCCTCGGCGCGTTTCACCAGCCTTCTGCGGTGTATATCGATACGGCAGTTCTCCACACCCTTCCGGAAACGGAATTTCGCAACGGCCTCGGGGAAGTTGCGAAGATCGCGGCCGCGCTTGACCCGGAATTCTTCCGCTGGCTCGAGCGCCACGCGACGGAGATCCTCCCGGACAAGGCCGTTGTCCTTCGCGATGTGATAGCACGAGCGGTAAGCCTCAAGGCCCTTGTGGTAGAGAAAGATGAGCGGGACGGGGGAGTCCGTCAATCCCTAAAC
>Ga0326726_10001899_pt1 | contig 19408 bp, 16 predicted proteins | sample MHFenrmetagenome_2_FD_207603 | JGI IMG/M metagenome (GOLD analysis project Ga0326726, IMG submission 207603) | Lab enriched peat soil microbial communities from Michigan Hollow, Ithaca, NY, United States - MHF15MN | ecosystem: Environmental > Terrestrial > Soil > Wetlands > Peat | place: USA... | reverse complement strand
AACGACCCAATTACCCGCTCACCCAATTCAGAATGGGATATCGTCGTCGGTCAATGGCTCCGACGACTCCGGCGCGGGCGCGTGTCCGCCCGCACCCATAGTTTCGTCGCCGCCGCGCGCCACGCCCCCGCCACCACCACGGCCGCCGCTCCCGCCGCCCAGCAGGACCACGCGATCGGCCCGAATTTCCGTCGTGTAGCGCTTGTTACCGTCCTTGTCGTCCCACTGGCGAGTCTGCAGACGGCCCTCGATGTAGATCTGCTTGCCCTTGGTCAGGTACTCGGAGAGTGACTCGGCGGACTTTCCCCACAGGACGACGCGGTGCCATTCGGTTTTTTCCTGGCGCTGGCCGGCCTTGTCGTTCCAGACTTCGGTCGTCGCCATATTGAGCGTCGCGACCGCGGCGCCGCCGGGTGTGTATCGCAACTCGGCGTCGCGGCCGAGGTTGCCGACGAGAATCACTTTGTTGACGCTACCCATAGGCGAGCATTCTACATCGTCCGGCGGTCACGGCCGTCCGAGTTGCGCCAGCGCCTGCTGGGCGAGCCGCGCCGCGTCCTCGCGCGGATAGTTCTTCACGACGGTCTCGAACGCTTCACGCGCGCGATCGAGTTGCCGGAGATTCTTGAGCGCGAGGCCTTTCAGGTAGTACGCATCGGGGATCGCGTTGCCCGTCGGGTACGTGCGGATCGCGAGGTCGCACGCTTCGAGGGCTTTGTCGTCCTTGTGATCGTTGACGTACGACTTGCAGATGTAGACCTGCGCGTCGTCGGCCATGTCGGACTTCGGAAAGCTCGTGATGTAGGCGCCGAAGCCGATGACCGCGAGGTCGTAATTCGCTGAGAAGTAGTCCGCCATCGCGGCGTCCCAGTACTTCTGCGGTGACGCGCCGGGCGGCAGGATCGGGGCCGCGTTAGCGGGCGTGCTGGCCGGCGCTGCGGTGCCGGCGTCCGGATCCGGCGGCGGGGCCGTGGGCCGCGCGCTCATCTGCTGCAGGGATTGCCGGAGCGCGTTGACTTCCTGCGTGAGCGAGCCGATGCGGACGTTGTTGTCGTCCAGCTTCTCGCGGATCACCCGGACGTCATTCGAGAGATTGTCGAGGCTCAGCTTCTGGTCGGCGAACGCCTTGATGAGGACCGTGGACAACTGGTCCACGCGCTGCGTCATGCGTCCATCCATCGCTTTCATCGACTCGTTGAGGGCGTCGAGCGTGTTCTGCAGCAGTTGCGCCTGCTCCTGGAGGATCCGCAGGTCGGCCATGAGCTGCTGGTGTTCCTTGTTGGCGGCTGACGCGGGCGCTGCGGCGGCGAGCGCCAATGCGAGCGCGATTGCGGCGGAGAGTCGGTGCTTGAGTTTCATAAGTTCACTTGGACGTGATGACGAAATGCGCCCGTCGGTTTTTCGCGAACGCCGCCTCCGTGTGGGCGGGATCGAAGGGGAATTCCTTCCCGTAGCTCACCACGCGCAACCGGTCCGCGGCAATGCCGAGCGACACCAGGTAGGCGCGCGCTGCGACGGCTCGCCGCTCGCCCAGAGCTAGATTGTACTCGGCCGTCCCGCGTTCATCGCAGTGGCCTTCGATGGTGATCGCCCAGGTGGGGAAGCGCTTCAGGACGCCTGCGTTCTCGGTAAGCGCTTTCTGGCCTTCCGCATTCAGCTCGCTGCTGTCGTAGTCGAAGAACGCCGGTTTGAGCGGGGAGTTGCGATTCAGGTCGTCCAGCGACGCCGACGCGATGGGATCCTCGCGCACGACGGGCGGCAGCGCGACGACGGGTTCCGGGACCGCCTCGGCCGGCGCCGGGCGCGGTTCTTCGGGCGCCGCGACGGTGGGTGCCGGAGGGGTCGGTTGCACGACCGGCGCCTTCTTGCTGCAGGCGGCAGCAGCGGTCATGAACACGGCAGCGAGTACGAGCGCCAGCCTTCGCGCGGATGTCATCGTCTGTTCTCCAGTCTGGGAGCGCATCCGGTCACCGCGACCAGTCGGGGTGCTCGTTGTTTCCAGTGCGCGTGATCTGCTTCACGTCCTTCCCGGTTCGGGCGATCGTGAAGATCTGCTTCTTGCCGGTACGCGTGGATGTGAACGCGATGTGACGGCCGTTGGGCGAAAAGACGGGGCTCTCGTTTTTGCCTTCACCGAACGTCAATTGCCGGACCTCGCGCGTCGCCATGTCGATGACCTTGATGTCGTTGACGCCCGCCCCGGAGGTGTAGGCAATCTCGTTGTACGGCGCCGGGGACCACGTCGGCTTGTCTGCGTAGCTCTCGCCGATGGTGATGCGCGTTTGCTGGCCGACGCCGTCCGCGCTCATCACGTAGATCTGCGGCGCGCCGGTCCGGTCCGAGGTAAACGCGATCTGGGTCCCTGAAGGACTCCACGTGGGCGATATGTTGATGCTCGGATGGTTCGTCAACCGGCGGATGCCCGTACCGTCGCGATTGACGATGTAGAGGCTGGAATTGCCGTTGTTGTCACGCGACGAAGCGAAGCAGAGACGCGCGCCGTCCGGCGACCACGCCGCGAGCCAGCTTTCGTCTTTTCCGGTCGTGAGCTCCTCCAGCGTGCCTTTGTAGATATTCGAAATGAAGATGTTGGCCCCGCCACGTCGGTACGAGGTGTAGGCGATCGATTGGCCATTGGGCGACCAGCGGGGGAACACGTTCAGCGTTTTCCCAAGCGTCACGCGCGTCTGCCCGTCGCCGTCGTAGTCGGAGACGTAGACTTCTTTGGTCTCCCGTTTCTCGACGGTTCCCGTCATCTTTTCGCCGTCTCGATCCGAATCGAACGTGAGCTTCGTGAGCGCCACACCTTTCAGCGCGCGCTGGGACGTGTGGAGCTCATCCGAGATGGTGTGGGCGATGCGGCGGGCGCTGGCGCCGTCGTACTGCCGGCTGTAGGCCGACTGCCGCGTCCTCGCGTTGAACAGCCGCAGTTCGACGTGGATGCCGGCCGCGGACTTCTGCACCGTGCCGATGACGAGGCCGTCGGCGTTGAGCTCGCGCCAGCGGTCGAAGGGCACGTCTGCGAACGACGTCGCGCGCGGAATCGACGCGTACGTGTCGCGCGGAATGAAGGCGAACTCGCGCTCGAAGTTCAGGTCGTCCCAGAGCACCTGGCCCAGTGTCTTCGCGGCGGCGGCAACGTCCGGCTCCGTGCCGATCGTGACGAAGTCCGGGATCGCGAGGCGGGGAGTTGCACCGGCCTCGCTCGTGATCGTCGTGGTGATCTCGGTCGGCTGTTGAGAGCCGGGAGGCTGCTGCTGAGCCTGCGGGTTGCCAGGCCCGGCGCCCAGTACGGCGCCGGCGAGGAGCGCGGTCGTCGTGGTCATTGCACACATGCGGTACATCGAGCGCCTCATTTGTATTCGAAGTCGAGTCGCACGCCCAACGTCTGGTCGGAAAAGGCGTCTGGCAGCGGCGGCAGCGTTGTCGTGATCATGACCGCGCGCTGCGCCGCGACATCCAGACTCGGGTTGCCGCTGGACTTCAAGAGCGACACGTTCTTGACGCTGCCGTCCCGATAGATGGTGAAGTGCACGAGCACGTGACCGGTGCCGTCTTGATTCTGATTCCAATTGGCACGCATGCGCTCAATCATCACCAGGATGTAATCCGGACAGCAGAAATTCGCGACGTCGAGGGACGAGCCCGAGCCCGGTCCGCCGCCGGACGCGAGGCCGAAGCCGAGGCCGCGCGCGCCCGTGATGGCGAGCGAGTTCCCCGCGCTGGTCTCCGCCCCTTTCGTCGGCGTTCGTCCCTTGGCTTCATCTGGTGCCTGCTTCACCGTCACGGGGGCGACCTTTGTGGCCTTCACGTTGGGCCGCGGCAGTGTCATCACCGGCGTCTTGGCGGCCGGTTGAACAATCGCTTCACGCTTGGGCGCTTCCTCGGGCGGTCGCTGCACCTGAACGGGGCGTCCGCCCACGGCCGTCATGCCGCCGTTGCGCGGACCGTCGCCGCCGCCGCTCAGGGAGATGTTCATCGTCGTGAGGGGCGCGGCCGCCGGACGACGCATCCAGCTCCCCGGGGCCAGGAGCATCGCCGTGACCACGACGCCGTGCAACGCGAGCGACGCGAACACCATCCACTGGAGGCCAGCGGGCGGCTGCATGCGATCGCGGAGCACATCGGTGACGTCCACGTCATCGCTCTCCGGGCATCCTCGTCACCATGCCGACGTTCTCCACGCCCGCCTTGCGCAGCGCGTCGAACACTTCCATCAGTTCCTGGAGTTGGACGCCGCCGTCGCCACGTAGGTAAACATTCTTTTCCTTTGCGGATTCCATCTTCTGTCGCACGCGCTCCTGCAGAATCTCCGCGTGGATCGGCTCATCCCCCAGATACACGATGTGCGATTGACGGTAGGCCATCGGTACCGTGACGAAGATCCGCTCGCCGCTGATCTGCGACGCCTGGCGCGCCACCGGCAGCTTCACGTCCATCCCGCGCTGGATCATCGGCGCCGTCACCATGAAGATGATCAGCAGCACGAGCATCACGTCGACTAGCGGGACGACGTTGATCTCCGCGAGCGACGTGGCGACGCGCCGGCCCCGGCTTCCGCGCCCGGAGCTCACGCCCGCCGTGGCCTGCACCTTCGGCATCTAGGTGAAGTTCCTTTCCGCGATGTTCAGAAACTCCATGGCGAAGTCGTCCATTTCCGACGCGAACAGCTTCACGCGCTGCGAGAGACCGTTGTAGAAGTAGACGGCCGGAATCGCCGTGAACAGGCCGGCCGCAGTCGCCACGAGCGCATCCGCGATGCCCGGCGCCACGACGCCGAGACTGGTCGATCCCGTCTGCCCGATGCCTTCGAAGGCGGCGATGATGCCCCACACGGTGCCGAACAAGCCGATGAAGGGGGCGATACTCGCCGTGGTTGCGAGAAACGCCACCCGATGCTCGAGTTTGTTGACCTCGACCGCGGACGCGCGCAGCAGCGCGCGATCCACCGCGGGCAGACTCTTTAACGTTGGACGTCCGGCAAGCGCGTGTGGATTGGACGCCGCTGCGGCATCAGGCCCGGATGGATGCCGGAGCTGCGCCGTCAGTTCCGCGTAGCCGGCTTGAAACAGTCCGACCAGCGGGCTCGCGCTGAGCGAACTGCACACGGCTTGCACTTCGGAGAACTTGTTGCTCTTGCGGAAGACCTCGAGGAACTGCGCGGTCTGCCGGGCGGCGCGGCGAAACGTCCAGAGCTTGTGGAAGACGATCCCCAGCGAGAGGACCGACGCCAGTGCAAGGACGAGCAGAACTCCCTGGGTGATGCCTATCCGGCCGGAACCAAATGCGAGTCGTACAAGACCGGGACCCGACTCTTCGGGTGCGACCGCGCCCTGCGCCTGCACGAGCAGCGCGAGCAGCAGGCCTCCAAGCGTGCGCAAACGGCCCTCCGCAACATAGCAGTGCGCCGCTGGGACAGCGCGATTGCCGAACTGTATCATGGCGTGAAATAGCTGTCAAACCTATGTTAGGATTGGAGTTCTCTCGCTTTCTTAAATGCTTCGCTTTCTTCGGATCACGCATCTCGCCGTGCTCGACTCCGTCGAAGTCGAGTTCGATCCGGGCCTCAACGTCCTGACCGGTGAAACCGGAGCGGGGAAGTCGATTCTCGTCGAGGCCGTCGGGCTGCTGCTCGGAGGCCGCGCCTCCGGCGATCTCGTGCGTACCGGCGAAGATCTGGCGACGATTGAGGCGATCTTCGAGGACGGCGGCGAGGAATTGCTGGTCCGTCGGGAAATCACGTCGCAGGGGCGCAGCCGTGCCTTCATCAATGGGACGCTCGCCACCGCCGGCGCGCTGAAGGATTTGTCCGTTCGGCTCATCGAATTACACGGTCAGCACGAGCATCAGACGCTGCTCGATCCATCGACGCACGTCGACGTGATCGATGCGTTCGGCGGACTCGAGCGCCCGGTCGCGGCCGCGACGGCTGCGTTCGAGGCGATGCGCGATCGGCGTGACGAACTGGCCCGTTTGCGCACTGCCGCTCAGGATCGGGACAGCCGCCTGGAGTTCATCGCGTTCCAGCTGGCGGAACTCGATCGCGCCGGCGTGAAAGCCGGCGAGCCTGGCGAAGACGTCGAACTTGCGGCGCTCCGCCAGGTGCTGGCCAACGCCGAGCGCGTCGAACGGCTCTGCGTGGAGAGCTACACGGCGCTCTACGAGCGCGACGATGCGATTCTGGCGGGCCTGGGTCAGGTGTGGCGCCGCGTGGCTGAACTGGCGGCGCTTGATCCACGGTTCGGCCCGTACCTGGAGGCTCGCGACGGGATCAAATCGCAGCTCGAAGATCTCGCGGTCTTCCTGCGTCAGTACGCGGCCGGAATCGAAGCCTCGCCCGCGCGTCTGCAGCAGGTGGAGGAGCGGCTGGCGCTTCTCGAGCGGCTCAAGCGCAAGTACGGACCGACCTTGGCGCACGTCCTCGCCCGGCGCGAGTCGCTCAGCCAGGAACGATCGGATCTGGCGCGCGGGGACGATCGTATCGCCGAATTGGATCAGGAGTTCGCGAGTGCCCGGGCGCGGTATCTGAGCGCCGCCGAGCAGCTATCCGTGGCGCGAAGGCGTCACGCCCGCGCGTTTGCGGCAGGTGTCGTCGCCGTGCTCCGGGATCTGGCGATGGAGCAAACCCGCTTCGAGGTGCGATTCGGCCCGCCGCTACCGGAAGCCGGATGGACGCCGCGCGGGTTCGACACGGCGGAGTTCTTCGTCTCGCCGAACCCCGGCGAGGATCTGCGACCGCTCGTGCGCATCGTCTCGGGCGGGGAACTGTCGCGGATGATGCTGGCGATTAAGACGCTGACGGCCGCGACGCGTCACGGCTACAGCGACGCCACCGACCGCCCGGCGAGCGCGTCCGCGCCTGGGTTGATCTTCGACGAGGTCGACGCGGGCATCGGCGGACGGGTCGCCGACGTCGTGGGACGCAAACTCCGGACGCTGGGCTCGGCCTTTCAGGTGTTGTGCATCACGCACCTCCCGCAGATCGCCGCGTACGCGGACACGCAGTTTCGGATCGAAAAGCGCGTCGAAGGCGGACGCACGCGCACGCAGGTACAGCGGCTGGACGATAGCGGTCGAGTGGACGAGCTGGCGCGCATGCTGGGCGGGGAAGCGATTAGTGATGGCTTGCGCCGGTCTGCGCATGAGATGCTCCTGGACAGAGCCGCCACGCGCACCGATGCCTCCGGAGACCGGCCGCGCGCCCAGGCGAAAGGCGAAAGCGAAAGGGCGAAAGCGAAAGGGCGCGGCCGGACGTCGCGGGCCCGGGAGACCGATACTTAAGCCATGGCACGCAAGTACCTGATCGAGACGTTCGGCTGCCAGATGAACGTCCACGACTCCGAGCGTATGGCGGGGCTCCTCGAACAGGCCGGCTTCGAGGCCACAGACGATGCCTCCACGGCCGACGTCGTCGTGATTAACACCTGCAGTGTGCGCGAGCGCGCCGAAGAGAAGCTCTTCACGCGGCTGGGCGAGCTTCGTCAGATGGCTTCGGAACAGGGCCATGATCCGATCGTGGCGGTGGCCGGCTGCGTCGCACAGCAGGAAGGAGGCGCCATCCTCAGGCGAGCGCCAGGTGTGGCTGACATCATCATCGGGACGCAGGCGATTCGGCGCCTGCCGATGCTGGTTGAAACCGCAGCGGCCGGGAAAGGCCCACGGTTCACACCGCTGATCAACCTAGATCCCTTCGACGATGTCACGTTCCCTCTCGGTGTGACGCGACGGGCCGACTCGGTCAAGGCGTACGTGACGATTATCGAGGGCTGCAACGAGTTCTGCAGTTTCTGTGTCGTGCCGTACACACGGGGGCACGAGCGGATGCGTCCGAAGGCCGACATTCTTGCGGAGGTGGCGGAGGCGGCGGCCACGGGACGCCGCGAAGTGCAGCTGCTCGGGCAGATCGTCAACCACTACGCGGCGCCGGACGATCCGTCGTGCGATTTCAGCGGCCTGCTGGAGGCGGTCCACGAGGTGCCGGGCATCGAGCGCATCCGCTTCGCAAGCCCGCATCCGCGGCACGTGACGCCGCGGTTTCTGCAGACCATGGTGAGGTTACCCAAGGTGTGCCGGCACCTCCATCTCCCGGTGCAGTCGGGCTCGACGAGGATCCTCGACGCGATGCGGCGGCGCTACACGCGGGCGAGTTACCTGGCGCTCGTCGACGAGATCCGGGGGACGCTGCCGGAGGTGGCGCTATCGACCGATATGATCGTTGGATTCCCCGGCGAGACGGCTGAGGACTTCGAGGAAACGCTGAGCCTGACCGCCGCGGTCGGCTACCACAGCATGTTCTCCTTCAAGTACTCGCCGCGGCCGAACACGCTGGCCGACAAGCGGCTCGCGGACGATGTGCCGGAGGATGAGAAGACGCGGCGGATTGTGGCGTTGCAGGCGCTGCAGCGCGACATTCAGTCGGCGCTGAATGCGGACCTGGTCGGGGGCACGGTCGATGTGCTGATTGACGCGGCAAGCCGGCGGCGCGACGCCGAGTTGTCGGGGCGAACGAGCGGCAACGTCGTCGTGAACCTGCCGGGCCCGGGCGCGTGGGTGGGGCAGGTGCGGCGCGTACGGATCGAGCGATCGGGTCCGCACAGCGTGTGGGGGCGGGCGATCGGTTCCGGGTTTGACAGCGCCGTGAGTGGAGCCTAGGTTGTAGCCTTATGCAAATCGAGATGACCCTCAAGGGGCTGATGGTCGACCCCATCACGAACATGCCGATCGTCATCCTGCGTGACCGCGACGGGCAGAAGGTGCTTCCGATCTGGGTGGGCATCTTCGAGGCTAACGCCATCGCCCTGCAGATCGAGAACATCCCGACGCCCCGTCCGATGACCCACGATTTGCTCCGGAACGTGATCGAGGACCTGAAGGCGTCGGTGCAGAAGGTCGTGGTCTGCGATCTTCAGGAGAACACGTTCTACGCGCTCATCTATCTGTCGCGGAACGGCGACACGATGGCGATCGACGCGCGGCCGAGCGACGCGATCGCCCTGGCCCTACGGACCCGGGCGCCGATCTTCGTTGAGGACGCGGTCATCGACCACGCCAAGACCGTGGATTTTTCGTCCGAGCGCGCCGACGCCGATCGTCTGCACAAGTGGCTCGAGAGCCTCGACCCGGACGACCTCGGCAAATACAAGATGTAGTCTGCTAGAATGGCGGGCGTTCGAGTTCCGGGCGCTCCCCATTCATGATCGTCGCAATCGCCAATCAAAAAGGCGGCGTGGGTAAGACCACGACGGCCATCAACCTCGCCGCCGGGCTCGCGCTGCGCGGCAAGCGCACGCTCCTCATCGATCTCGATCCGCAGGCCAACAGCACGATGTCGTTCCTCGACATGCAGCAGGTGGCGAAGAGCACGTACGACGTCTTTTCCGATCCGGCGGTCACGTTTGCGGACGTCATCCTCCCGTCAACCGTGCCGAACCTGTCGATCGCGCCGTCGCGCATCGCGCTGGCGAAGCTGGAAGCCAAGCTGATCGGGGAGATGGATGCGCACTTCCGCCTCAAGGACAAGCTCGAGGCCGTCCGGGCGACCTACTCCCATATCGTCATCGACTGTCCGCCGACCCTCGGGCTCCTGACCGTCAATGCGCTGGTAGCGGCGTCCCATTTGCTGATTCCGATTCAGTCGTCGTATTTCGCCCTCGAGGGTACCGACGACCTGCTCGAAACCATTGAGAAGGTCCGCGCGCGGCCCAACCCCGCGCTGCGCATCTTGGGCGTGGTGATTACCATGCACGACAAGCGGACGGCGTTGGCGCGCGACATTCGGACGCAGATCCAGAAGGTCTTTGGCGGGAAGGTGTTCAAGACTGTGATCACCAAGAGCGTGCGGCTGGAGGAGAGCCCGGCCTACAAGGAGTCCATCTTCACCTTCGCGCCCGACTCCACGGGCGCTACCGAGTACTACAGCCTGTGCGAGGAGGTCATCGACCGTGCCTAGACGAGGCTTACCGGAGACCATCGCGATGCGCCACGACGAGCACTATGTCGAGGCGCTGGCCGCGTCGGCGGGCGCGCCGATCGGCCGTCTGATTCCCATCGAGCAGATCGACCCGAATCCCAACCAGCCGCGGCAGGTCATGGGCGACCTGTCCGAGTTGATCGCGTCCATTGCCGAAAAGGGTATTCTCGAACCGCTGGTCGTCCGGCAGGTCGGCGACCGGTTCCAGATCGTGGCCGGTGAACGGCGGTACCAGGCGTCCGTGCAGGTCGGCCTGCGGGAGCTCCCGGTGGTCATCCGGGACGTCGACGAAACGGAGATGCTCGAGCTGGCCTTGATCGAGAACCTGCAGCGGAAGGACCTGACGCCGTTTGAAGAATCCGAAGCCCTGGAGGGGCTCGCGGCCCGTTGCGGCTATACACACGAGGACCTGGCACGGCGTCTGGGCAAGTCGCGGACATCGGTGACCGAGTCGCTGGCGCTGAATGCCATGCCGGATGCCGTCCGTAACCTTTGTCGGCTGGCCGACATTTCCGCTAAGTCATTGCTGCTGCAGGTTGTTCGCCAGGAAACCGCAGAGAAAATGACCGCGCTCATCGAGAAAATGACGAGCCAAGGGGGTGTGACGCGACAGCAACTGCGTCAGGCGGCGGCGGCCAAGCCGAAAGCCGGGCGCCCCAAGCACTTCGTGTTTGCGTTCCGGCCGACCACGAAGCAGTTCAACATGAAGCTGAGCTTCGCCAAGAGCCGCGTCAGCCGGGAAGAGGTCGTTGAGGCACTCGAGGCGATCCTGCGGGAACTCCGGAAGTCGCGGTAGAGGCGCGTGTGGCTGGGCGGAGGCGGGACAGTATTCCTGATAGTTAACATAACATACATTATCGGACTCTCCTCAAACGTGCGCCAAACCCTCTCGGAACGTGTCACGCGCGCCAGGTCCGGGCCGCGAACTCCACGCCCGGCGCCCATGCCTCGATCGGCTGACCCTCGGGGCTTCGCTCGGTTTCCCTCTCAAGACGGTCACTGACCACCATGAAGAAACGCATTCGCTGCCCTGCGCCTACGCCCAGCGCCTCGAACGGCACGGCGACTTCCAGAACAGACTTGGCGGCCGCCGACACGCCGCCGTCTCGACTGATCCACGGCTGACCAGGCGCCGAGCACACCAAGAGCCGTGCCTCGAAACGAGTCGCCCATCGGACGCTCAATCTGACGCCGGGAGGTTCGAGGAACTGCACCGACACCTCCCGTCCCTCGCGCAGTAACTCCGACATCGGGTAGATGCCGTCGACCCGAAGCAGCAGGCGCTCGGGGTCCAGGCCGACCCACACGCGAGTGAGACACCTCGCGGACCTCGCGACGGCGTGCATGGCGCCCTGTGGTGACTCCTCGGCAACCTCGAAACGCGCCGCGCCGAGCCATTCCAGATAGCTGGTCTCCACGCCGTCGATGGTCGGCTTCAGGAAGGCCTGCGCCTCCGGACTGGAGCCCGAGCCTGCGGTCGCCCTGGAGATGTTGCTGACGAACAGATCGTCAGGGACAGGCTCACCCAGGCGGCCGTACATGTTCCGCAAGTGCCGGCGGAACAGGTCGTCGAACTCGGCATCATGGGCCGACGAATGGTCCTCGCCGTACCACCAATACCAGTCGCTGCCTTCCGCAATCAGAACCTCCTCGAAGGCCGGCGCGACCGCGTCGGGCGCAGCCGCGCTGCGCGCGACGACCGCGCGGGCCTCCGCCAGTTGGCTCCAGGCCTGCTGGTCATCGCGATGGCCGATCCAGATCGAGAAGTTCGCATCTATCCAGGACCCGGGGAAGATCCCCACGCACTCGTCGGTAGCGGCCGCGCAACCGTCCGCCATGGTGACGGTCTGCAACTCCGGCTCGTTGGACAGCCGTTCGTACAGCGCACGCAGAAACGGGCGGCCGCCGCCCTCGAAGTGCTCCCACGCGTTCTCGCCATCGAGAATGACCGAGATCAGGGCTTCTTCCCCGCCGGTGCGATCGCGGTAACGACGTCCGCTCTCGACCAATCTCTGGACGAAGTCATCGGCGGCAGCCCGCGCCGGCCACCGGGCGTAGGTGAAGCCAATGAGATCCGACAGTACGTGGTCGCGAAACGCGCACGCGACTCGCGCCCCTCCTGCCGAGACGATGTACGGCCGGTATAGTCGCTCGGGCTCCTCAAGGAGTCCCCGTCCGTCACGCGAAAGCGAGATTCCGAGGGTGCGCGCCAGAATCAGCTCGTCCGTGGCCATCCACGAATAGCCGGCGCGCTGCACGAGCGGCACCATTGCGTCGGAGACCGAGCCCTCGGACGGCCACAACCCGACCGGGCGCCGCCCGAACAGGCGCTCGTGGCACACTGCCGCCCGAACCAACTGCTCGCTCGCGTCATCGGGATGGGCGAATCGCTGCCGCGGTTTGGACGCATCCGGGTGCGTGCGGAGGTAGACGTCCGTATCACACAACAGCGGCAGGATCGGGTGATAGAACGGCGAGGCCGATAGTTCGATTTGACCGCGATCCGCCGCATCCCGGTACTCGGGGATGACACGGCTGAGAATCTCGAGCTCGATCTGCCGCAGCAGGCCCTTGTCGTCCTCCGAGAATCCCCTGCCCTTGGCGACCAGTCCGCGGACACGGGCATCGTGATCCAGGTACAACGGGTCGAACCACGCGAGCTTCTGCCAGACCTGCAGGTCGCGCAGGTCCTCCTCGCTGAATCGTTCGGCGACGGACCGGATGTCGCCCGACGCCGGCGGCCAGTCCCCGCGTTTGGCGAAGAGTTCGGCGTAGCGCGGGTAAGGGTCGATCATGCGCTGCCGCTGCGCATGAAAGAAGTTGGCGAGGACGAACGCGGCGTCGCGCTCGTCGAGGTCGCCCGCAGGCTTCAGGCCGAGCGCCAGCGTGGCATCAAGAGCCCGGTCGCCCGCAAACGCCTCGAGCTGGACGAGCAGCGAGGGCACGAGATTGAAGGTCATTCGGACCGCCGGGAAGTCGCGCAGCATCGCGACCATCCCCCAGTAGTCCTTGAGCGCGTGCATCCGCACCCAGGGCAGGATGTGCTCGCCCGTGGCGAGGTCCTGGTAGAACGGCTGGTGCATGTGCCAGAGAAGCGCCACGCGAGTCATCGCCCTGTTGTACCCTAACTAGGTCCGTGTTCAAGATCCTCGATCGGTACCTCGTCCGGGAAATCGTCCTCCCGCTCTGTTTGGGGCTGCTGGTCCTGACGTTCGTCCTGATGATGCCGCCGATCCTCAAGGACGCGGAGAAGTTGATCGCCAAGGGCGTGGCGTGGCAACCGATTATCCGGGCGCTGCTGACGCTCGTGCCGCAGGCGCTGTGCATCACGATCCCGATGGCCGTGCTGCTGGGGATCCTCGTCGGCCTTGGCCGCCTTTCTGCGGACCGTGAGTTCGTCGCCCTGCAAGCCTGCGGGGTCAGCGTGTTCCGCGTGCTTCGCCCAATCGTGCTCCTGGCCCTGCTCGGAACCGCCGCCACGGCGTACGAGACGATCGTCGCCCTGCCCAATGCCAACCAGACCTACCGCGAGATCACCATCAACGTGATCGCCGCGTGGGCGGAAACCGACATCAAGCCGCGTGTCTTTTTCACGAATTTCCCGAATCGCGTGATCTACGTGCGCGATATCGAAGCGGATCGTCAGTGGAAGGACATCTTCCTGGCCGACACGACCCAGAACGGCCAGACGGCGGTGTATCTGGCCCGCCGGGGCCGGCTGGACGTCGATCGCGCCAAACGCAGCGTGCAACTGGTCCTCGAGGACGGCCGCCGTCACACGACGTTTGCCGCCAGCGTCGACGATTACGAAGAGACCTCGTTTCCCCGCCTCGTCCTGAACATCGACGCGAACGACGTTTTCCCCCGGACGCAGGTGATCAAGGGCGACAACGAGATGACGATCGCCGAGTTGCGCGCGACCGCCGCGAGCAATGCCGCGCACGGCGCCCCGTATGCGAGCCAGTTGTTCACCATTCAGCAGAAGTTCTCGCTGCCCGCCGCCTGCCTCGTCCTGTCCCTGATCGGCGTCGCGCTCGGCGTGAGCAACCGCAAAGACGGCAAGCTGGCGAGCTTTGCGCTCGGTTTCGGCGTGGTGTTCGTCTACTACGTGCTGCTCTATTCGTCGCGCGCGATGGCGCTTGGCGGACGCCTGTCGCCGACGGTCGCGCCGTGGCTGGTGAACGCGCTGCTCGGAGTCGCCGGCGTCGTGCTGGTGCTGTGGCGCGCCCGCCTGGCAGATCGGCCGATGCGGATCGCCTGGCTTGCGTGGCGGCGGCGCCGAGTACGCGCTCCTGCCGGACCGGCGCGGCCACGTTCGCCGATTGTCGCCCTCCTGTCGCGCATGAACTGGCCGCGCCCCAGGCTCTTGGACTTGTACGTCTCCCGACAGTACCTGGGCGTGTTCCTGCTGATGTTCGTTTCCCTCGTCGGGATCTTCTACATCTCGACCTTCATCGATCTCGCCGACAAGCTCTTCCGGGGCGCGGCGACGACGGGAATGCTCGTGCGGTACTTCTACTTCGCGACTCCACAGTTCGTGTACTACATCATCCCGCTGGCCGCGCTGCTGGCGACGCTGGTGACGGTCGGGCTGCTGACCAAGAACAGCGAGCTCATCGTCATGCGCGCCTGCGGCGTCAGCCTGTACCGCTCGTCCGTCCCGCTCGTCCTGTTCGCGATCATGTTCAGCGGCGCGCTGTTCGAGTTGCAGGAGCAGGTGCTTGTCGAGTCGAATCTCGAGGCCGCGCGACTCAACGGCATCATCCGCGGGTATCCGATGAAGGAATTCGGCGTGCTGAACCGCCGATGGGTCGTGGGCACGCGCGGCGACATCTATAACTACGAGTTCTTCGATCCGCAGCTCAATCTGTTCAAGGACTTGCGGCAGTACCACATCGATGCCGCCACGTGGAGCATCGACGCGCTGACGTACGCAAAGGAGACGGCGCTCGCGGGCGCGGCGACTGACGCCAGCGTGGTGGCATGGACGGCGCGTCAAGGGTGGCGGCGCGACTTCTCGGCCAGCGTCGCGGAAGACCGCGCGCAACATCTCCGCATGACCTACACGCCGTTTGCCCAGCAGAGCGTGAAGCTCGAGCCGCCTGAATACTTCAAAACGGATGCGCCGGAAGCCGACCGCATGACCTACAGCGAGCTCAAGCAGTACGTGGCGCAACTGCAGACCAGCGGCTATCACGTCGTGCCCTACATCGTGCAGTTGCAGCGCAAGGTGGCGTTTCCGTTCGTGACGTTGATCATGACGCTGCTCGCCGTTCCTTTCGCCGTCACTACCGGGCGACGCGGTGCGTTGTACGGCATCGGCATCGGCATCGTGCTCGCCATCGTCTACTGGACGACGCTCAGTGTGTTTGGCGCGCTGGGCGCCGGCGGCTGGGTGTCCCCTGTCCTTGCGGCCTGGGCGCCGAATCTGCTCTTCGGCGCCGCCGCGGTCTACATGATCCTGACGGTCAGAACCTAGAGAGCCTTGCGGGACGTCCCGCTCAGTGCTGCAACGCGACGCGCTTGAGCCACAGACGGCCCGAGGTGCCTGGTTTGGTGTTCGTCATGTCGACCGCGAACAACAGCATTCGGATGCGATCGAGCGGAGGCCGCGGCGAGTGGGTCGCCCCAACCGGCAGGAAATCGTCGAAGAATACCGTGCGCTCTTGATCGACCGTGTCGACATACACCGATCGCTGCCAGCGGTCGTTGTTCGAGTCGCCCACGCCGCCACGCAGCTGGACCGCCACGCGCATCGGGCGCTCGCCTCGCACCGTGAACGTCACGCGATCCTGCGAGGCGACGCCCTCAGGCAGATCCCTGACGAGCGTGACCACTTGTCCCGCGGGTGCGCCGCCGGCGAGTCCGAAGCGCAGCCGCAATTCCATGCCGCCAATACTCGACGCCGTCTCGACAACGGCGAGCGACGTCGGGTCATGTTCCGCGCTCCAGCCAGCGATTGATGTGCCGTCGAAAAGGGCCTGACTCCCGGCCGCGGGCGGCCGGGCTGGTCCCCGAGCCGTCGCCGCGAGATCGCGGATGTACACCGGGTTGCTGCGAATCCAGAGGAGCGGCTCCGGACGGTCCGTCGAGCGGATCTCGACCCAATAGACGCCGGAGCCCTCCCCCGCCGCCACCGTGAAGTCCGGTTCGCGATGGTCGGCGCTCAGAACCTTCGCGCCGTTCCAGACTGTCGTCGTGAACCCTGGCGGGGCGTTGCTGCGCACGCGCAGCGTCACGGGTCCGCCGGTGTGCAGCTCGTCGCCCTCGTGGACAGTGCCCAGGCCGTTGCTGGCCGTGAACTCGAGCGACGGCGGCGTCGCGATGCCATCGATGGCCGAGTAAAGATGACCGCCGCGCAGGGCCCTGACGAGCGCGGGCGCGTCAGTTGCCGCGTCGCCTGACAGCGGTCGCTCGAGGGCGACGTGCACGGACATCGTCCGGAACGCCGATTCGTAGCCGGGAACCGCGAGCACGTACTGGTTGTCGGCCGGGTCGCCGCGCAGCGCGAGCTTTGCGTGCGCGTCGGCGCCCGCCAGCATGACGATCCGCCGCCGCTCGGCCTGCGCCGCCCATTCGCCGACGATCGTGCTCGGCTGAATCAGGCTGGCGATCGTCTCCGCCGGCCGGAACGGATAGTCGAAAAGCGCGGACAGGATCCGTCGCCGCGCGCCCCACTGCGTCGGGCGACCGCTCGCGGGTGATCCGGGCGTCCTGGCCTCCAGCACCCATTGGCGCCAGACGGTGTCGAGGTTGACCATCTCGATGCCGTCGAACGGCGCGGTCCAGTCACGCCAGCTGAGCTGCGGCTTCGGCGAATCCGGATGCGCCGCAACGCCGAAGCCGCCCAGCCGGCGCACATCCTCCACGACGTCGCGCGCCTCGCCCCCGAGCGGATACGGTGACGGCGGCATGTCGATCGCGACGTAGTGGCCGCCGTTGGTGCTGATCTCGACGGCGTCGAGACAGAGGACGCCTGCGCGATACGCCGGCCGATCGGGCAGCCGCGTGGCGTCGCCGTGATCGGTGAAGACGACGAACGTCAAGCCGGCGCGGGCCGCGGCCTGCGCGATCTCATCCGGGCTGCTGAGGCCATCGGAACGGTTGCTGTGTACGTGGAGGATGCCAGGAATCGTACCGTCGGTCGAAGGTGGAAGCTGCTGACGCCGCGGCGGGACCGTGGTGACGATGAAAACAACGACGGCGGCCACCACGGCCGCCGTCGCAAGAACCAGCTTCTTCACGAATCGGATCAGAGACCCGCGCGGGACCGGAGGGCGGCCGCTTTGTCGGTCCGCTCCCAGAAGAATTCGGGCTCGGTCCTGCCGAAGTGACCGAACGCCGCGGTCTTCTTGTAGATGGGCCTTCGCAGATCGAGTTCTTCCATGATGCCGCGCGGTGTCAGCTTGAAGTGCTCGCGGACGAGCTCGGTGATCTTCTCTTCGGGAATCCGCCCAGTGCCTTCGGTGTGCACCATGACCGACACCGGATCGGCGACGCCGATGGCATACGCGAGCTGCACCAGGGCGCGCTCCGCAATGCCCGCAGCCACGACGTTCTTCGCGATGTAGCGCGCCATGTAGCAGGCCGAGCGATCCACCTTCGTCGGGTCCTTCCCGGAGAACGCGCCGCCGCCGTGCGGCGCGGCGCCGCCGTACGTGTCGACGATGATCTTCCGTCCGGTCACGCCGGCGTCGCCGTGCGGACCGCCGACGACGAAGCGGCCGGTCGGATTCACGTAGACCTTGGTGTTCTTGTCCATCAACTCGGCAGGAATCGAGCGGTTGATGATCTTCTCGACGATGTCTTCGCGCATCGTTTCGTTGGTGACGAGCGGGCTGTGCTGGCTGGAGACGACGACGGCGTCAACGCGGATCGGACGGTTGCCGTCGTACTCCACCGTGACTTGCGATTTGCCGTCAGGCCGCAAGTACTCGAGGACGCCGTCACGCCGCGCGCAGGACAGGCCACGAACGAGCTTGTGCGCCAGCATGATCGGCAACGGCATCAGCTCTTCCGTCTCCGTGCAGGCGAAGCCGAACATCAGACCTTGGTCGCCGGCGCCGCCGGTGTCGACGCCCATCGCGATGTCGGGTGACTGACTGTGGATCGACGACAACACGGCGCAGGTCTCGGCATCGAAGCCGAACTTGCCGCGGTTATAGCCAACTTCTTTAATGGTCGAACGCACGACTTCCTGGAAGTCGACGTAGGCGCTGGTCGTGATCTCTCCGGCGACGATCGCCAGGCCCGTCGTGACGAGCGTTTCGCACGCCACGCGGCTGACAGGATCCTGCGTGATGATGGCGTCGAGAATCGCATCGGAAATCTGGTCCGCGATCTTGTCGGGATGTCCTTCGGTGACCGATTCAGACGTGAAAAGATGCCGTCCCTTACGGCTCATGCCGTGCTCCTTCACTGGAAAAAAAGATGACGTCGGGAAACGGTTCAGTTTAGCAGAATCAGGCCCGAGGGTGGAAGCGATCGTAGACGGTCCGCAGGCGCGCCTCGAGCACGTGCGTGTAGATCTGTGTGGTCGACAGATCGGTGTGCCCGAGCATCAGCTGAATCGAGCGGAGGTCCGCGCCGCGCTCGAGCAAATGCGTAGCGAACGAGTGGCGCAGGACGTGCGGGCTCAGCGCGCGCGGCAGGTCGGCCCGCCGTCCGTGCTGCTTGAGGATCTTCCAGAAGCCGACGCGGCTGAGCGAGCCGCCGCGCGCGTTGAGGAAGAGCCGCGGCGATGATCGACCCTTGAGCAGCGCGCGGCGCGCGGTCGACTGGTACCTGGCAATCCAGTCGCTCGCCTGCTCGCCGATCGGCACGAGCCGCTCCTTGCTCCCTTTTCCGACGCACGTGAGGTAGTGCTCGTCGAGATGAAGGTCGGCCAGCCGCACGCCGACGAGTTCGCTCACGCGCAGGCCGGTCGCATAGAGCAGCTCGATCATCGCGCGATCGCGAAGGCCGGCCGGCGTCGACACGTCGGGCTGAGCCAGTAGCGTGTCCACTTCTGCGAGCGACAGGAATTTCGGCAGCGCCGGCCACGCGCGGGGCGGGCGCAGGTCATCGGCGGGACTGCGGTCGAGGCGGCGGTCGAGCACGAGAAACCGGAAGAACCCGCGCACCGCCGCGACGCCGCGCGCGACCGAACGCGGCGACAGCCCGCGCGCCATCTGTCCGCGCACGAATGCCTCGAGCGCATGGCGGTCGAGCGCGTCGGCGGTGGTGCCCAGGCGGCCGGCGTACGCCGTCAGCGCGGCGAGATCCCGCGCGTAGCTCTCGAGCGTGTGCTCGGCCAGCCGGCGTTCGACGCGGAGATGATCGAGATAGGCGTCAATCACAGGAGTCGTGACTCGATAGTCGTCAGTCGTTCGTCGCGAGTCAAGGACTGTGTTACCATCCCCGGTTTGTTCCTGAGGTTCTGTCCGCATGCCTGTGCGT
>Ga0326726_10001898_pt1 | contig 19418 bp, 19 predicted proteins | sample MHFenrmetagenome_2_FD_207603 | JGI IMG/M metagenome (GOLD analysis project Ga0326726, IMG submission 207603) | Lab enriched peat soil microbial communities from Michigan Hollow, Ithaca, NY, United States - MHF15MN | ecosystem: Environmental > Terrestrial > Soil > Wetlands > Peat | place: USA... | reverse complement strand
TTACGTCACCGCGGTCAACGCCCTGTACAACCAGCAGCTCGTCACGACGACCTTCGGGTCGCGGGCCATCCGCATGACGCCGCCGGTGAGCCTGAACGTGTCGATCTGGTACAACCCGTCGCTGGAGAGCAAGAACTTCATCGTGCCCGGCATGATCGTCATCCTGATGCTGATCTTCCCGGCCCTGCTGGGCGCATTGCTGATCACCCGGGAGAAGGAAGCGGGCACGATCTTCAACCTGTACGCCTCGCCGGCCCGGCGGATCGACATCCTCCTCGGCAAGGCCGCCCCGTACGTCGCCGTCGCGTTCCTGGACTATCTCCTGATCTTCACCATGAGCGTCTGGCTCTTCCACGTTCGCTTCGTGGGCAGCTTCGGGCTGCTGTCGGCCGGCGCGCTCCTGTACGCCGTCTGCACCGTCGGCACCGGCATCCTGATCTCCACGCTCGTCCGGACCCAGCTCGCCGCGATGCTGATCGCCTTTCTCGCCACCGTGACCCCGGCCTTTCAGCTCTCGGGCTTCCTGGCCCCGGTGGCGAGCCAGGATCCCATCGGCCGGATCGCGGGCGCGCTCATTCCCGCCACCTACTTCATGGACCTGGCGCGCGGCAGCTACCTGAAGGGGCTCGGCCTGGACGTGTACTGGCCGGACCTGGCCGCCCTCGCGCTCTTCGCGGTCGCGGTCTACGCGCTGGCGTGGTCGCGGCTCCGGAAGCGAATCGGCTGATGCGGCGACGGCTCGCCTCGATGGTGCGGAAGGAGTTCGCCCAGCTGCTCCGGGATGTGCCGATCCTCGTCGTCCTGCTGTGGGCGTTCGGGGGAGCGATCTACCTCCAGGGGCACGCCGCCTCCACCGAGATCCATAACTATCCGGTGGTGATCCTCGACCTGTCGCGGAGCGCGGCCAGTCGGGAGCTGATCGCCCGGTTGCACGCCCCCTATTTCAAGATCGTCGGCTACGTCGGGAGCGACCGCGAGCTGGTCGCGGCCCTCGATCTGGCGAGGGCGAGCGTGGGCATCGTCATCCCCGCCGAGTTCGAGCGCGACGTGGTGGCGGGTCACGGGGGCTTCCAGGTGATCTCGGACGGGACGCTGGCCACCTCGGCCACCATCGCGGTCGCGCATCTCTCGACCATCACCGCGGAGTACAACCAGTTCCTGGTGGAGCGCGCCGCGGTTGCCGCCGGCGGGACCATCGCCGCGATCCCGACGGTGGACGCGAGGATCCGGGTCGCCTACAACCCGAACCAGACGAGCGCGTGGTTCTCGAGCATTCTCGAGCTCCTGAACATGACCACGATGGTGTCGATGCTCCTGACCGCGGCCGCGGTGGTCCGGGAGAAGGAGCGCGGGACGCTCGATCAGCTGCTGGTGACGCCGTTGCGGCCCGCGGAGCTGTTCTCGGCAAAGATCATCCCGACGCTCGTGCTGGTCCTCGTTCTCTCGTTCCTGTCGCTGGTCGGGATCATCAGGGGCGCGTTCGGCACCCCGGTCCGCGGGAGCCTGGTGCTGTTCTACCTGGTGACCGCGCTCTACGTGTTCGCGGTGGCGAATCTGGGCATCGCGATGGCGGTCATGGTGCGGAACGTCGCGCAGGTGATGATGCTCCTCATCCTCATCCTGTTCCCGATGCTCTTCCTCTCGGGAGCCCGGTTTCCGCCCGAGACGATGGAGCCCTGGCTGCGGTACCTGAGCCTCATCTCGCCGATGCGCTACTACATCGACTTCGGCTACCAGGTGCTCTTCAAGGGCAACGGCTTCGCTTACGTGTGGCACGACGTGGTCGGGATGGCGGTGATCGGGGCCGTCACGTTCGGCTTCTCCATCATCAGGTTCCGGCGCCTCTTCCATCGCTGAGGGTGGAGCCCGGTGGGGCAGGCCCGCCCCGATGCTGGGACCGGATCTCCACGCCGCCCGCGGCTCTCCCTGCCTCGGACGTCGCCAAGCGCCTGATTTCACGGGTGTTCCCGCCGAGAGATCTTGGCACTCCGGTTGCTCCACTCGCCTTGAGCAGCCCAAGGAGAGGCGCGGCGTGATCTGGGAGCCCATCAGGAAATCGGGGAAGGACCGGCTGATCACTCCGAACCTCGGGGACTACGCGCGGGCCTGCGCGGCGTTCTCATGGGACGCGGCGCGCGCCGAGCTAGACGGGCTCCCCGGCGGCCAAGGCCTCAACGTCGCCCACGAGGCGGTAGACCGCCACCTGGCGCACGGCCGCGGCGAGCACGTGGCTATTCGCTGGCTCGGCAAGCGCGGCGAGATCGCGGACTTCACCTACGCGCGCCTCGCGGAGCTGACCGGCCGCTTCGCCAACGTCCTGCGATCGCTCGGGGTGGGCGCCGGCGACCGCGTCTACGTCCTGGCCGGGCGCATCCCGGAGCTGTACGTCGCGGCGCTCGGCACGCTGAAGAATCGCAGCGTGTTCTGCCCGATGTTCTCGGCGTTCGGTCCCGAGCCGATCCGGGTCCGGATGACGACCGGGCAGGCCCGCGTGCTCGTCACGACCGAATCGCTCTACCGGCGCAAGATCGCCGGGCTCCGGGCGACCCTGCCGGACCTGGAGCACGTCCTCCTGGTCGGCGACGACCACGGCCCCACGAGCGTGCCGGGAACCCTCGACTACCACAGCCTCATGGCCCGGGCCGACGGCCGCTTCGCGATCGAGCCTACCGATCCCGGGGACATGGCGCTGCTGCACTTCACCAGCGGCACCACCGGCAAGCCGAAGGGCGCCGTGCACGTGCACGAGGCGGTCGTCGCCCACCACATCACCGGCCGACTCGCGCTCGACTTCCACCCGGAGGACGTCTTCTGGTGCACCGCCGATCCGGGCTGGGTCACCGGGACGTCCTACGGCATCATCGCGCCGCTGACCTGCGGGATCACCAGCATCGTGGACGAGGCCGAGTTCGACGCCGCGCGCTGGTACGGCATCCTGCAGGACCAGCGCGTGACCGTCTGGTACACCGCGCCGACCGCCATCCGCATGATGATGAAGACGGGGGTCGATCTCGTCCGCAAGTACGATCTGGGCGCGCTGCGCTTCCTCGCGAGCGTCGGCGAGCCGCTCAACCCGGAGGCGGTGGTGTGGGGGCAGGAGGCCTTCGGCCGGCCGTTCCACGACAACTGGTGGCAGACCGAGACCGGCGGGATCATGATCGCCAACTACGCGGCCATGGACATCCGCCCCGGCTCCATGGGCCGACCGCTGCCCGGCGTGGAGGCGGCGATCGTCCGGAAGACCGGTGAGGATCGCGTGGAGGTCGTCGAGGAGCCCGACGTGCAGGGGGAGCTCGCGCTCCGGCCCGGATGGCCCTCCATGTTCCGCGGCTACTGGCAGGAGCCCGCGCGCTACCGGAAGTGCTTCATCGGCGGTTTCTACCTCACCGGCGACCTCGCGCGGCGGGACCGCGACGGCTACTTCTGGTTCGTCGGCCGGGCCGACGACGTGATCAAGAGCTCCGGCCACCTCATCGGACCGTTCGAGGTCGAGAGCGTGCTGATGGAGCACAAGGCGGTGGCCGAGGCCGGCGTGATCGGCAAGCCGGACCCGGTGGCGATGGAGGTGGTCAAGGCCTTCGTCTCGCTCAAGGACGGCTACGAGCCCACCGAGGCGCTGCGCCGCGACCTGCTCGCCTTCGCCCGCACCCGCCTCGGGGCGGTGGTGGCCCCCAAGGAGATCGAGTTCCAGCCGAGCCTGCCCAAGACGCGGAGCGGGAAGATCATGCGCCGCCTGCTCAAGGCGCGCGAGCTGGGCCTGCCCGAAGGCGACATCTCGACGCTCGAGGGCGCGGACGCGGAGCGATGAGCGCCCCGGCCGCCCTGGATCGATCGCACGCGGTGTCCCTGCTCCGCCAGATGCTCCTCATCCGGCGCTTCGAGGAGAAGGCGGCCGAGCTCTACACCGTGGGCAAGATCCGCGGCTTCCTCCACCTCTACATCGGCGAGGAAGCGGTGGCGGTGGGGGCCATGCAGGCGCTCACGCCGGAGGATGCCATCGTGGCGACCTACCGGGAGCACGGCCAGGCCCTCGCCCGCGGGATCCCGGCCGGCTCGCTCATGGCCGAGATGTACGGCAAGGCCAACGGCTGCAGCCGGGGCCGCGGCGGCTCGATGCACTTCTTCGACGTCGCGCGGCGGTTCTACGGCGGCCACGCCATCGTCGGGGGTGGCCTTCCCGTCGCGGTGGGGCTGGCGCTGGCGGACAAGCTGCAGTCCCGGGCGCGGGTGACCGCGTGCTTCTTCGGCGACGGCGCGGTGGCCGAGGGCGAGTTCCACGAGTCGCTGAACCTGGCCGCGCTGTGGAGGCTTCCGGTCCTCTTCCTCTGCGAGAACAACCTCTACGCGATGGGCACCGCGCTGGCCCGTCACCAGGCGCAGCCCGACATCCGGCGGAAGGCCGACGCCTACGGGATGCCGTCGGAGGCCGCCGACGGCATGGACGTCGTGGCGGTGGAAGAGGCCGCGCGGCGGGCCGCCGCGCACGTGCGACGCGGCGACGGCCCCTTCCTGCTGGAGCTGCGGACCTATCGCTTCCGCGCCCATTCGACCGCCGATCCGGAGCTCTACCGGGGGAAGGAGGAGGTCGCGGAGTGGAAACAGCGCGATCCGATCGGGCTGTTCACCGCGGGGCTGCAGGCGACGGGGCTCCTGAGCGACGCCGACCTGGCCGCGCTGGAGGGCGCCGTCGGTGCAGAGATCGACGAGGCGGTGCGCGTGGCCGAGGCCGGGCCCTGGGAGCCGGTGGAGGACCTGACCCGCGACGTCTACACGGAGACGCCATGACCACGATGACCTACCGCGACGCGATCCGCTCGGCGATGCGCGAGGCGATGCAGAAGGATCCGCGCGTGTTCCTGATGGGGGAAGACGTGGGCGGCTACGGCGGCGCCTTCAAGGTCAGCTACGGCCTGCTCGAGGAGTTCGGTCCGGAGCGGGTACGAGACACGCCGCTGTCCGAGAACACCTTCCTCGGCGCCGGAATCGGCGCCGCGCTCGGCGGCATGCGGCCCATCGTGGAGATCATGACGGTCAACTTCAGCCTGCTGGCCCTTGACCAGATCGTCAACAACGCGGCGACCCTCCGGCACATGTCGGGCGGGCAGCTCGGTGTTCCGCTCGTGGTGCGCATGACCACCGGCGGCGGCCGGCAGCTCGCCGCCCAGCACTCGCACAGCCTCGAGGGCTGGTTCGCGCACATCCCGGGGATCAAGATCGTCGCCCCGGCGATCGCCGCGGACGCCCGGGGATTCGTGCTCGCGGCCCTGCGCGACCCGGATCCGGTGTTCATCTTCGAGCACGCGACGCTCTATCCGGTGGAAGGGGAGGTCGACGAGCGGGCCGGGCCCACCGAGATCGGCCGGGCCCTGGTGCGGCGCCCCGGCGACGCGGTGAGCCTGATCACCTACGGCGGGACCCTCGGCAAGGTGCTCCAGGCCGCCGACGAGCTCGCCCGGGACGGCATCGAGGCCGAGGTCGTCGACCTGCGCACGCTGCGGCCGCTCGACACCGAGACGGTGCTCGCCTCGGTGGCCAAGACCCACCGGGCGGTGATCGTGGACGAGGGGTGGCGCACCGGAAGCCTCGCGGCCGAGGTGAGCGCCCGGATCATGGAGGGCGGCTTTTACAGCCTGGACGCGCCGGTCGCCCGCGTGTGCAGCGCCGAGGTGCCGATGCCGTACGCCAAGCACATGGAGGACGCGGCGCTGCCGCAGGTGCCGGCCATCGTGGGGGCGGTCAGGGAGATGCTGGTCCCTCATGGCTGAGTTCCTGATGCCGATCCTGACCGCGGACATGAGCGCCGGCACGCTCGTCGAGTGGCGCAAGCAGCCGGGCGACGCGCTCAAGCGGGGCGACACCATCGCGGTGGTCGAGACCGACAAGGGGCTGATCGACATCGAGGTCTTCGCGCCCGGCGTGCTCGAGAAGATCGTCGTGCCGCCGGGCGCGACGGTGCCCACCGGCACGGTGCTCGCGATCATCCGGGACGAGAGGCCGGCCGCCGCCCCCGCCCCCGCGGCGCCCCCGCCGCCCGTGCCAGTCGTCGCTCCGGCACCGGCCGCCGTCGTGCCGGCGGCGGCCCCGTCCGGTCGGCTCCGGATCTCGCCGCTGGCGAAGAAGCGCGCCGCCGAGCTGGGGATCGATCCCGCGAGCGTCCGCGGGACGGGCCCGGGTGGATCGGTCCGGCGTGAGGACATCGAGCAGGCGGCGGCCGCGAGGGCCGCCGCCCCCGCCGAGAAGCCCCGCGCGCCGCTCGACCGGCAGGCCCGCGCGCGGCAGGCGATCGGGGCCGCGATGGCGCGCTCCAAGCGCGAGATCCCCCACTACTACCTCGCCACGACGATCGACATGCACCGGGCGATGACCTGGCTCGCCGAGGAGAACCTCAAGCGGCCGGTTCCGGACCGGCTCCTCTACGGCGTGCTCCTCATCAAGGCGGTGGCGCTGGCCCTGCGGGACGTGCCCGAGCTCAACTCGGTGTGGCGGGGGAGCGAGCCGGTCCGGAGCGACACCGTCCACGTCGGGGTGGCCATATCGCTCAGGGGCGGGGGGCTCGTCGCCCCGGCGCTCCACGACACCGCCGGCCAGAGCCTGGGCGACCTCATGCGGCGCTTCCGCGACCTCGTCCAGCGCGCGCGGAGCGGCGGGCTGCGCAGCTCGGAACTCTCCGATCCCACCATCACGGTGACCAGCCTGGGCGAGCAGGGCGTGGAGAGCGTCTTCGGGGTCATCTTCCCACCGCAGGTCGCGATCGTGGGCTTCGGCAAGATCGTCGAGCGCCCGTGGGCCGTGGACGGACAGGTCGTCGTCCGTCCCCTCGTCACCGCCACGCTCTCGGCCGACCATCGGGTGAGCGACGGCCACCGAGGGGGCCTCTTCCTCGCCGCGGTGGACCGCCTGCTGCAGGAGCCGGGCCGGCTATGACCCGCGAGGAGATCCGGGCCGCGGTGCTGCGCACCCTCGGCGAGATCGCGCCCGAGGCCGACCCGGCCACGCTCGCCCCGGACGTGCCGTTCCGCGATCAGCTCGATCTCGACTCCATGGATCACCTCAACTTCGTGGTCGCGCTCCACGCCGCGCTCCAGGTGGAGATTCCCGAGGCGGACTATCCCAAGCTCGCCACGCTCGACGCCTGCGTGGACTACCTGGACTCCGCGGCCGCGCGGTAGGAGAAGCCGTGTCGACCCACGGAGCGAGACCGGCCGGGGGCACGCTGGCCGCGACGTTCTGGAGCCGCGTCGAGCGGAGTCGAGACGCGCCGGCTCAGATCGTCAAGCGCGGTGACCGCTGGGAGACCTCGACCTGGGGCGAGGTGGGCACCCGGGTGAGGGAGCTCGCGCTCGGACTCCTGGCTCTCGGTCTGCGGCCGGGAGAGGCGGTGGCCCTCCTGTCCCGGAGCCGCGCCGAGTGGGTGCAGGTCGACTTCGCCATCTTCTCGGTGGGCGGCGTCACGGTCCCCATCTATCCCAGCTATACGGCCGAGCAGGTCGCCCATATCGTCAACGACTCGGAGGCGCGGCTGCTGATCGTCGAGGACCCACCGCAGCTCGCCAAGGCGCTGGAGGTGCGGGGCCGGATGCCGGGGCTCGGCCGGATCGTGATGATCGACGCCTACGACGGCCAGGATCCGACCCTGCTGGGCTGGGACGGCCTCCTGCGGCTCGGCCGGGACCAGGCCCAGACCTTCGGCGCGGTGCTGGCGGAGCGGGTGGCCGGGATCAGCCCAGGTGACATCGCGACGATCGTCTACACGTCGGGCACGACCGGGCCTCCGAAGGGCGTGGTGCAGACGCACCGCAATCACGTGGCGATGCTCGCGGCCATGGCCGCGGTGGCCCCCGCGCAGCCGGGCGACGTCCATGTCCTGTTCCTGCCGCTCGCCCACTCCTTCGGCCGGCTCGAGGCGTTCACGGGCGTCTACCTGGGCCTCACCACCGCGTTCGCCGAGTCGCTCGACCGGCTCGCCGACGACATCCGCGACGTCCGGCCCCACTTCCTGCTGGCCGTCCCTCGGGTCTACGAGAAGGTGCACGCCCGGATCCTCGCGGAGGTGCGGGCGGGCTCCGCGCTCCGGCGCGCCGTGTTCGCATGGGCCATGGGCGTGGGTCGGCGGGTCTCGCGCCGGCGGATGGCCGCCGAGCGGCTGCCGCGCCTGCTGGCGGCCGCCCAAGCGCTGGCCCACCGGCTCGTCTTCGCCCGGCTGCACGCGGCCCTCGGGGGCCGGCTGCGCTTCGCCGTGTCGGGCGGCGCCGCGCTCTCGCCGGAGATCGCGGCCTTCTTCCACGCGGCGGGCATCGTGATCCTCGAGGGCTACGGGCTGACCGAGAGCTGTCCGGTGCTCACCTTCAACCGGCTGGACGCGTTCAAGTTCGGCTCGGTCGGCCGGCCGGTGCCGGGGGTGGAGCTGCGGCTGGCCGAAGACGGCGAGATCCTCGCCCGGGGCGCCAGCATCGCGGAGCGCGGCTACTGGAAGCGGCCGGAGGAGACCGCCCTGACCTTCGGGGCCGACGGCTGGCTGCGGACGGGCGACATCGGCCGGATCGACGAGGACGGCTTCCTCTTCATCACCGATCGGAAGAAGGACCTCATCGTCACCTCGGGGGGCGCCAACATCGCGCCCCAGGTCGTCGAGAACCTGTTGCGGAGCGATCCGTTCATCAGCCAGGCCCTGGTGTACGGCGACGGCCGGCCGTATCCGGTCGCCCTCGTGACGGTGGATCCGGAGGCGGCGACCAGGCTGGCGCGGAGCGCGGGGATCGTGTGGACCGATCCGGCCCACCTGGCGCAGCAGCCCGCGGTGCTCGCCCGGGTGGAGCGCATCATCGCCGAGAAGAACGCCCACCTGCAGTCCTACGCGCGCATCAAGCGCTTCGCGGTGCTCCCGGCCGAGCTCACCGAGGAGGCGGGAGAGGTGACGCCGACTCAGAAGCTCAAGCGGAAGAAAGTGGCGGAGAAGTACGCGGGTCTGCTCGAGTCGCTCTACGACGGCACGCGCGCTCCCGGACCGGGCCTCTAGGAGGCGCGGTGCCCTCTACCGCGGCGTGGGCGCGGGCTTGGGATCGAGCGCTTCGACCGTGTAGCGGTTCTGGGGGTTCCAGAGCATCCAGCCGGTGGCCCCCGCGTCCAGCGCCGCTCTCATCTGGGCCTGGACCTCGGCCGCCTCGAACGGACGGCGATCGAAGGCATAGTCGCGGAAGTTCTGGATCCACGGGCGCACCTGGACCCGAGTCCCCGCGGTCCGCTCGCGGGCCCTCCGGACGGTCTCGAACACGATCTCGTACGGGTGGGCGACCGGGTTCCGGTAGCCGGGGATGCCGAGATGATAGCTCGACGGATACGCCATCGGGCACAGGACGTCCACCAGCGGCGCCAGGGTCTCGATGCGCTGCCCGATGCCGGTGTCGTCGAAGTTGAACGCGGTGTACCCGAAGACGTCGAGGGCCAGCAAGGCCCCGGTGGGCTCGAGTGCCGCACGGGCGCGCTCGAGGAACGCGGTGACGGCCTGCTCGCGGCTCTCCCCGGTGTTCGGTCGCGCGTAGCGCGCCGCCCCGAGATGTCCCTCGGTGGGGAATCGCAGGTAGTCGAGCTGGATCTCGTCGAATCCCTTGCGGGCCGCTTCACTCGCGATGGCGATCGCGTAGGGCCACGCCGCTTCCTCGAAGGGATCGAGCCACGCCAGTCGCTCCGCGTCGAGCCAGAGGGCGCCCGTGCCGGTCTCGGTGACGGCCCACGCCGGGCGGTGGCGCGCCAGCACGTTGTCCTTGAACACCACGATCCGGGCGATGAGGTAGAGCCCCTTCGCCTTCAACCGGGTGAGGATCTCGTCGAAGTCGCGCACGCGCACGCGGGCCGTGGCCCCGGCTTCGCGGGCGAGGGGAACCTGGCTGTCGTACGGCAGGTATCCCTCGTCTCCCTTGACGTCGATCACCACCGCGTTGAGCTCCGTGCGGTCCAGCAGGTCGAACACCCGTCCCCGGATCGTGCGGTCGCCGACGCCGTGATAGGAGAGGTACAGCCCCTTGACCGTCCGGGGCCGCGCGCCGGAGTCCTGCCCACGGGCCTCCCGGACCACGGGGAGCGCGCCGCCCAGCAGCGCGAGGCCGGCCGCGAGCAGGGCACGGCGCGGGATCGCGATGTCCGTCGCCGAGCCCTCGTGCGGCATCGCCGGGATTGTCTCACGCGGCGCGCGACGCTTCCGGGCGGGCGTTGAGGCCTCCGCGCCACACGGGGGCGGCGACGCCCCGGGCGCATCGGACCGGGGAGCGCTCAACTCCGTGAATCGATGGCCGTCCTCGATGGCACCGCGGTTGCACCCAGACGGAGGCATGGCCACGACGAGAGTCCAGATGTCCGTGCTGGATGCGATCCATGCGAGACGGTCGGTGCGCTCGTACGCCCCCGAGCCGGTCGACCGCGCCACGGTCCTCGCGCTGCTCCGGGCGGCCGTGCGGGCGCCGACGGCGGTGCACCAGGAGCCGTGGGCCTTCGTCGTCCTGCAGGACCCGAGCGCGCTCAAGCGTCTCTCGGATCGGGCCAAGCCGCTCTTCGCCGAGGAAGCGCATCGCGCCCACCTCGACCGGGGGGGCCATCTGCTCGATGTCTTCGCTAGCCCGGAGTTCAACATCTTCTACGATGCCGGTACGCTCATCGTGATCTGCGCCAAGCCGATGGGGCCATTCGTCGTGGCCGATTGCTGGCTCGCCGCCGAGAACCTCATGCTCGCGGCCTGCGCGATGGGACTCGGCACGTGCGTGATCGGGTCGGCGGTTCCGGCGCTGAACACGCCGCAGGTCAAGGCCGAGCTCGGGATACCGGCCGGGCTCACGGCCGTCGCGCCGCTCATCGTGGGCTGGCCCCGCGGTGAGACGGGGCCCACCGCCCGCCGCGAGCCCGAGGTGCTGGCCTGGACCTGATGCGGTGCGGCTCATGACGCTCGGGGTCGGCGCCCAGAACTCTCCTCGCTATCGGCCGGCGGGGCTGCTCGTCGCCTGTGGGACCGTCCGGATCATGGTCGACGGAGGCCCCGGTGCCGTGCCCCGCGGCCGGCTGGACGCGTGGCTGGTGACCGACGAGCGAGCCGAGCTGATCGGCGCCATCCGGCGAGCGGCGGGCGCCAAGGGCCTGCACCCGTACGCCGGGACGTTCCGGAAGGACGGCGTGCGCGTCGAGCGCCGGCGCGTGGTTCACACCAATCACCCGACCTGGGGCTACCACATCCGGGCTCGCGGCCGCACGGTCGTCTGGGCGCCGGAGTTCTACCGGTTCCCGTCCTGGGCGGCGGGCGCCGACCTCATGTTCGCGGAAGGGGCGGGGTGGAACCGTCCGATCCGGTTCGCGGGAGGCGTCGGCGGACACATGGACGTCATGGCCGTCGCGAACGAGGCCCGGCGGCGTGGGGTGAAGCGGCTCGTGTTCGCGCACATCGGTCGCCCGACCCTCCGCGCGCTGGCGCTCGGGGGCCGCCCGCCCTTCGGAGAGCTCGCCACCGATGGTCAGATGTTCCTCATCGGGAGCAGACGGAGAAGGAGACCACCATGATGAACAAGCCTCACGGCAGCCGTCGTCCGAGGACCGCGCGGGGGGCGTTCGCATCCGGGCCGCTGCTCACCCGCGACGCGGCGCTCTTCACCGATCTCTACGAGATCACCATGGCCGCCTCGTATCTGCGCGAGGGAATGCGCGGGCCCGCGACCTTCAGCGTGTTCGCCCGCGCGCTTCCGCCCGGGCGCTCCTTCCTGGTCGCGGCCGGCCTCGAGGACGTCCTGAACTTCCTGCGGGACTTCCGGTTCTCGAGCGACGCCCTCTCCTATCTCGACGCGCTCGGCCACTTCGATCCCCGGTTCCTGGAATTCCTTCGCGGGGTGCGCTTCACCGGCCTGGTCCGGGCGGTGCCCGAGGGCACCGTGGTCTTCGAGAACGAGCCCCTGGTCGAGGTCACCGCGCCGATCATCGAGGCCCAGCTCGTGGAGACCGCGGTCCTCAACCTGGTCCATTTCCAGACGCTGCTCGCGAGCAAGGCGGCGCGGTGCGTCCTCGCGGCCCACGGGCGGCCGGTGATCGAGTTCGGCCTGCGGCGGACCCACGGCGTCGATGCCGGGATGAAGGCGGCGCGCTGCGCCTTCATCGCGGGCGCCGCGATGAGCAGCAACGTGCTGGCCGGTCTCTCCTACGGAATCCCGCCCGCCGGCACCATGGCGCACTCCTACGTCACGGCGTTCGCGCGCGAGATCGACGCCTTTCGCGCCTTCGCCCGCGCATTTCCCGAGCGGAGCACTCTGCTCATCGACACCTATGACACGCTCAACGGGGCGCGGAAGGCGGTGGTGGTGGCGAGGGAGATGGAAGCCCGGGGCCAGCGCCTCAGCGGCGTGCGGCTCGACAGCGGGAACCTCGTCGACCTGAGCACCGAGGTCCGGCGGATCCTCGACGCCGCGGGCCTGCAGTACGTGAAGATCTTCGCGAGCGGGGGTCTCGACGAAGAGAGCATCGGCGACTGTCTCGCCGCCGGCGCGCCCATCGATGCCTTCGGGGTGGGCACCCGCATGGACGTCTCCGCGGACCTGCCGTATCTGGACATGGTCTACAAGCTGGTCGAGTACGACGGCCGGCCGGTGCTGAAGAGCAGCGCGGGCAAGGCGACCTGGGCCGCCCAGAAGCAGGTGTATCGGCGCCTTCTGAGCGGCGAGGGGTTCGCGGGCGACGTGATCGCCCTGCGCGAGGAGGCGCCGCCCCCCGGCACCGTCGAGATCCTGCTGCGCTCCGTGATGGAGCGCGGCCATCCCCTTGCGCCCCACCCGGCCCTCACGACGGTGCGGGACTACTGCGCGGCCCAGGTCGCGTCTCTGCCGGAGGATGTCCGACGGCTGCGCCGGCCCGCGACCTATCCGGTGAGCTGCAGCGAGCGTCTCGCGTCTCTCCAGCGCGGCCTGGAAGCGCAGGTCGAGGCGGCCGAGATGGCGCCGGCGTCGGTGGGATCGGCGGGCACCCACGAGTGACGTGTACGACTTCAACCTGCTCGTCTCCAGCTCCCGGGGCGGCTATCAAGCGGCCAGACGGGAGATCGGGGCCATCTTGAGGGCGATGGGAGACGAGGGGCCGGTGGTGAGCCGGACGCCGGTGCGAGGCCTTGTCGGCGTGAGGACCGGTCTCGAGCCGAGACACGTCGTCCGGGAGCTACGGGCGCGGCAGGAGCGCGAGGTCGGCTGCCCGCAGCACACCTGCAAGTGGGTGCCGGTCGAGGTGTGGGTCTCCGCTGACGTCGAGGCGATGAAGGACATGGTTCACCGGCTGAGAGACCGCATCGGGCCGAGCGAGACCTGGAGACTGACGCTTCACAAGCACCGATACCGGCTCCATCACCAGATCGAGCTCGTCCGGATCCTGGCCGAGCCGGTCACCGCGAAGGTCGATCTGGATCACCCGGACAAGATCCTCCGAGTCGACATCGTGGGGGAGCAGGCGGCCGTGTCGGTCCTGGCTCCGGACGAGGTCTTCTCCGTGGCGCGATCCCCGGCCAGACACTGAGAGCCGGGTCCGAGCGGCGTCGGGCGCTCCCGCCCTGGCGGGGTCAGATCACCCCGTGGGCGCGCCCGACCTTCACGAACGCGGTCACCGCGCGCTCGAGATGCGCCGGCTCGTGCGCGGCGCTGACCTGCACGCGGATCCGGGCCTGGTCCCGGGGCACCACCGGGTAGGAGAAGCCCACCACGTAGATCCCCTCGTCGAACAGATCCGCCGCCATCCGGTGCGCGAGCCGCGCGTCTCCGAGCATGATCGGCACGATCGGGTGTTCCCCGGGGCGGACTCCGAAGCCCGCCTCCGTCATCGCCTGGCGGAACCAGCGGGTGTTGGCCGCGAGCCGGTCCCGCCGCTCGGTGGACTGCGAGAGGAGCGCGAGGCAGGCGAGGGCCGAGCAGACGAGGGCCGGCGGCAGGGTGTTCGAGAAGAGGTAGGGCCGGGAGCGCTGCCGCAGGAGCGCGACGACCTCGGCCCGGCTCGCGGTGAAGCCGCCGCTGGCCCCGCCCAGCGCCTTGCCGAGGGTCGAGGTGACGATGTCGACGCGACCGGCCACGCCACAGTGCTCGGGCGTGCCCCGGCCGGTGGGGCCGAAGAAGCCCGTCGCGTGGCTGTCGTCCACCATCACGAGCGCGTCGTACCGGTCGGCGAGCTCGCAGATCCGGGCCAGGGACGCGACGTCGCCGTCCATCGAGAACACGCCGTCGGTCGCGATCAGCCGCGTCCTTGCCTGAGCGCTGGCCTGCAGCGCGCGCTCGAGGTCCGCCATGTCGCCGTGGGCGTAGCGCTGGCGCTGGGCCCGGCAGAGGCGGATGCCGTCGATGATCGAGGCGTGGTTCAGCGCGTCCGAGATGACGACGTCCGGCTCATCGAGGAGGGTCTCGAAGAGCCCGCCGTTGGCGTCGAAGCACGAGGTGTAGAGCACCGCGTCCTCCGTGCCCAGGAAGCGGGCGATGGCCGCCTCGAGCTCCTTGTGGATGGTCTGGGTCCCGCAGATGAACCGGACGCTCGCGAGCCCGAACCCCCACCGGGCCAGGCCGTCCTGGGCGGCGCGGATGAGCGCAGGCTCGCTGGCCAGCCCGAGGTAGTTGTTCGCGCAGAAGTTGAGCACCTCCCGGCCGCCCACCGCCACCCGGGCGCCCTGCGGGCCCTGGACGATCCGCTCGTCCTTCCACAGGCCGGCCTCGCGGATCCCGTCGAGCTCGGCCTGGAGCCGTCGCCTGATCTCCCCGTACATGCCCGGGTTCTCCTTCTATCGGCGCGCGTAGCGCCGCGTGATGTTCGGCACCAGGTACTCCTCGAACGTGCGCTTCAGATCGTACGCCGGCCGGAAGCCCCAGTCCCGCCGGGCCCGGGTGTCGTCGACGTCCTCGGGCCACGAGTCGACGATGGCCTGGCGGCGCTGGTCGGGGGCGAACGTGACGCGCTCGTGCGGGAACGCGCGGCCGACCAGGTCGGCCAGCTCGCCGGCGGTGGGGCTGAACGCCGTGACGTTGTACACGTGGCTCGTGAGCGAGTCGGCGGGAGCCTCCAGCAGGGCCAGCAGGGCCGCGACCGCATCCGGCATCGCCATGAACGGGATGCGCGTGTCCGCGCGGACGAAGCAGGAGTACGGAACCCGCTGAGCCGCTGCGTGGATCATCTCCGGCGCGTAGTCGCTCGTGCCGCCGCTCGGCTCGGTCAGGGCCGAGATGAGCCCCGGGAAGCGGATGGCCCGGAAGTCGACCCGGCTCGGCCCCGCTGCTGCCGCCAGCTGCCGGTAGTGGCGCGCGAAGTACCGGCCGAGGTGCTCGCAATAGAGCTTGTTGCATCCGTACATGGTGATGGGCGCGAGCCACGCGTCCTCGGTGACCTTCCCGGCGGCGTGCTTCGTGTCGAGATCCGGCAGGCCGTAGACCGCGATCGAGCTCGGAAAGAGGAACTTGACCGGACGCTCGCGCGGGCGGGCCTCGTCGACCGCCAGCCGGAGGAGGTTCAGGGTGCCCTGGACGTTGACCTCGTGGGCCGTCTCCGGCACGAATTCCGCCCGGGTGGACAGGAGCGCCGCCAGGTGAAAGACGACCGCGATCTCGAACTCGCTCCGCAGTCGGTCGAGGACGTGGTGGTCGAGGATGTCGCCCACCCGGGTGGCGGCACACCGACGGGCCACCGCCTCGTCGATCGCCCGGATGTCGAGCGCCACGATCTCGTAGCCCCCGAGATCGGCGAGCCGGTGGATGAGGCCGTGTCCGACCTCCCCGCTGGCTCCCGTCACCAGAACCACCGCTTTGCGCGCCACGCTGACCTCTCCCGACGGTGATTCAAGGTGGTCCAGCCCGGGGCCTCGGCTCGGGAGGTCGCCGGGTACGTGGGGCAGCCCCGGGACGCTGCGACCTTGTCCGGGGAGCCGGTGCCCCACTGTCCGCGCCCAGCCGCTACTCTGCCCGATCATAAGTGCCGAAATCCAGTGCGATCCGTACTGGCATCGCGCTTGCTCGCGGTGAGGTGGACACCAAGAGGAGGAAGCTCATGATTGCTCGTGACGTGATGACCCCGAACCCTCTGACCGTGGGACCCGAGGCGAGCGTCGCCGAAGTGTGGGACCTGATGCGCGAGGTCGACATCCGGCACGTCCCGGTCACCCTGGGTGGTGTCCTCGTCGGCATGCTCAGCGACCGCGATCTCGCCCGGGTCGACATCGCCCGCCTGCTGAAGGTCGGGGGTGCCGACGCGCTCCGGCAGGAGCTGGAGACTCCGATCTCACGCGTCATGAGCCCGGATCCGATCTCCGTCGAGCCCGAGAGCGAGATCGGCGAGGTGATCGGGCTCCTGCTCGACCACAAGATCGGGGCCCTCCCGGTGGTCGACGAGGGGACGCGTGAAGTGGTGGGGATCATCAGCTACGTGGACGTGCTGAGGGCGCTCCAGGACGTGCTCGAGGAAGACTGACAAGGCGGGGTGGCATTGGCGCGTCGGTTCGAGATATTCGAGATCTGGGGCATCCCGATCCGGATTCACCTGAGCTGGCTTCTCGTCTTCGGCCTGGTGGCCTGGTCCCTGGCGGCCGGGTACTTCCCGCACGAGTACCCGGGGTGGGCTCCCGTGACCTACTGGGCGGTCGGGACGATCACCGCCCTGATCTTCTTCGCCTCCATCCTGGTCCACGAGCTCGGGCACTGCTGGGTGGCTCTCCGGAACCGGATCCCGATCCGGAGCATCACGCTGTTCGTCTTCGGCGGCATCGCCCAGATCGCCCGGGAGCCCGGCGCCCCGGCGGTGGAGTTCCGGGTTGCCATCGCCGGACCCGTCACGAGCCTGGTGCTGGCCGGCCTGTTCGGGGGCACGTGGCTGGTGGTCCGTGGCGTCCCGGCCCTGGCGGCGCCCGCGATCTGGCTGGCCCGCATCAACTTCATGGTGGCGGCCTTCAACCTGTTGCCGGGCTTCCCACTGGACGGCGGGCGTCTCTTTCGTGCGCTCGTCTGGCGCTTCACCGGGAGCCTCCGGCGCGCGAGCCGGGCCGCTTCCACCGTCGGCCAGATGGTGGCCTTCGGGTTCATCGGGTGGGGGATCCTGACCGCGCTGGGCGGCAACGTGATCGGGGGGATGTGGATCGCCTTCATCGGCTGGTTCCTGCAGAACGCCGCCGCGGCCAGCTATGCGGAGACCAACCTGCGCGAGCTGCTGCACGACGTGACGGTGGCCCAGGTCATGACGTCGGACTGCCGGCGCGTCGAGCGCGACGCGCCCCTGGACCGGATCGTCCGCGAGGAGGTGCTGGGCGCGGGCCGGCGCTGCTTCGTCGTGATCGATGCCGGGCGGATGGTCGGCCTGCTCACGCTGCACGAGATCAAGGCCGTCCCGCAGGAGCAGTGGGCCACCGTCACCGCGGGCCTGGTCATGACGCCGGCGGAGAAGGTGACCACGGTGGGACCGAAGGCGGATCTGCTCACCACCCTCGAGAAGATGGACGACGCCGACGTGGCGCAGATACCGGTCGTGGAGGACGGCGAGCTGCTCGGGATGATCGCCCGCGAGCAGGTCCTGCACTACGTCCGGGTGCGGGCCGAGCTGGGAGTGTGAGGCGGGGCGTGCCCCATCTGGGGCGCGGGTGCCTCATCCCCACGGGGGTGGCCCTCGCCGTATCGCGGTAGCCAAGTGACCACAACCGCAGCGGTCTCCGCCGTGAGGCGACAGGACGGTGGGCTGGCACAGCTCATGCGTTCCCGGGTGTCATGAGCAGGGCTCATCTGTGGGGCATCGTGCTGGCCGGCGGCGAGGGGTTGAGGCTCAGGGCACTCTCCCGCCGGATCTGCGGTGACGAGCGCCCGAAGCAGTACGTGCCTGTCCTCGGCGACCGCACCCTGCTGGGTCAGACCCTCGACCGCGTGGCCCTCGGGATCCCGGCCCGGCAGACCGCGGTGGTGACCCTCCGCAGTCATGCGCGGTATTTCGCCGAGCAGTGGGCCGGACCGGAGCCTCCGCACATGCTCGTCCAGCCAGCGGACCGCGGGACCGCGGCCGGAATCCTCTTTCCCGTCCAGTGGATCTCACGGCACGACCCGGCCGCGACGGTGGCGGTCTTCCCCTCGGACCACTTCGTGTCGGAGCCGGCGACGTTCATGGCCCACGTTGCCCGGATCGCCGCCTGGGTCGACGAGCACCCCGACCGACTCGTGCTGCTCGGCGCCCCCGCGACCCGGCCCGAGGTCGAGTACGGGTGGGTCGAGCCTGCGGAGCCGCTGGGCGCGTCGGACGATCCTCGGATCTGGGGGGTGCACCGGTTCTGGGAGAAACCGTCCAGGGAGAGGGCGCGCATCTGTCTGGAAACCGGCTGCCTCTGGAACACGTTCGTGCTGGTCGGCCGGGCCGCCGCCTTCCTCCGGGCCGGCCGGGAGGCAGTCCCGGAGGTGGGCGAGCGGCTGGCGCGAGCGGAGCCGTTTCTCGGGACCGACGAGGAGGCCTGGGCTCTGCACCAGGCGTATGCCTTGATCCCGACGGCCAGCTTCGCCCGCGCGATCCTCGAGCCGTGTCCGCCCTCATTGGCGGTCGCGACGCTTCCACGCCTGACGTGGTCCGATCTGGGAAGCCCGGGACGCGTATACGAGATTCTTGCCGGGGTCCGGAGGCCGCCCGCGTGGGCTCTCGCGTCGGACCTCACCGCATCATGACCACGAGAGGAGAACACCATGTCGACCTATGTGGTGCTGACCCGACTGACGCCCGAGTCCGTGAAGACGCCGGGCGAGCTGAAGCGCCTGGAGAGAGTCGTCGCCGATCACGTGCGACGCGACTGCCCCCAGGTCAAGTGGGTCGCCAACTACGCCACCCTGGGGCCCTATGACTATCTGGACATCTTCGAGGCTCCCGACGAGACCGTGGCCGCCAAGGTGGTGATGATCATCCGCTCGTACGGGCATGCCCAGACCGAGACCTGGACCGCGATGCCCTGGGAGCGGTTCCAGCTCGTGCTCCCGAGCTGACCGCAGGGAGGTACGAAGCCATGAGAACACCGAGAAGCGTCCGGGTTGCGGCTGCTACGGTGATGGTGATCGCCGCCTCGGCGATCCCGGGCTTTAGCAGTGACGTCGGACAAGCCAAGTACTCGGGCACGGTGGTGGCGGTGGATCGCGCCGCCGGCACGATCGTCGTCGAGGGCATGGGCCCGTGGCGGATCAAGGACGGCGTGACCCAGCTCCAGCGCCGCACCATCGGCGTCGCGCCGTCGACCGAGTTCGTGAGGCTCAAGCGCGCGACCGAGGCGGCGCCGAGCGGCTGGCAAGGGGATTTCGTCGAGAGCGCGCTGCCCGAGTGGCAGGTGAAGCCGGGGGACTGGGTGACCGTGACCGCCAAGCCCGACGGGGCGCGGATGACCGCCGCCAGGATCGAGATCGGCGACCCGAGCGAGCTCTGATCGTGAAGAAGGC